>Ga0181417_1000247_pt1 | contig 18219 bp, 24 predicted proteins | sample 40SPOviralmetaG_FD_130142 | JGI IMG/M metagenome (GOLD analysis project Ga0181417, IMG submission 130142) | Marine viral communities from the oligotrophic San Pedro Time Series (SPOT) site, San Pedro Channel, CA, USA - 40 SPOT_SRF_2013-02-13 | ecosystem: Environmental > Aquatic > Marine > Strait...
CAATCAAACTGATATTATATAATATGTGGACTAGCTCAGCGACATTTAAGTGCGTAAGTATAAAATATTTATGGATAGCAAAAGAAAAGCATCAGCGATAAAAAGGGCGGGAGTCTCAGGCCTTAATAAGCCAAAGCGAACTCCTAGTCACCCAAAGAAATCACATATCGTTGTCACTAACTGTAATGGTAAGGTGAAGACAATACGGTTTGGTGAGCAGGGAGCAAAGACAGCCGGAGCTCCTAAAAAAGGTGAGGGCTCAAAGATGAGTGCAAAAAGGCGTTCGTTTAAAGCACGTCACGCAAAGAATATAGCTAAGGGTAAATGTTCTGCTGCGTATTGGGCGGATAAAGCAAAGTGGTAAGATGGATAAGGATGTCATAAAAAATATAGCAGTAAACGGAGCTGCAATAGGAGTTAGCTTAACAGAGGTTGAGCAATTTTTAAGATTAACTGCTTTAGTTATAGGTTTAGCTTATACAATATATAATTTCTATACAACGTATAAATCTAACAATATTAAGTAATGAATTTTTTTTATAAACTAAATAACCCAAAAATTGCCTACATTTTATTTTGGGCTTTAATGGTTATGCCATATGTGGTTGGATTTATAGTAGTAACACATTAATAAGTTATGAGGTTAAGTAAAAATTTTTTATTGTCTGAATTTACAAATAGTAATACAGCTAAAAGATTAGACATAGATAATGAGCCGACTAAAAAACATCTACGTAATTTGCAGCGTGCTGTTGACTTTCTTTTACAACCTCTTCGTGACGCTATTGGTCCTATCAGGGTTAGTAGTGGTTATCGTTCCAAAGCACTTAATCGTGCTATTGGTGGGAGTTCTAAGTCGCAGCATTGCAAAGGTGAGGCTTTGGATTTACAGTATTGGGAAAACGGAGTGATGGACAATAAAGCTATCTATGATTGGATACTAGAGTCAGGTATAGAGTTTGACCAAATGATTAACGAGTTTGATTTTTCTTGGATACATATATCTTTAGTTAAGAATGGTAATAGAAAGCAGGTACTTGAAGCGTTTAAAGACGAAGATGGTGATGTTAAATACAGATACGCAGATGTTTAAAAATATACTAGGTAGTTTATTAGGTCAAGCCACAGAGATTATAGATGAGGTTGTAACGACAGATGAGGAGCGTTTAGCTTTAAAGCAAAAGCTTGAGGAGGTTGTTCAGAACCACGAGAAGGAGATGTATGCTTTAGAGGTTGAGGATAGAAAAAGTGCACGCTCAATGTTTAGCGATGACAATATAATACAAAAAGCTCTTGCTATTATATTTACAACAGCTTACTTCTTTTTATCTTACACGATGTTTAAATACTTCGTAATGAATACACTTGAGTTGTCTGATTATGAAATAGGATTTATAAGTACAGTCTTTGGAGCTATGTCTAGTAAGGTAAATACTATAGTAGACTTTTTCTTTGGAGGTTCATCTAAGAAATAATTCCTATCTTTGTAGGAAACTAAATCTAATCAAATGGCAAATTTAACAAAAGAAGAGTTAGAGACTCTTCAAGGTTCATTAAAAGAATTCAATAAGTGCAAGATACAATTAGGTGAAACAGTCCTACAGCAGCACGCTCTTATAGGAAAGATGTCAGCTCTTAAAGAGCAGTCAGCACAAGAGGAAAGAAAGTTAATAGATAAATACGGTAAAGATTCTGTCATCAATATTGAGACAGGAGAAATAAAACCACCTGAAACAAAATAGTTATGCCAAAAATAAGTACATACGCAACAACAACTCCTGCACTTGATGATAAGTTAATAGGGAGTGACGCTAACGCAACGCCTGCTAACTCAACAAAAAACTTTACCCTAGGTGATGCTCTAACTCTTTTTAATGGTAATGCGGTTCCTGCGTCAGCTACAGCCGCAGGCGTTAAGGGTCAAATAGCTTTAAACGCAACTCATTTGTACGTATGCACGGATACTAATGTTTGGAAGAGAGTAGCTATAGCTACATTCTAAAGCTATGGATATTCGTAAAATATCTGTAGGCCCGGATTATAAGTCAGGTGCAATGCACTACTTAGTTGGTCAGGAGATACTAGGAGCGTCGCATAAAATACATTTAATTCAGTATGACAAACAATCTATATCCTATAAGATTTGGATACAACGTGAGGATGTTATAGTTTTGTGGAAAGAGTTTAACTCTAATATACCAATTTCAATCGAATACAATATAAACTTTTAGAATGAGTTACGAAGACGATTTTATAAAAGACTCTGCATCTAGAGCAGAGGAGTCTAAAAAAGACACTTTAGATTCTTGGATAGTTGACCTAGAAGAAAAAGAACAGCCCGAGGCTTGCAGTATAGATGACGAGGACTGTGAAGCGTGCGGGTCATAATGAAGTCCCCATTTAATTTTATAGTAAGACCTATTGAGGGTAAGCGATATACTAACACTAAAGATATTGGTGGTATGGAGTTTATTGTTAACACCTCAGAGGAAGAGCATAAGTTTTCTAATAGGCAGGCTACAGTGGTTGAGACCCCTGTAGGATATGAAGGCCCTGTAAATATAGGCGATATACTTTTAGTTCACCACAATGTGTTTAAGTTCTACAACGATATAAAGGGTAGACGTAAGAGTGGTAAGAGTTATTTCAAGGATGATTTATTTTTTGTAGATAACGACCAATTCTATTTGTATAAAAAAGATGGAAGTTGGAATAGCCACGATAGATTTTGTTTTGTAAAACCTATAGATAAGCTAGATAGCTTTATGGATAAGGCTTGTAAGTATGAGCCTCTTATGGGTGATATGGTATATTCGAATGATTACTTAAAGTCTCAAGGCGTTCAAAATGGTGATAGGGTTTTCTTTACACCTGACAGCGAGTATGAGTTTACAATTGATGATGAGGTTCTCTATAGAGTATTTGACCATCAGATAACTATGAAGGTTTAGTATGGACTCTACAGAGTTAAGGAAAGAAATTATAGATGCGGGTTATAAAGCTGTTAAGCAACTAATAAAGGTTGCTAAAGAGGATATTATAAAGCCTGACCCTGAGGATGATTTAGCTGCTGATAAATTAAAAAATGCAGCAGCGTCTAAGAAGTTATCTATATTCGATGCATTTGAGATACTTAAACGTATTGATAACGAGCAAGACAACTTAAACATAGAGGCTCAAGGGCCTAAGAGAACAGATACTAAACAAGGATTTGCAGAACGAAGGTCAAAATAACTTATACAGAGTAGTTGAGGATTATATTCCTAAAGGGCCACTAAAGAAAAAGAATAGTGGGAGGAGTTGGTTGTATGGTTACAACGAACAATACGACTTTATAAACATATCTAAAACCGGGCAGGTAGGCGAGGTAGTAGAAATATCAGGATTAAAGATAGGATTACCTTCAAGAGCTGAATCAATACCGCAAAGACACAAAACTAAATCGCTTCAGTATTGGGAGCGAGCAGAGTTCCCAAAAGAATTACAAAAGATAAACTCAATATTTCAATGGAATGAGATGCCTGCTTCTTTCAAGGATAGGTGGGTTGACTATATTGAGACTGAGTTTGACAGAAGGGAGGACGGTTATTGGTTTATGAATAAAGGGGAGCCTACGTATATTACGGGCTCTCATTATATGTATCTGCAATGGACTAGCATTGATGTTGGTTACCCTGACTATCGTGAGGCTAACAGAATCTTTTTTATTTTTTGGGAAGCGTGTAAAGCTGATAAGCGTTCTTTTGGAATGACTTACTTAAAGATAAGACGTTCAGGTTTTTCTTTTATGGGGTCGTCAGAGGCTGTTAATACAGGTACACTAGCAAAAGATTCTAGAGTAGGTATATTATCTAAAACCGGTTCGGATGCTAAAAAGATGTTTACAGATAAGGTAGTTCCCATCAACGGTAGGCTTCCTTTCTTCTTTAAGCCGATTATGGATGGTATGGATAAACCAAAGACTGAATTAGCTTTTAGAATTCCTGCATCTAAAATTACAAAGAAGAATATGTACGACATTGAAGCTGAAGAGCTTGAAGGTTTGGATACTACAATAGATTGGAAGAATACGGATGATAACTCGTATGATGGTGAAAAGCTATTGCTTCTAGTACACGATGAAAGCGGGAAGTGGATTAAGCCAAACAACATATTAAACAATTGGCGTGTAACAAAAACGTGTCTACGTTTGGGTAGTAAGATTATTGGTAAGTGTATGATGGGCTCAACATCAAATGCATTATCTAAGGGTGGAGATAACTTTAAAAAGCTGTACGAAGATTCGAACGTAGGTAGCAGAAATGCAAACGGTCAGACTAAAAGTGGGATGTATGCATTGTTTATACCTATGGAGTGGAATATGGAAGGTTTTATAGATAGGTATGGAATGCCTGTGTTTAAAAAACCTTCAAGTCCAATCGAAGGTGTGGATGGTGAAATGATTAGTAATGGGGCTGTAGATTATTGGACCGCAGAGGTAGACTCTTTAAAAAGTGACGCTGACGCGTTAAATGAATTTTATAGACAATTCCCACGTACTGAGTCTCACGCATTTAGAGATGAGAGTAAGTCTTCTTTATTTAATCTAACTAAGATATATCAACAGATAGATTATAACGATTCATTAATAATGGAGCACCACGTAACACGTGGGTCATTTCATTGGAAGGATGGTCAGAAAGACACTCAAGTTATATTTAGCCCTGATACTCGAGGAAGATTCTTAGTAAGTTGGGTTCCAAATAAAAACTTACAGAATAACATCATAACAAAAAGAGGGATGAAATATCCCGGGAATGAACACATAGGTTCGTTTGGATGTGACTCGTATGATATATCAGGAACGGTTGGAGGCAAGGGGTCTAACGGTTCTCTTCACGGGCTAACTAAGTTTAATATGGATGAAGCTCCAAGTAGTGAGTTTTTCTTAGAGTATATCGCAAGGCCTCAGACGGCTGAGATATTTTTTGAAGAGGTTCTTATGGCTTGCATATTTTATGGTATGCCAATATTATGTGAAAACAATAAACCTAGATTATTGTATCACTTTAAAAATAGAGGTTACAGAGGTTATTCAATGAACAGACCTGACAAGCAGTTTAACAAACTCTCTAGAACAGAGAAAGAGCTAGGGGGAATACCTAACTCATCTGAGGATGTTAAGCAGTCTCACGCATCTGCAATTGAATCTTACATTGAAAAGCATATCGGTTTAGATATAAATAACAACTACAGAGATTCGGACGAGATGGGTACAATGCCATTTGCTAAAACTCTAGAGGATTGGGCTAAGTTTGATATTAACAACAGAACTAAGTTTGATGCCTCTATAAGCTCAGGGCTAGCTATAATGGCAAACCAAAAGCACACCTACCTTCCGGAGCAAAAAGAGTCAAAAATAAGTATTACCTTTGGGAGATATAATAACAAGGGGTCAATCAGTGAATTTTTAAGATAGATGAAAGAGGTAAATATAAATATTACGGCTGCAGGATTTCCTAGTCAATTTGTTTCTGATGCTGAAAAAGCTACAGACGAGTTTGGATTACAGATAGGTCAAGCCATTCAGTATGAATGGTTTAAGAAAGACTCTAGCAACTGTAAGTTTTACGACCAACAAAGAGATTTTAGGAGACTACGTTTGTATGCAAGAGGCGAGCAGTCAATTGCTAAATATAAAAACGAGCTTGCTGTAGATGGAGATTTATCTTATCTTAATTTAGATTGGACTCCTGTACCTATACTCCCTAAGTTTGTAGATATCGTTGTTAACGGTATGTCTGATAGGTTGTTTAAGGTTAGTGCGTATGCTGAAGATGCCATGTCTCAAGATAAGCGTAGTAAGTTTCAGGATATGATACAAGGGCAGATGGCTGCCAAAGAAGTTCTTACGACTATACAGGAGAACACAGGTATGAATCCATTTACTATGGACCCTGATGATTTACCTGAAAATGATGAGGAGCTTTCGTTGTATATGAACCTCAACTATAAACCTGCTATTGAGATAGCAGAAGAGGAAGCTATAAATACTTTGCTTGCTGAAAATGAATACGTTGACCTACGTAAAAGATTCGACTATGACCTTACAGTAATTGGGATTGGTGTAGCAAAGCACGAGTTCCTTCCGGGTTCAGGAGTTAAAGTTAGCTATGTAGACCCTGCAAATGTAGTTTATAGCTACACTGAAGACCCTCACTTTAAAGACTGTTTTTATTGGGGAGAGATAAAGACCCTACCTATAATAGAGTTAATGAAGATAGACCCTTCTTTAACTAATGATGACCTACAGCAAATATCAAAGTATAGTCAGAGTTGGTATGACTATTATAACACAGCACAGATGTTCCAAGATAATATATTCTCTAGGGACTCTGCTACACTATTATACTTTAACTATAAGACCACAAAAAAGATTGTATACAAAAAGAAGGTGTACGATAATGGTGGTTCTAAGATGATTGAGAAAGACGACCAATTTAATCCACCACAAGAGATGATGGAGGAGGGGAAGTTTGAAAAGGTCGAAAAGACTATTGATGTGTGGTACGATGGCGTAATGGTTATGGGTACTAATATAATATTAAAGTGGGAGCTTGCTGAGAATATGGTTCGACCTAAGTCAGCTAGTCAACACGCTATACCAAACTATGTAGCTGTAGCCCCAAGAATGTATAAGGGTGTGATTGAGTCATTAGTTAGAAGGATGATTCCTTTTGCTGATTTAATTCAGATGACTCACTTAAAACTACAGCAAGTTATATCTAAGGTTGTCCCTGATGGTGTTTATATAGATGCAGACGGATTAAATGAAGTTGACTTAGGTACGGGTAATGCTTATAACCCTGAAGACGCTTTACGTTTATACTTCCAAACAGGTAGTGTAATAGGTAGAAGTTATACGCAGGATGGTGAGTACAATCAAGGTAAAGTTCCTATCCAACAGCTTACATCAAATTCGGGGGCTAGTAAAACGCAGATGCTTATAGGAAACTATAACCATTACTTAGGGATGATACGTGCGGTAACGGGGTTAAATGAAGCTAGAGATGGTTCAACTCCTGACCCTAATTCATTGGTAGGTGTGCAGAAGTTAGCAGCTTTAAATTCTAATACAGCTACAAGACATATACTAGACGCAAGTTTATTTATGTACAGAAGTTTAGCTCAAGCTTTAACATATAGAGTTTCGGATATTTTAGAGTACGCAGACTTTAAAGATGAGTTCGCTAATCAGATAGGTAAATACAATGTCGGTATTCTTAAAGAGATTAATGAGTTGTATATATATGACTTTGGTATATTTATAGAGGTATCTCCTGATGAGGAGGAGCGAGCTCAATTAGAGCAGAACATACAAATGGCTCTATCTAAGGGTGATATAAATCTAGAGGATGCAATTGATATTAGAGAACTTAGAAACCTTAAGGTTGCTAATCAACTTCTTAAAGTTAAACGTATCAAGAAGCAGGAGCGTGATGAGAAGATGGCTATGCAGAAACAAGCCATTACAGCTCAGCAACAAATTAAGTCACAACAACTTGCAGCTCAAACAGCTATGCAGAAGATACAAGCTGAAACTCAAGCCAAGATGCAGATTAAGCAAGCAGAAGTTGCATTTGATATTCAGAAGATGAATAACGAGGCGCAGCTTAAGTCTACCCTTATGGATAAAGAGTTTGACTTTAATATGCGTCTTAGAGATATATCTGAGAATGCATTACAGAGCAGAGAGACTCAGCGTGAAGACGCAAAGAGTGCTCGTATAAGTCAACAGAATACTGAGCAGAGTAAGTTAATATCTCAAAGAAAAAACAATCTACCTCCTATGACGTTTGAATCTAATGAGGATAGCTTGGATGGTTTTGATTTGTCTGAATTTTCACCTAGATAGATATGGCTACAAAAGGAAGAACAAAAGGAAATAAGATATGCCCTGCAGGAATAGCTTGGGCTAAAAAAACTTTTGATAGATACCCTTCAGCATATGCAAATATGGCTGCAAGTAAGTATTGTAAAGACCCTAACTACGCTAAAAGCTCTAAAAAATAAAACTATGGCATTTAAGATACATATGATGTACAAAGGTAAGCAAGCTATTGAAGCCCTTACAAATAAAGACTATTTGTCTTTAAAGAAAAGAGGTTTCTCACACACAAAACCTAAGCCAAAAACAAAACCAAAGTATTAATGGGTGAGTTAAAAAAGTGGAGAGACGAGAAGTGGGTTCGTATTGGAACAGATGGTTCTATTAAGGGAGCTTGCGGTACAAGTGAGAATAAAAAAAATCCTGATAGATGTCTACCATTAGCTAAAGCTAATAGTATGACTAAAGCTGAAAGAGCAGCTACAGCAAAAAAGAAAAAGAAAAGCGGACGAACAAAACAGTTTGTATCTAATACTAAGGCAGGAAAGGTCACGTCTAGGTACGCTTAAATTGTATTAATTAATTGTTTAACTTTGCATAAAATCAAATCAAATGGAAATTAAAGTAAGAGCAGTAGACGATATAGAAGAGAAATCTGTAGCACAAGTCGAAGAAGAATTATTAGAAAAGCACGAAGAGCAGTTTGACGATTCAACACCTAAAGAAGAAGTTGTTGAGCAAGTAGTAGAGACTACTGAATCCGAAGGCTTAACTGAAGAGCAAGTTCTTTCACATATTAAGAATAGATATAATAAGGAGATTACATCTATGGATGAGCTTTTTGCTGAGAGAGAATCTCAAGAAGAGTTGCCTGAAGATGTTGCTGCTTATTTTAAATATAAAAAAGAAACAGGACGTGGGATAAGTGATTACGTTAAGTTACAACGTAATTTTGATGAAGCGAATCCTGACGCTTTGCTACGTGACTACCTTAAGGCTACGGAGACAGCTCTTGACGATGATGATATACAATCATTAATGGATGAGTACTCCTACGATGCAGACTTAGATGATGAGTCGGATATTAAGAAAGTCAAAGTAGCAAAGAAAAAAGCTATTGCTAAAGCTAAAAACTATTTTGTTGAGCAACAAGAGAAATACAAGCAACCCCTTGAGTCAAGGCCGGAAGCTGTCTCTGAGAGCGAGAAGGAACAGTACAATGCTTACAAGCAATATTTAAGCGAGGCTGCAACGCAGCAAGAGGAGACTAAACGAAAGTCTGAGTGGTTTACACAAAAGACTAACGAAGTTTTCAACAATGAGTTCAAAGGTTTTGAGTTCAATATTGGAGAAGATAAAGTTACGTATAGTACGGGTAGTGCAGAAGAAACTAAGAAGTCACATTTATCACCTATGAACTTTGTTAACAAGTATCTAGATGATAACGGACTAATGAAAGATGCTGCAGGATACCATAAAGCGTTAGCAGTTGCAATGAACCCTGAGAAGTTTGCTCAGTATTTTTATGAGCAGGGTAAGGCAAATGCCACAGAGGATGTAATGAGGAAGACTAAGAATATCAATATGACAACTCGTAACACTCCTGAGGTATCGTCTAAATCAGGAACACAGTATAAGTCTTTAAGTAATGACTCGGGTCGCGGCTTAAAGATTAGGAGTATTAAAAGAAAATAAATTTTAAAAATTAGAAAAAATGGCAGGTTCAGTACAAGGAACACCGGGCTTTGATTTACAGCCAAGTTCGGAGCAGGTTGCTTTAAGTAGCAACTATATTACAGATTTTAATTTCTTAAATCAGTATCTACCTGATACTTATGAGAAGGAATTTGAGCGTTACGGGAATCGTACCGTAGCATCTTTTTTACGTTTAGTAGGAGCAGAGATGCCTTCTAACTCTGACCTTATCAAATGGGCGGAACAAGGACGCTTACACACTAAGTATACTAACGTAACTACTCCTACAGCAGCAGCAGCAGGAAGTGCGGTTTGGACTATTAACGATACTTTAGTACCGGGCGGCGGAAGCGTTGCTGTACGTGTAGGTCAAACAGTTATGTTAACTAGAAACACAGGAGGTAAAAACCTTAAAGCTGTAGTGACTAGTGTAGATACAGCAGCGGGTACAGCTACTCTTGCTTACTATGGAGCAAACCACGCGGGTGTTGTTGGGGATGTTTATACAATGTTTATCTACGGTTCTGAGTTCAAGAAAGGAACAGCAGGAATGGTAGGTTCTTTAGAAGCTGATGACGTATTCTTTGAGAATAAGCCAATTATCTTAAAAGATAAGTACGCAGTATCAGGTTCTGATATGGCTCAGATTGGATGGGTTGAAGTAACTACTGAGAATGGAGCGAACGGATACCTTTGGTACTTGAAATCAGAGCACGAAACTCGTTTACGTTTTGACGACTACTTAGAGACAGCTATGTTAGAAGCAGTTCCTGCAGCAAATGCTTCAGGTGCAGCAAAAGAGTTTGGTAATACAGGTGGTACGGATGGACAAGGTGGTTCTGAAGGTGTATTCTACTCTGTAAGCCAACGTGGAAATGTATGGTCAGGAGGTAACCCTAATGTATTAGGTGACTTTGACGCAATCATCCAACGTCTTGACAAGCAAGGTGCAATTGAGGAGAACGTAATGTTCGTTGACCGTCAGTTTGGATTCGATATTGATGATATGTTAGCAGCACAAAACTCTTACGGAGCAGGTGGTACTTCATATGGTTTATTTGACAACGACCAAGAGATGGCATTAAACTTAGGATTCACAGGATTCCGAAGAGGTTATGACTTTTACAAGTCTGATTGGAAATACTTGAATGACCCAACTATGCGTGGTGGTTTACCAACAGGTGTAGGTTCAGGTCGAATTAACGGAATGTTAGTTCCTGCAGGTTCAACTTCAGTATATGACCAAATCTTAGGTAAGAACGCTAAGCGTCCTTTCTTACACGTACGTTACAGAGCTTCACAAACTGAAGACAGACGTTACAAGACTTGGATTACAGGTTCAGCAGGTGGTGCAGCTACTTCTGACTTGGATGCAATGGAAGTTAACTTCTTGTCTGAGAGAGCTGTATGTACTTTAGGTGCAAACAACTTCTTCTTATTCCAAGAGTAGTAGATTATAAAGGGAGTCTGTTCGAACAGACTCCTTTTACTTTTTTTAAATTCAAATTAAATTCAAATGAAAAAAACAGTAGAGTACGTAGATAAGCAGTACAAGCTATTAGGTGAAGACGCACCTTTATCGTTTATGCTTGCTTCAAGAAATTCAAGAAGATTCCCATTACTATGGTTTGATGAGGAGAAGGGTGAGCAAAGAGCACTTCGATACGCAAGAAACCAACAGAGTCCATTCGAGGACGAGCAAGATGGCAACGCAATACTAGAGCCAATTGTATTTGAGGATGGGTTTTTAACGGTTCCAAAATCAAACCAATCATTACAGAAGTTTTTAGAATTACATCCCGCAAAGGATGTTAAGTACTCTTTAGTTGATAAGACAAAAGAAGCTACTGAGATTTTAGAGGACTTAAACTTAGAGGCTGACGCATTGATTGCAGCTCGTGAGTTAAACATAGACCAAATAGAAGCGGTTACTCGTGTAGCCTTTGGTACTGACCCTAGCACAATTACATCATCTGAACTTCGTAGAGATATTTTATTATTTGCTAAGCAAAATCCTATGGCGTTTTTAGAGGTTGTAAACGATTCATCTTTACAGGTTGACTCAATGATACAATCATTCTTTGATAAAGGCTTATTAGCTTTTAGAAAGAATAAGAAAGAGGTATTCTTTAACACTCCTACTAATAAGAAGCGTATGCTTGTTGTTCCGTACGGAGAAGACCCACTGTATGTGGTTTCTTCATACCTTCAGAGCGATGATGGTTTAGAGGTTCTAGAGTTTCTCGAAAAAGTTGCAGAGACTAAGTAGTAAAAATGGAGGCAGAAATGCTTCCTTTTTTTTTGCTATCTTTGTGGGGATATTTTTTATTAACTAAAAACTTTTTAAAATGGTTAAATATCTAAAAATACCTATGAGTGGTACAGGTGAGGAAAATCAAATCCTTAAAGTTATACCTTTAATAATGTGCGAAACAACTAGCACTACGGTTACTAAGATTAAGTTTTCAGCTCCGGGGAACGGAAATCAAGCCCAACTTACTCATAATGCAATGGCTGCAAATGACCACAGTCTTCGTATAGCTATTTCAGACGCTATGGCTGAGGCTATGAAAAGCCCATATACTTCTGTTCAGTATCAACTAGATTTAAACGGACTTACAGCAGCGGATGGTTCAGCAATAGCAATTTCTAATATTCAATTCTCATAATTATGGCAAAGTATTTAAAAATACCGATAACCGGAAATAGCGGTCCTAGTATAACTATTGGCGTTGATGATGTCGCTACTATAGAAAGAAGTAACGATACAGTAACTCAATTGATGTATTCAACAGGTGACCTTGCTGATAATGTCCTTACAGTTACACATACAGCAGTAGCATCGACAGACCCATACGGAATGCGTAATGCTTTAGTAAAAGCTTGCACAGATTTAGTTGGTTCTAGTTGGAAAGAGACTATTGCAGATTTTGACTTAGGTCCTATAAAAACATCTACCGGAGCTACAATGGCTATAACAAGTATTACTTTAAGTTAAACATAAGGTTATGGCAAAGTATTTAGGAATACCGCTGAAACTAACAGGCGGAACGACAGTGACTCCAACCTACGGTAATGTAGACTTGATAACTGATGGAGATTTTCCAACAGGCTCTACTGCTTGGACAACAGAAGGTACTTGGACTATTAGTGGTAATGTTGCTAATAGAACAGCTCAAAATTCAGGTTTTGAATTAAAGCAAACTTTTACTTCTAACAACACTAAAACTTGGCTTGTATCATTTGAGCTTAAAACTAGAACAGGAGGTGGTGTTGGAGTAAGATTAAACGGAGGCACTGTTGCAACATATTATACTACACCCGCTGTTTATACTGAGGTTTTAACCGGAGGAGGTACAGCAACAGATTTAATTATTCAAGCAGACGGCACGTTTGCAGGTACAGTAGATAATGCATCTATTATAGAGGTATCACTAGGTAATTACCTTCAAGTAGTTGGTGGTGACTTTTTGACGACTTGTAAGGTTGGGGACTTAGTATTTAATACTACAGATAAAACTGAGGCGGTTATTGTGCAAGTTCTTGATAATAATACATTGTTACTATCTAATGATAGCCTTTCAACTGCAGGAGATGTATTCTCTATATTTGCAAGTAACGGCGATACAAGAGGTAATCAGATTCTTAAGATAGATAACTACATTATTTCTGAGTATGACGAGGCGACAAGTGCAGCTAATGCATCATCATTTTGGTTTGCTGCAGGCCCTCAAGCCGACAAGGTTACTCTAACACAGCTTAACAACGCAGTAAATACATACTTTGTGGCTGACGTGATTGAGAGGTTTGTTCAGAGATTGAACGCTCAGTCAGCAACAGCTAGTAGGTTAGATATTCCGCTTGATGAGTTTAGAGACCATAAATATAATCAGGTGTTGACAACAACAGCTATAACACTTTCATAAGATGGCAAATTTTTTAAAACTAAATAAATCATACTTGGGACCTGAGGTCCTAAGTAATGGTTCTTTTAATGGGTATGGCCCTGAAAAAGTAACAAACGGTGATTTTGCTACTAATATAGACGGGTGGACTGCAAAAGACTCTAGTATAGCTTACGACAACGGAAAGTTAAAAGTAACGAGTCCTGTAAATCAATCCGCCGGAGCTTTTCAAAACATTGGTTTAGTTGTGGGTGGGCAGTATGAAGTGACTATTACTATGCAAATTTTATCGGGACCTAGTGGTAATATAGGTTTTATAACTTCAACAGCAGGAGGTACAAGCCAATCTTACGTTTATAAAGGAGCGGCTTTAGTTAGTGGTGGACCGGCTGTTACAGAAACCTTTACATTTACACCGGGGGGTACAGGCGGTGAAGTAAGTATCCAACCTCAAGTTTACGCACAAAGCGTTTATACTATTGATAATATATCTGTAAAACAAACAGGTATTCAAGAGCTTGTAACTAATGGATTTTTTACTGATGTAGCAGCAGGAACTAATGTTACTACTTTATCTCAGTGGTCAGCAGGTAACCCTGCACTTGCAACATCTACAATTACAGAAAATGTTCTTACGTGTACCTCAAATGCAAATAGTCAGCACGTGACTTTAAGCGTACCTACCGTAGTAGGCACTGAATATAAGTTTAATATAGCTAAAGTTACAGGTGATTTAGCTGCTAATACTTTAGCAGCAACCTTTAAGTCGTCAGGTGAGGTAGATATAGATGTCACTAGTGGTTCAGCTAATCTTACGTTTGTAGCTGAGTTGACAAGTCTTATTGTAACTTTTTATGCAGGAGACCATTCTTCAGGTGAGACAACCGGATTTTCAAACATCTCTTTACAACCAACCAATCAGTTTGCTTATGGGTATGAGAGGGATGCTACTAATGCTAGTAACGCAGGTGGTGTAAACTCTGTGTTTAATTTCTCAGATAAAACGCTTAAGTTTACTGCGCAAAGCACAAATGATACTGTTATTAAAGTGTCAGGAGATGTAACGACTGCAAATGAGGAGTATCTTATCAAGATTGACGTAGAGTCAATATCAGGTGAGTGTGATTTAATTTGGTTTAATGGTAATGCTTTTGATTCTATCCCAATAACCGTAGGTGAGAATGAATATAGATATAAGAAAACAGGCTCAAGCCTTAATATATTCTTTGGCATCAAAGGTGAGGTGGGCTCATCGTTTACACTTAATAGCGTATCATTACAAGAGGTTGTAAATCAACCAAAACTAATTGGAGTTGATAACGTATCAATGGTAAGCGCACCAACAGTTAACACTGTTAAGATAAACAATGGACTTACTGATGGAGCCGACACGCTTACTATAACATATGTAGGAGCTTCTGCATCTTCAAAAGTACAGATGAGGAACTTCTTCCAAGACAGCATTATTAGTTTAGCTAATGGAAATAATACTGATGAGGTTTTAGAAATAACTCCTCCGGTGCTTATAACTGATATAGTTGCAAGCTAATACAGCAAGCAAATAAACTACTAAAGAGCTCTTTTATAGGGCTCTTTTTTTTTGCGTATATTTGTGAAAAGATTTTAAGATGATAGATGCAGTAAGAAATACAGTCCTTGCTATACTTAATAAGAATAACTACGGATACTTATCCCCATCAGACTTTAACCTATACGCACAGCAAGCTCAGTTAGAGATATTTGAGGATTACTTTTACCAATATAACACACAGATTAACTTAGAAAATGCACGCAGGTCAGGAACTGAGTATGCTGATTTATCTAAAGGTATACTCGAGGTCATTGATTTATTTTCTAAAACAGCACAGTTAACTCAAGCTGCAGCTACGACCAATACATATACAATGCCTTCTGATTACTATCTAATTAATAGAGTTATGTATGGAAGCACTGAAGTGGAGAGGGTGAGTCAAAGTAAAATCTCAATGCTCAACGCCTCTATACTTACAGCTCCAAGCTTAGACTTTCCTGCGTATACTACCGAAGCTGCTAAAATGACGGTGTATCCTGCTACAATTAATGGAGCTACAGATATAACAGCTCAGTACGTGCGGTATCCTTTAACACCAAAGTGGACTTACAATACAGCATTAGTAGCACAAGGCCCTGTATTTAACGCATCTGCTGCTGATTATAAAGACTTTGAATTACCACTTGACAACCTAAATGATTTAGTTGTAAAGATATGTAAGTACGCAGGTGTTGAAATACGAGAGACGATGGTGGTGCAATACTCACAGGCAGAAGAACAACAAAATAACCTACAGCAATAATGGCTTATATATCTCAGTATCAGTACTACGAAAACTCAGGTGCAAATCCTGAGGATGCTAATTGGGGTTCATACCAATACGTTAGCTTGAAAGATATCGTTAACAACTTTATGTTAATGTATCAAGGCAACCACTCTTTAGTTAATAACGAGGAGCGTTATAAGATTTTATTCCACGCGAAACGTGCAGTACAAGAACTTAATTACGATGCGTTTAAAGAGATTAAAGCTTTACAGTTAAATGTTGATGACGCTGTACGTATTGTTCTTCCTGCGGACTATGTTAATTGGGTTCGTGTGTCACTATATGAGAATGGTGTATTATATCCAATGACTGAGAATATTCAGTTAACATCAGCACAAGCATACCTACAAGATAACAATGATAAAATACTATTTGACGAGGCAGGTAATGTACTAAAACCTCAGTTCTCTCCAATTGATATTGATAGAATCACAGGCACTAAAAAGACTATATACTTAAACGAGAATAGTGCATACAACAACGCAGAGGGTTATTGCTGTGATGGGATGTGGTACTTTGATTTTTCAATAGGGGCTCGCTACGGGCTTAATACAGAGACAGCTAACGCTAACCCTACCTTTAGGATAGATGCGAAGGCAGGCGTTATTAATTTTGACTCTACAATGTCAGGTAAAAGTGTTATAGTTGAGTATGTATCTGACGGTATGGAAGGCGGTGACAATTCGCTAGTAACAGTTAATAAATTATTTGAGGAGTTTGTCTATTCGTATATCCAATACTCTATACTAGATAGTAAACTAGGTGTACAAGAATACATTATAAATAGAGCAAGAAAAAAGAAGTCAGCACTTCTACGTAATGCTAAAATAAGAATTAGTAATATTCATCCGGGTAGATTACTTATGAATATGAGAGGACAAAACAAGTGGATTAAGTAGTATGGCTAATAGCAAAAGGAATTTTATAGCAGGTAAAATGAACAAGTCACTTGATGAGAGACTTGTACCTAACGGTCAGTACGTTGACGCAATGAATGTACGACTCGGCTCTACTGAGGATTCGGAAATTGGTTCTGTTGAAAACTCAAAAGGGAACGAGCTTTTAACTACAATTAATTTAGGTTTTTTTGATGGTAGTGAGCGTGACTTAACTAATAGTGCTAGATGTATAGGTGCTTTCGAGGATGGAGCAAATGAAACTATATATTGGTTTATACACGATAGTGGTCAGTCTGCTGTATCTACAGGTAAAGCCGACCTGATAGTATCATTTAATATTAATACTTTAAGCACTGAGTACCACGTGATTAGTTTTAAAAATGCTAATGACGCTACTAACACTACTTTAAATTTTAACCCTGCATACTTAATTACCGAGGTGAATAAGGTGGATAATTTACTATTCTTTACAGATAACTATAATCCTCCTAGAAAAATAAATGTAAACAAAAACTACGAATACCCTACCTCTTTAACGGGTAACGATTTATTTTCTGAAGATGATTTACTAGTGGTTGTTAAACCACCTCATCAAGCTCCTTTAGTTACAGGTGTAACCACGGGCGGAACTGAAACTTTTTTAGAAGATAAATTTCTATGCTTTGGTTATAGATATAAGTATGAGGATGATGAGTACTCAGCCACATCTATATTTACAAACCCTGTGTTTAATACCAAGCCGTTTTTTTTATCTACTGAAACGAATCTTAATGAAGGTATGGTTAACTCATTTAACACTGCTACCATTAATTTTAATTCAGGAGGTAAAAGAGTTACTGATATAGAGATATTATTTAAAGACTCAGACTCTTCAGATATAAAAATTATCGAATCCCTAAATAAATCTAACTTAGGGTATTTAGATAATCAAACATATAACTATTCGTTTACAGATAATAAAATATTTACAGTTCTTTCTAGCGGAGAAATTCTAAGATTATACGACAATGTTCCTTTGTTAGCCAAAACACAAACATTAATGGGTAATCGTATTATGTATGGTAACTATGTTGATGGCTATAACTTAACTAGAAATGGGTTAAATACTAGGCTTGATTACTTTACAGAGGTTGACTCACAATCTCTTGGGGTCACTAAGATTACTACATCCCCGACTGTATTTGATGCTAATTACACTATAAATGGTTCTAATACATCTAAAGGGATGGTAAGTATAGACTTATCGGATATAAATGATGAGTTAGTTGCAGGCTCTACTTTAAGCTTTAGCTTTAGAGTAAGCAATAAAGATGGTACTAATTTCACAGGAACACCAACACCAAAACCATCTACTTCAAATCAAAACATTGATATGGGGTTTAGTTATACTCTACCGCAGAACTTTAACAGCGTTAGCGAACTTATTAGTAGTACTGACTTTCAGTCTAAGATAGGTACATCTTCAAATATCAAAACAACATCAGCTACTTTTTGTG
>Ga0181417_1000249_pt1 | contig 18160 bp, 12 predicted proteins | sample 40SPOviralmetaG_FD_130142 | JGI IMG/M metagenome (GOLD analysis project Ga0181417, IMG submission 130142) | Marine viral communities from the oligotrophic San Pedro Time Series (SPOT) site, San Pedro Channel, CA, USA - 40 SPOT_SRF_2013-02-13 | ecosystem: Environmental > Aquatic > Marine > Strait...
ACACAAGTTGTAGTGGTACAGGTGATGGAGACAGTAGTTTACCTGACACAACTAAAAAGTTTTGGTATTATTGGACCTGCAACAAGCCAGGTAGTAATGTAAACATAGACATAAGACAAATAACAACAGACCAATTAGTTAAATGTGGTATTGAATCTTTTTATAACAATTTTCCAAACGGATATAGTGATATAGATAAAAATTATTTTAATTTTAAATTTTACGCTTCTTCTGGTATAAACGTAAACACGCTTCTTTATAACGAAGACAATCAACCTATAAGTGATAGCGGTAAGTTTTTATACATAGAACCAGCAACTACACCTGACAACAATGCTTTAAATGCTAATGTTTCAGGAACATCAGTCCCTAACACTTACTTTATATTAACAGTTACAAGCGGCGTTATAACAGCTAAAACACAATACAACACTTTGGCTAGTTGTGGAACTCCAACAGCAGAAGTAGATTTTCCTTTATTTGTTGGTTACAGATATGGATCAAATAGTACAAACCTAAAAACTGGTACAGCGTCGCAGCATGCTACGCCTTCTGGCAGAGCGGCATTAGCTAAAACACAATTAAAAACATGGTTAACCTCACCCGCAATAAGTGGTGTTGGTACTAATGACCTTGTTAGACTAACCGATGTTTGGAAATATTCTGGAGCAACCGGCTTAGTGGTTGGTGCTCAGCTTCATAATGACATTGGGGCTTTAAGCTCTGATGGTATATTTGCGCATAATACTGCTTCAGCTCCTTCAGCTTCTGGCTACTGGACTTACACTACGCCCCCTACTCACTTATTAAAAACAGACGCGGGTTGGACTAGTCTTGACAGCACTTGGAAATTTATAACTTTTGAAAACGGTATTGTAACCCACATAACAACTATGAATACTTTATAATGGCTACACAATCACATAATAATTATACAATAACAAACGTAACATATTCTGTTGCAGGTGGATCAAATGTATACACGTCACATCAAACAGCTGTTTTAACTATTACACCAGACGCTGGTTATAGCGTAACAGCAGAAGATTTTTCATGGGCTAATACTACTTTAGCTAACGTTAACACAGTTGTTTTTACACAAGACGGTGTAAACGTAATATGTACTGTTACTTTTGACAATCCTTTTACCATGCCTACATCTAATACTACATTAAGTTTATGTATAAATGGAGCAGCTGTAAGACAAAGATTTTCTCTTAGAGGTTATTACCAAGCTGCTGGATCTAACACAAACATGTCAATAGTTCAAGACTGTCCTGTTCCTCAAGAAATATCTTATCAAGTATCTGGTGTTGCTGGTAATGAGGTTTCTATTATAGAAAAAACATATACAGCGGCTAGCGGTTACTTTTTTATAGCTCCTTTTTCTATAGCATACACTGGTGATCAAATGGACGAATCTAATTATTATTGTATAGAGACAAAAACTTTTGACTCTAGCCAAAGATTAACATCTATTAATTTAAAGTTTTATTACACTTTCCCTAGTGAAAATATTTTTAACGATAAAATAGTTGTTACAGTTCCAGCTACGGAGCTTGCTTATGTTGTTAGTAATAAAATAAGAAACTATACATTTTTAGAAGGCAACTCTGTTGTAGGTTCATCAGGGTGTGTTAAAACCGTTAGATTTTATGGAAACCCAACAGCTACATTTACTTTAGCTACATCTAATGGGTCTATATTAGATATTGGTGAAATTTCTACAGATGGTCTTGATACAACTGTTTTTTATGCAACAACACCTACGCTAACAATTCCGGCTAGCGGTTATTTTGATATAAAAATATATATACCCGCTGCAGGAAGTGCAACTACTTATACTTTTACATTAGCTGGAGGTAATTTAGTTAGTCCTTTTCCACAACCAAATCCTTTTTATATTTATCAAAAACCAAACGTAGTGCTCACGTTTTCAGCATCTGGCGCTAATATGGTTGTTAGCACTGTTGCGCCAAGCCAAACAGGTTTTCTAAAAAGCTTTACAGCTAACAGCGAACCAGCTAGTCAGACAGATGATTCTGCTATTATTCCTTATCATTTTTCTGTTACAGGTGATACTGGGCAGGTTTTAAGCATTGACGATCAAACAACAGAAACTTTTGGAACTTGGTCTAATCTTATCGATGTAGACGATCAGCTGACGAGCGCTATAACAAATACTTTAATTTTACCTGTAAATGACGCTACTAATATAACAAGTGGTATGAGAGTTATTTGTCCTCTTATAACTTCAGATAACATATACACTGTTGCAAGTAAAAGCGGAAACAACGTTACTGTAACTGGTGGTCCAAACTTAACGCTTCCAAATCTTGCAAACTTCAGCTTTAGTAATAGATCAGGTTCTGAACTAGAGCTTCCAATTAGCGTTGTTTTAGATGAAGCAGCAACCACTGCAACCATAACTGGACCAGGTAGTATACAGCGATATGGAGACACAAATAAAACATTTAATTTAGATTTAACATCTGTTTTATCAATTGGATCTACAAACGTTTGTGGAAAATATACTGTTTCAGCTGGGACTAGAGGTGGTAGCTTTATATATTTTGACTGTATAACAGGTGAAAAGAGACAAATAGTATTAAACAAAGGTGATATTAGTTTTGCAATATGTGCTTTAGCTTCGCCAGCTCCTTCCGGTAGCGGAACAATTACGGTCGTTAACAACAATGCGGTTTGTGCTAAAACAGCCTCTACTCAGTTAGATTGTATAACATGGAGCATAGTATATAACAGATTAGATGCTAAAGCTAAATCTGTTGAAGTAACATATGTAGACTGTGTAACTTTAGAAGAAGAAACTATAAACGTTGGTATAGGAGCAACAGCGACAACTCAATGTGGTACGAGACAAGTACCTATTAGCTCTGATCCAGGCGATGGAGGAGCAATAATAACACAAGCGTGGGACGGAAGCAACCCATGTACATAAAAATTAAATTATGCCTACACAACCAATAACATTATTATTTCCTACAGCAGTAAACGTATCACTACAAGTTGGTGATACTGTTTATTATTTAGCTGCAAACGACGAGATTGTAGAAATAGGTTTAATAACTAGTATAACTATAAACGCTAATGGCACTGTTACAGTGGTCGCTAATATAGACACTCAAACGACACCACCTACAAACACTAGTTATATATTTTTTACAAAAGATTCACAGGGTAATACATCTAATTTAAAAGGTTATTATGCTGAGGCACAATTTAGAAACGACAAAACAACAGAGGTTGAATTATTTTCAGTAGGCTCAGAAATATTTGAAAGTAGTAAATAACCTGTAATTATAATAAGATAAACACTAATTAAAATGGCACAAGGATTAAAAAAACCATCACCTGTAAAAGTAGCAGGAGCACTAATATCCCAAGGAGTCGGTGGGCTCATGGGTGTAGCTGGTGGTATAATAGGCTCAGGTAAGAGAAGAGCAGAGCAGAGAGCTGCTCAAAGAGAAATGAATAGAAACAAAGCTAGGTATGAAAACCTAGACACTTCTAACTTAGCCGCTAACTTAGATAATGCTTACGAAGATCTTACTGTTAACACGCAGGCCGCAGATTTTGCTGCACAACAATCTCAACAATCTCAGGCCAACATTATGAATAACATGTCTGGTGCAGCTGGTGGATCTGGTATAGCTGCTATGGCACAAGCTTTAGCTGGCTCTGCTAATCAACAAGCGCAACAATCAGCTGTAAGTATAGGTCAACAAGAAAGGACTAATCAATTAAAAGCGGCTGGTGGTAGAATGAGTATACAAAACGCAGAACTACAAGGTGCTCAAAACGCTAGAGCGGCAGAAAAAGACAAGGTAGAAACACTATTAGGTATGTCACAGCAGAGGCTTGGTGCAGCTAACGCCGCTAGAGACGCTGCTACCGCAAGTATAATGGGTGGAGTTGGTCAAATGGCTGGAGCATTAGGAGGTCATATTGATAGTAATCCTGAAAAAGGAGCAATTTAAAAAATAATAACATGGCAAATCAAGCATTGATAAAAGGCGCGGGCATAGCCGCAGATACTTTCGCTAACATACAAGGTGGTTACAACGCTGGTCTTCAAACTGGCTATGATGCTGAGGCTGTTGCTATGGCTCTTAGACAAGCTCAATATCAAAGAAATAAAGACGAAGCTGAATTAAAAAACTACGTAAATAGTATGGACACTATAGACGTAGCTAAAGTTGAGCCTGGTATGAGAGACGAGGTTAATAACTTTTTAATTTCAAACAGAAACAAATATGCTAGAGCAGCTAAAACAGCATCAGAATTAGACGCCGATGATCCAGATTATATAAAAGCCATATCTACAATGAATGAGATAAATAGCTCTTTCAAGGCGCTTAGTGAAAATTTAGATCTTTTTAAGCAAAAAAGAGAACAATATTACGACGACGTTAGAAATAATAGGATAAGCGAAGCATCTATAATAAATGGTAATACTGACAACTTAAACTCTTTATTTAAAAACAATGAGTTTGATATTGTAATAGAACCTGGCGGAACTTTTCAAATAAGCCACGATGGTACTTATGTGCCTTTCTCTGACTTTGAAAAAGACACTGATTATAATTATCACTTGATCAACAGTGAGGGTTTTAACGCTATAATGGAATTAACTAACAAGGCACAGCAAGGTGGTGTTAAAATAGAAAACGCTTTAGAAACTAATTACAAATATCAATTAAATGGTATGTTTAACACTATGAGCAGAGAAGATATGATGTCTATGATATACGATACCGTGATCTCTGATACTCCACTAAATATGGTTCCTGGTAATGGCTGGGACGATTCTTATTTAGATATAGAAAATGACAAGCAATTAAGAATCTGGTTGGCTAACACCTACTTAGACGGTTTAAAAAAAGTAGCCATTGGTTCTTACAATCAAAAAAGAGCTGAGGCAGACCAAAAAATAAGAGACTCTTACAATAAATCTAGAGCTTCAGCAAGAGGTAGAAAAAGTGTTGTAGACAATAAACCTTTTATAGAGCAATACAACAGCTTAAGTGAAGCTGAAAAAATAAAGTTTAGAGAAGATCTTATTGAAAGCCAAAATCAAGTTACTCTACCAACAGAAGAATAAAATACAACTATATGAAAAGCGCACCATTAAAACAAGCCGCTATTGCTAGGGCTTCTTTAGAAAATCAAAAATTTTTATACAATGGCAAGTCATTTACTAGAAAAGAAATAGATGAGGCCAGAGGAAATACAGATTTTGATACTTATTTGTCAAAACACAATATAAAACTATCATCAACACCTGAAATAACAAGTGGTGAAAATGAAGATGGACTTATAAGTAATATACTGAATAATGCAAATTTTCAAAACGATCCTGCAGATGCGGAGACCAATGTAGGATCGAACCAAAACGATACGGTCTCAGATTTGGCAGCGTCTTTATCGGAATACAAATATAAACTAGACACCGAAAGAGATAAAAAGCGTACTGAAGAATTTGGTGTAAAAGTAGATAACACACGTGTAAATATTCCGAAGTTCGACAAGGTGTTGTTAAAACCAGAAGATAATCCTGGAACATCTAACTACTTAAAAGGGCTAAAAGCTTTATACACCGATCCTACTAGATTAGACTATGGTATACCTAAAGAAGAAGTTGAAGAGTTAATTTCTCAAGGCGAAGATGGTATCAATAAATTATTGCAAATGAAAAACATAGATGGTGTATCTGTTGTTGATCAATACAATGATAAAGTAAAAACTATAGACGAGGTAATAAAGATAGACAGACAGAGATACCTAGTTGATTCTAAAAAAGCTGAAATACTAAATGATCCACCTAATAAAGAAAAAAAGGTTGATTTTATATTAGAACCATTTGAACCAACTATAAACGAAGATGGTTCAGAGGATTATGGTTTTAGAAGAAATATTTTTAGTCAAGATGAAGAAGAAGGTGAGAAAAATCTTGAACAAATGTTTGAAGGCACTAACATACAGGTTGAACAAGCTAATCAAGGTGATATTCCAGAAGAAGACTATAAAAGAATGAAGTCTGAAAATCCTAACCTTGGTGGTTTTGAATTTATAAAAGTTACAATACCAGGTGCTGAAGATTCTGTTGTATTAGAATTTAACACTGATTTTGCTGGTAATGCATTTGGTGAAAAAGCTAATAAACTTAACTATGACATGCTTAAGGCTTATATGCTAGAAAACTCTGGCTTAATATCGACAAATGCTGAGCTGTTTACAAACAGAGAGAAAAAAGCTGAGATAGCAAGAGTTATAACAAACGAAGCTACAGAGTCAAACTTAAATTACATAGAAGAAAAAAAGATAATAGGTGAAAAATATAATAGAAAAAACCTAGAAGACGCTAATTCAGAAACATCAAAACTTTTTTCAGGTACTACAGTAGCTATGCCAACTAATGCTTTAGACGGTATGGATGTGCAAGGTGAAAGTGAAATGTTTGTTAAAGGTGTTTTAAGTGATCAATATAAACAAGCATACAAAGAGCTTAGCGATTTAAGTGAGGATGTTTTAGAAAAACAGTTTAAAGTTTATGGTGTCAAAAGTATAGAGGAGTTAGCTAAGGTTGTAGTGTTAAACCAAAATAAAGTTTCTGAAATAAACGCGCTTAAAAGTAAATACACTCAAATATATATTGAGGACGAGGAGATTTTTAGTAAAGACAAACGTAGAGAACTTGCGGCAATATATAATGTTGGTTCTAGATTTGAAGAAGTTAAGCTAACAAAAGAGCAACAAGAAATAGAACTCAAGCAAGATATAATATTAGACACCACAAAGAACAACGCCGAGATTGGTAAATTGATAAAACAAGTAGTTGATCAAAGAGGTATAATAACACCAGAGCAAGAAGAAACATTAACAAAAGCTTTAAACAATATGGGGATTCTTATAAATCCTCTTGAAAATACTGTAAGAACTCAAACAAACATAGACGAGAACGGTGTTGAGACAACTGAGATATATAACGAAGCTATTCTTAAAAATCTACAAGCTCTTTACGATAATGTGTACATAACCAACGAAGCAAACTATAAACTGTTTAATGATTTAAACGAACAGAGTCAAGATATTGCAGACAAGCAAGGTGATTTGTCTATAGCTATGGACACTGCTTCAAGAAATTATGATAGAAGCGAAAAGTATATATCTAATGTAGCGCTTGGAACAACTGATATTGCTATGGGTATTGGTAACTTAGGTTATAATATTATAACGGGTGGGACTCAAATGGATGAAGACAGTGTTTTTCAATCATACTACGAAGGTTCTAATAGAATTAGAAACTCTTATGTTAGAGATATAGATTTTAGTTCTAAAGAAGGTGGTGCTTTTAGTAGTGCTGGTAATTTTGGTGCTTTTTTAATGCAAGAAGCAACTAATCAACTACCTATATTAGCGGCTATGGTAGCAAGTGGTGGTTACGCAGCAGTTGTTGTTGGAGCTTCTTCAACAGGCCAGAAGCAAATGGATATGACATATCAATTGATGAACGGTATAGAAGATCATAGCCATGCTAACATGTGGTTTACAAGTTTAGGCTACGGTATTGCTGAAGGTGGTTTTGCTCATCTCACAACAGTACCTATACTTAATAGAGCTAAGAAAACTCTTTTAAAAGGAAATAAACTTAAAGGGTTTCAAGCTGTAAACACCAGTCAAAAACAATGGCTTAAAGAAAACTCTAAAGGAACTGTTACAGATATACTGCTAGAGCCGTTAGGTGAAATAGCTACTGTTGGTGTTCAAAATATGCTTGATGGCAACGATATAACTATGGGTATGGACCACGCTGGTTTCAGCGGTTTAGGTTTTGGTATATTGTTTAGTGGAATACCTTTTCTTCGTGGAGCATATAACTCTAAGTTTTCATCATACGAGAATCAAAGCCAAATGAGAACCTTAAGAGGTGAAATAGACGCCATGAGCAGTAAGCTTGACATGATGAGAGACAAGGGTCTATTTTTCGATCGCGATAGTCATCTAACTAGAGACCAGTTAATTGAAAATATAAAAATAAAACAAAATAAGCTTAATAGCTTAATTGAAAGTGATACTCAGTTAATAGAAAACACTTTAGGTGCAGAAGCTATAGGAATGACTATAGAAACTAGAAACAAACAGTTAGAGCTACAGAACAAGATAAATGCAGTAAACGCAAACCCTGATCTCGACCAAGATACAAAAACAAAATTAATAAAAGAATACGCTGCAGAATTTGACAAACGAAATGCTATTTTAGAATTAGCGTTATCTGACGATAATAAGAAAAAGCTTAGAACAGAGTTTGAATTATTAAACGATACAGACACAGATAGATACAGTGATTACTTAACAAAAGCAGAACAAGAGTTAAACAGCTTAGACCCTAACAAAGATTACTCTGCTGATAAAATAAGAAACAAAGGCTACGAGCTTTTTATGAGAGATAAGTTTGAAGAGAGCGATTCTCAAGCAGGTGCACAAGGCGTTGAAATAGAGATGTTTGAAACTGTTGATGAAGCTGTTGCCCATGTTCAAGGTTTAATTGATAATGGAACAGTATCAGAAGCAGATGGGCAATTAATGATATTAAATTTTAAAAAAGGTAATGATGGCGCGGCTGTTAAAGGTACTGATGTAACTATTTCTATAATGGAAAATAGACTGAAGAACGAGCAACAGTATGTAAAACATCATGAAATAGGACACCAAGTTTTTTGGAAAATATTTGGAAATAGCGAAGTAGGTTTTGGAGATATGGCTAGCCAATTGCTTGAGTCTATGAGTAACATTGATAATAAAGTTTACCAAGATTTTATAAACGATCAACGTATATATGATAACAATGGAAATGTAGATTCTAAAGAAGTTATATCTGTTTTTCTTGAATACATTGCCGCTGATAGATTTGGAAATAAGAAATCTAAAGGATTAGCTGGGTTGTTTGGTGTGCTTACCGAAGTAAAACTTAAAGATCAATACAAATTTGACTTTAAAGGCGCTGATGATTATTTTTCTTTTGCTGTTGAATTAGGTAAAAAAATAAATGATGGCACACTTACAAGACAAGATATATCTGATGCTAGTCAATCTCAAGTTGTAATAAACGCTAAGTCGAACGATATAATTAATAACAGTAGGCAAGCCCCTTCAAATATAGCCAACAGCGCTAGCACTAACTTAGAAGGTATGTTAAACGATTATGTTTCTGGTCGTATGAACAATGAAAGATCTAAAAAAGGTTTACCTAAGCTACCGCCTGACTATACGCCTAAGCCTGAAAAGAAAAGAGAAAAAATTAGAGGTTTTGTAAACGACATGCTTAGGTACGATGTTAACGGTAATTTTGTTAACAATATTATGGACTCAAAATTAGTTACCGAGTCAGACGCTATGGGTCCTTATATAACCACTATTTCTAATAGAATATGGAACGGTTTAGATCCTATGAATAGAGAAGGTCAGACTAAAGACACTTGGAAGGAATTAGTTGCAATGGAGCTGTCCACCATGATACAGCAAGAGTATTTAAAACCGGGTAAAGATGGTGTTACTAAATATCAAGACTTGGATAAGTTTGTAAGAAACAGAGGTTATTTTAGAGTTTTCTCTTTAGCAGAAGAAACGTTTAAACAAACTCCAGCAAGTTTAGGGCTAGAGACTGTTGCAGATGTTACTAACGAAAACAATGAAACACAAACAGAAGAAGTTAGCGTTGTACCAGGAAGAAAAAACTTTGGGGACAAAGTAAAGTTTATAAGTGATGGCAAAGCAATTACAATACCTAATATATTAATAGACAGAATAAAAGACAACATAGTAAAAACATTTAGATTAGGTAACTTTAAAAACAAAGTAGGGACAAATAAGTTTAGAACTGAGTTAGCAAAAAAATACTCAAACAGTATAGGTTTGATTTTTAGAAAACTAATGCAACGTGGTGAAAACTTTAATAACGATGTTAAATTAAGTAGAGAACAGGTTAGAGGTAATATCAGCGAGTTTTTATCTGCTAACTTCGATAACGTTTATGATTTACCTGTTGATGTTTTAACTAAAAAATATCCTTTCTTAACCCAGTCTACAGGTGTTAGAATGAACGCTGAACAAATAAGAAGTCACAATGACGCTGTAGATAAAGGTTTAATTGTAGCGAAAAAGATTACTGATATAAAATCTGGACCTTTTATATTTGAAAAAGTAAAAGATAAGAAAAAAGCTAAAATTGATTTTTTAAATTACTTTGAAGGCAACAGCGTAGCGCCTAACACGAGAGGTGCAAGACAATTATCACTAGCTGATACTTTTGCTCAAGAAGCTGGCTTTGATGTTCAAGCGGAAGTTTTAATGGAGGCTGGTTTTAAAACAGAAGCGTTTATACAAGACCTTAGTAAAAATGTAGGTAGAGTAGCTTTTAGTTCAGTTCGTGATTTAAGTTTTGAAAAACAAAACTCATTTTACTTGGTTTTGCCAGGTTTAGGGGCTAAATTAAATCCTAGTTCTACTAATTGGAGTGATAAAAAAGAAGTTACAAATACTTTTAAGTTATTGTTTACAGAAGCTTTACCTGATAGTTTCACAAAAGGAGAGATAACAGCTATATCTAAAGAGTTAGCAAACTATGCTGCTAAGTTTGATCTTTTTGATGATGTTGTAAAAGAATCAGCTCAAGGCTCTGGTTTGTTTGATGAGTATGTATCACAAATGTTTTACGACAACCAAGTAAACGAAGCTCTTTCAAAAGCTTTAAAACTTGTAGATTCTAAAGGCAATCCACTAAACATAGCAGATGGCTATACTAAAGAAAGAATAGAAAAACTAAGAGCCTTACCTTTAGATCATATAAGAAAACATGAGCCTGGAACAGCTGCACACGAGCAAGCTATTATAGATGTTATACAAAATAGCTCAATGTATACTGGAGCTGGTAGAATTGCCGCTGGTCAATTTATAATTGTAGACGGACAAGTTGTTGAAAGACCAGTAGGAACTAAATTTAATAAAAAAGGTGTTGATTATGCTTCAGGAAAAGCTAGACAAGGTTATCAAGTTTACACAGACATAGCTGATTTATACAAAGCATTAAACACTTTGCCTGGGGTTGAAATAGATATAGTTAATTCAAAAAAGAAATTTAGTAAAAACAAAGAATGGACAGGTGAGTCTTGGTTAAAAATAAACGGCAAAGCTATAAACCCAAGTGATGTTAGTTTAATACCTGAAACTAGCAAAGCAGGTTTGAGTGATAGAAACTTTGACGGTAGATTAGAACAAGCTAAAGACGCTAGACGATACGTCAAAGACATGATTAAAATGGTTGTTGACGGAAACTATGATAATATGGATTTAGCTATGCTAATGAAGCAGCTAGACTCTCAGATGGATGCTCCTTTAAAAAGAGCTGCAAACTTAGAATACGTTGTAGAGGGATTAAAAGCGGCAGACGCTAGATACGAACACATGATGCCTACTAACTATGTGTTAATGAACCTTGTAGACTATTACAAAAACAGTAGGTCTGATGCTGATAATTTAGCAGATAAAATATTTGAAGAATATAAAGTAGCTATTATACCAAAAAACATGGACGACTTTTTAACCAGTGTAGGTTTACAGTCTAAGATGAATTTTGGTTACAAAATTGGAGATCCTGTTTGGAAAAGATATTATAATATAATGACATGGGGTAATCCAAACTTTGTTGCAATAAAAAGTATTAATCCGGATGCTAACGGAGAACTTATAGGTGAAGCTTGGGAGACTGCTGGCAAAGCTGTTAACAAACCTGAGTTGTTTAAAAAATTACAACAACTAAGAGCAGAGACAAAAGCTATATCATTAGCTAGCACTGTTGCTTTTTCTAGAAAACCTAAGGGTATAAGTGTTTGGGATTTTGATGATACACTTGCTCAAACTAAATCTAACGTGCTTTACACGTTACCAGACGGCACTAAAGGTAAAATAGATGCTACGCAGTTCGCGCTGCAATCTGCTGACTTAGAAGCTATAGGCGCTAAGTTTGATTTTAGTGAGTTCAGCAAGGTTATGAAAGGCAAAAGAGGCCCTATGTTTGACAAGGCTGTTAAGCGTAATAAGAAATTTGGTAATGAAAATGTATTTATACTTACCGCTAGGCCACAGAACGCCGCACCTGCTATACACACTTTTTTAAAAGGTATAGGTTTAGATATACGTTTAGATAATATTGTAGGCTTAGAAGACGGTACGGCTAAAGCAAAAGCTGATTGGATGATAACTAAAATAGCTGATGGTTACAACGATTTTTATTTTGCAGATGATGCTATTAAAAACGTTAAGGCTGTAAAAGAAGTATACGATAGTTTCGATGTTAAAGGTAAAGTTCAACAAGCTAAAGTAGCTTTTAGTCAAAGTCTAAGCGACGACTTTAATAAAATGATAGAGCGCCAAAAAGGTGTAGATGCTAATAAAAGGTTTTCTGAAGTAGTAGCAAGAAGAAGAGGTAAAACAAGTGGTAGATTTAAATTCTTTATACCACCCTCGGCTGAAGACTTTAGAGGTTTAACACAATATGTTTTTGCTGGTAAAGGTAAACAAGGTGAAGCAGATCAAAAGTTTTTTGAAGACTCTTTGATGACGCCGTATTTTAAAGGTGTAGCAGCAATGGAATCAGCTAGACAAGCAATTAAAAGAGACACTAAGGCTTTGTTAAAAATGTATAAGCCAGTTGTTAAAAAACTAGGTAAATTAATACCAGATGGTGATTTTACTTTTGATGCGGCTATAAGAGTTTATTTATGGACTGAAGCTGGTGTTGAAATACCTGGTATATCTAAAAGAGATCAGAAAAAATTACATGGCTTAGTTAAAAATGATTCTGACTTATCTGGTTACGCTGATGGATTATTATCTGTTTCAAAAGCAGAGACGTGGCCAGAGCCTGGTCAATACTGGGACACTCAAACAACTTTAAGTGATTTACAAAACTTAACTGACAAAGTAAATAGAAAAGAATATTTATCAGAGTTTATAGAAAATGTTGATATTATATTTAGTAAAGAAAATCTATTTAAAATAGAGGCTTTGTATGGTAAATCAACTAGAAGCGCTATAGAAGATTCTATATATGCTATGAAAACTGGTAGCAATAGAACAAGAGGAGGCAACAGTATAAACAACGCTTGGTTAAACTGGATAAACAACTCTGTAGGTACTATAATGTTTTTTAACAGAAGATCTGCCTTACTACAAACAATATCTTCTACGAACTTTATAAACTGGGGTGACAATAATATATTAAAAGCTGGTTTAGCATTTGCCAACCAAAAGCAATACTGGAAAGACTTTGCAATGATTTTTAACTCTGATAAACTAAAGCAAAGACGTAGTGGACTAAAATCAGATGTTCAAGAAGCTGAAATTGCTAACGCCGCTAAGAACACGCAGGATAAAGCAAACGCTGTTATATCTTATTTACTTAAAATAGGTTTTACACCTACACAAATAGCAGATAGTTTTGCTATTGCTGCTGGTGGAGCTTCTTTTTATAGAAATAGAGTAAAAACATATACTAAACAAGGTATGTCTAAAGCAGAAGCAGAAGCAAAGGCTTTTGAAGATTTTAGTAAAGTTTCAGATGAAGCGCAGCAATCTGGTGATCCAGCTTTAGTTTCTCAACAACAGAGAAGCACTGCTGGTAGATTAATATTAGCGTTTCAAAATACACCTATGCAGTACACTAGATTAATGAAAAAAGCTAGTCAAGATATTATAAACGGTAGAGGTGATTTTAAGACAAACTTTAGTAAAATAATATATTACGGGGCTGTACAAAACTTAATATTTAACGCTCTACAAAATGCTCTATTTGCTTTAATACCTGGGTTTGATGATGATGAAATTGATGATGAGAAGTTAGAATTAAATCAATCTCAAAAACAAGCTAGAATATTAAACGGTATGATGGACTCTATAATTAGAGGTAGTGGTATATATGGAGCTGTTGCTACAACTATAAAGAATACTTATTTAAAGTATTTACAGCAAGAAAAAAAAGGTTACAATGCTGACCACGCTTATACTTTAATAGAAGCTGCAAATATATCACCGCCTATTGGATCTAAGTTTAGAAAGATATATAGTGCGATACAAACTAAAAAATTTGATAAAGATGTTATTAATAAACATCCTTGGGATGTAACTATAAATGGTAAATACAATCCATCACCTAACTACGAAATAATAGGGTCTTTATCTTCTGCTATTTTAAACCTACCACTTGATAGAGCTTTAGTAGAAGCTAAAGGTATCGCTGAAGCGTTAGACAGTAGAAACACAACCATGCAAAGATTAGCTTTGGCTTTAGGTTGGAGAACCTGGGGTGTAGGTGTTGAAAACGAAGAGTTTGATGAAATAAAAGCAGAAGCTAAAGAAAAAAGAAAAGAAGAAGGTATAATAAAAGCCAAGAAAACTAGAGAAGAAAATAAACTTAAAGAGTTAATAAGGTATAATAACTTATCACCTGCAGAAAGAGCCGCTGAAGATGCTGAGAAAGCTAGGAAAAGATCTGAGGCTGCTAAGAAAGGAGCTGAAACAAGAAAAAGAAATAAAAGAATAAAAGACTCAATACAAACCGCTGACTTAATAAAACTACTACAACAATGAAAAACATATTAATCACTATTTTAATGCTACTAACTTTTACAATAAATGCTCAACAAGAGCCTTTAGTTAATTTTGGTAAAAAACAAGTAGAAGAAAAGGTTAAAAAAGATAAACCTAAAAAACAATTTTTTAAGAATTTTTACAAAGACTTTTTTAAATACTCTACAGTTTACGCAGCTGGTGATTACAGAGCTGCCTATGAGTCTTCTGATAAAAAATACTTAATAAGACAACCTGATGGCGCAGGTTTATACGACGTGCCTGAGGTTGTTGACGTTACAGAGTATTTTCCATCTGATTATAGAATAGGTTTTGGTATACGTAAATTAGGTAGATTTGATTATGAAAGGAAACCAGGTAACTTTTGGACTGGTGATCAAAACGTGGAAAGACAAAATGCTTTAATAGCGCCTACATCTGCTGTAAAAGGTTGGGAGTATTTATTTCATTTTGAAAAAGAAAGACGCAGAGGCGAAGAGTGGAATAATCAAAGATATTTTTTAAGACATACAGGTAAATATCACATCGTAAAATTAGAATCAAGATACCAAGGTGCTTTTGATTTTAACTATAACGCTGTAGATGTTAGAGCTAGACTACCTATAGGTAAGAAGCTTAGTATATCTGCTGGTGCTGCGTTTAGAACACATGAAAGAGTTTACGGCGTTAATCCTTATGAAATATGGGTTAGTGCTCTAGATGCTAATGGTAACCAAGAAAATTACTGGTATGAGCTAGCGTATGAATATGGTTATCAAGACGCGTATTATACTACTGAAATATATAACCCTATAACTGGTGAAGAAGAAAATGTTGGTGGTTATTTTTGGTGGAATCCAGAAGGACAAATAGTAGCTTCATCTGACCCTCAGTTTAGAGACGGTCCTTATAAAAGATTAATATCACGATACAACAATGATGTACTAGGTAACACTGGAACATTTGGTTCAGTAAGTCCAGTTGTAGGTTTTGACTGGTATCATTACAAGTCTAAGTTCTGGGCTCACGTGTATGGGTCTGCGTTTTTGCCTTATCATAAATACGTTATGGGTGATGAAGACGATCAAGGTAGAATACCTTTATCATATTTATATAGAAACAGTTGGGATCAATATGGTTTAGCTGACGCTGCAAAAGGAGAGCAATGGTGGGATTATCAAGCCGGAGCTAATATTGGGTGGAAGCTTAGTAAATCAATAGGTGTATTTGCTGAAGGTGAGTATACTAAGATGTGGGACTCAGAGTTTTTTATAACAACATTTGGTATAAACTTTACATTTAGATAATCATGGCAGCACCAGAAATAGGAGAGAGTACAAAAATAACTCTAGATTTAAAAACAATAGGATTAATAATAGGTGGAGTAGTTTCGTTAGCAAGTATGTATTTTATAATGCAAGCTGATATAGCTCTTGCAATGGAAATGCCTAAACCTGTTATTGATAGAGTAGAATATGATTTAAAAGACGAGTTAATACGTCAAACAATTATGGACACTCAAGATGATGTGGAAGAAATAAAAGAAACTATAGACAAAATAGATCAAAGACTTTACGAAATACAAAAAAATAGATAATGAAATACTTAATTTTACTTCTAATACCATTTTTATCTTTTACCCAAACTAACGTGCCTGAAAAATACTGGCTAACTGATTCTGGTTTTGAAAAAGCTATAAGCGGTACTTCTGCTTTTGGAGATGAAAGCGAAAAGCCTGTTGTTATTGAATTTTGGGCTAAGTTTAACGAGGCTAATTGTTTCTCTGATTGGAACAAATTAAAAGACGTTACATATTATAGAGTTGATATAGCTAAAGCTCCTGACGCAAAGAAAAAATATAGGGTCCGTATGGCACCTACGCTTATAATATTTAAAAACGGAATAAAAGAAAAAGTTTTTAAAGCAGGTTTAGATCTTGTATTACCTGCTGACTTAAATGAAATACAAGAATCAATAGATGAAATAAATAACGCAAGTAAATTTTAAATTATGTGGAAGTTAACTAAACAGTATTGGAAAGACATGTGGAAAGCACTATGGAACAAAACAACTATAGATGAAAAAGCTATCGCTACAGTACAAGAAATAAAGAAAAGATACAAATTAACAGCTCAAGAATTAGCTGATGTTGGTGCTGCTATTAAAGAAGTAGGTAATCAAATTGGTGATATTGATGATGCGTTAAAAGGTAAAGAAAGAAAAGGTAGAAAAAAGAAATAATGAAAAAATTTATAGCTTTATTATTACTATTACCTAACATATGTCTAGCTCAATTAGACTTATATGGTTGGGAGGTTGAAGAAGATAAGGCTATGCATTATTTAGCTGGTGTTGCCATAACTAGTGTGGCGCACGATCTTATATTTGAAGAAACAAAAAGCAAGGAAAAAGCTATAATGTATTCTATAGCTACTACTTTAGCTGTAGCAACCTTTAAAGAAGTTTTTATAGACGGAAAGCGAGCTGATGGAAATGATATTACCGCTAGCATGTATGGAGCGTTGACGGTTGGTGTTGCTATTGAAATAGATAATTTATTTAAACGTAAAAGAAAATGGAAAAATGCTATACACGTAATCAAATAAAAAAAGCCGTTATAGACTTAGGTTACAATTGGTTTGAATCAGGAGAATATAATGTAAACATAGTTGGTGTTAGAAACTCAGACACTGGTATTGAAGTAACAAACAAGTTTGATGACTGTATGACAATATCATACAAAATAGGAGATGAATGGCAGTTTCACTGCTACAAGTGCACAACAGATCCTGGTACTCATTGGGTTGAAAATATAATGAGAAAAGAAGGTGTTGCCGTATTAAAACCAGGTCAATATAAAAGCTCTCACAAGCTGAGGTTACATCAAGGTAAGTACTTAGCTTTAGGACAACAAAATCCTGTAACTGTTTATAGAGACAATAACAGGGATAGTAAGTATGATTTAAATGAAAATAATACTCAAACAGGTTTGTTTGGTATTAACATACATAGAGCAACAGGTAGATCAGGTAAAACATCTTCAAGAATAGATAAGTGGTCTGCTGGCTGCCAAGTAATAGCTAGCAACGACGATTGGCATGAGTTTTTAGATATATGCCAAATAGCAAGAGAAAAGTGGAGCAACAACTTTACTTATACATTAATAGACTCAAAGCATATAATATGAAAACACCGTTATACAAAAAAGGATGCGGCCCACAAGGACTAGGCTCACCAGTTAAACAAAAAAAACTTAAAGGATTTACTGACAAGCTTTATTTAAAATCAGAGAAATTACAAGACAGAGCCGATAACGCTGCTTTAAAAGGTAAATATAAAAAAGCTGCAAGGCTAGAAAATAGAGTTGCTAGAGTAGAAAAAAGAGAAAACAAAAGAAGAAATAAATACAAATACTAAAAACATGGCGTATAAAAGAAAAGGATGTGGACCACAAGCTTTAGGGTCACCTATTAAACAGCAAGCGAAATCTATTTCAAAGAAAATGAGTGAGTCAGAT
>Ga0181417_1000250_pt1 | contig 18123 bp, 9 predicted proteins | sample 40SPOviralmetaG_FD_130142 | JGI IMG/M metagenome (GOLD analysis project Ga0181417, IMG submission 130142) | Marine viral communities from the oligotrophic San Pedro Time Series (SPOT) site, San Pedro Channel, CA, USA - 40 SPOT_SRF_2013-02-13 | ecosystem: Environmental > Aquatic > Marine > Strait...
TAAGGCAGCGCCTGCTAATGTTGCTCAACTAGTTAAAGACGGTGTTCTTGGGGCCTTTTCCGTAGGTTTCCGAGTCAAGGATGCTGATTATATTAAGGAAACCGACGGACTAATGATTAAGGACGCTGAATTATTCGAGGTATCAGTTGTATCTGTACCCTGCAATCAGTCAGCTACTTTTTCGCTCGCGAAGTCTTTCGACTCTTCTGAAGAGTACGAAGAATTCAAAAAAACTTTCACAAATCGTGTAGATCTAGCAGGTCAGTCTCTGGCTAAGGAAGAAGTTATTACTTCGGGAATAGCTAGTGACACACCTCAAAGCACGGATGTTAAATCCGTAGATCAGGAGATCAAGATGGAAAATCAAAACATCGACTTGGAAGCTTTTTCGAAGAAGGGAGCTGTAGATACAGCTGCTAAGATTGCTATGAAGCAAGCCGAGCAAAAAGCAGCTGAAGAAGCAGAAGCTAAAGCACTTGCTACAGCAGAAGCAGAAAAAGCACAGGCTGTTGAAGCCGAAGAAATCCGCGTTAAAACCGGCGTACAAACTGGCGTTGAAGCTCTTATGGCTGACGTTGAAGCCAAACTCGCTGCAAAAGACGCAAAAATGGACGAAGTACTCAAGCAGTACAAGTCTGAGCTAGACGAGAAGTCTGCAGAACTTGAAGCTATGCAAAATAGCAAGAAGACTTTTGCAGATCGTTCTTCTAAAGGCGATATCTCTAAGTGGGGCAAAGAGTTTATGTCTGCACACCTTCTTGGTGTAATGACTCAAAAAGGTATGAATACTTCTTTTGCTCAAGACCTACAAGAAAAAGCAGGTATCGACTACACTACTAACGCAGCTGATATTGATCAGGAAGTTTCTAATCTCATCGAGAAAGAAATCATGAATGAGTTAAAAGTAGCTCGTTTGTTCCGTGAAATCACCGTAAATGGTGCAGCTACTGTACTACCTATCCAGCCTGATGTTGACGCGGCTGCATGGGCTACTGCCGCTACTGGCGGTAACTTGCAGAACCAAGGCAACTCTGGCAGCAACGCTAATAAGTTCCAGCCTAAGCAAGTAATCTTGAATGCTTACCGTCTCGTTTCTAGTTCTTTCATGGACAACGACGTTGACGAGCAAGTACTCATTAACTTGATGCCTATGATCGTTGAATCAGTAGCTCGTGCTCACGCAAAAGCTGTTGAATCTGCTATCATTATGGGTAACGGTGCTTCTATCACTGGTCTTGACGGCTATGCAGCTATTCACTCTGGCAAGATTGACCTTGACGCGGCTTCTGTCGCTGCGGGTAACTCTGCTAAGATGACTTCTGCTATGCTACTTGGTGCTCGTCAGGGCATGGGTAAGTATGGTTTGAACCCATCTGATTTGGCCTACATTGTAAGCCAGAACAGCTACTACGATCTGTTAGAAGATGCTAACTTCCAGACTTTGGATGAAGTAGGATCTGATCTTGCAGTACGTGTAACTGGTACTATCGGAGCCGTATTCGGTACTCCAGTAGTAGTATCTGATCAGTTTGCAGCAGAAGCTGCGGCTGGACCAGCTGCATTTGCATGTTACACTCGTAACTATGTAACTCCTCGTCTCCGCGGTGTAACCGTTGAGCAGGACTACGAAGTAATGAATCAGCGTCGCGTAATCGTCGCTAGTCAGTCTCTCGGTTTTGAAGAAATCAATGCCGGAGCAGGTGCTGACCAGCCCGTAGTGAAGATTGACTTCATCGCTTAATACTTAACAGTATAGAAACGAGGGGGAGTTTATCTCCCCCAAGTTTTTACTAATGGACTTATAAATGGCAAACTTGATAGATAAAGACATATATAAACTTTCGGAAGATATTATAAGTACAAAGGATGATTCTCGAATTAATTCTTTGATTGTGTCCGTGAGTCAATTAGTAAAAACTTATTGTGGCAACAGTATTGTTGATTACTACTCGTCAAATAAAGTAGAAACGTTTAATATAAATTGGGCAACAAATTTAGTTCAATTAACCGAGACTCCTTTAGTCTCGATAGTGTCTGTGGAAGAAAGGGATGATTATAGTTCTAGCTATACTACTGTACCCTCTACTGAGTATTTTGCAGATGCGACCATAGATGCTATTTATAGAGTAAGCACTAATGGTGGTAAAAAGAACTGGCCCGGCGGGCCCGCTGCTGTAAGGGTTACTTACAAAGCAGGTTATGCAGATTGTCCTGCTGATCTACAATTAGCGGTAATTGACCTAGTCACTTACTATCTTAAAAATGAACATAAAGCAAGACAGACTATGCAGGGAGCAAGTATTCAGAATAATACTTCTTCTAGTCAGCGTGATAATGTAGCGTTCCCAGACCATATTAAAAGAGTCTTGGATCTATATAAGAATTTTTAATGAGTAAGGAAAGTTTAACTAAATTTATTGAAGACTTATATGAAGAGATTCATAAAAGTGCTGAGTATAGAAGACATACTGCAAACCTACGCACTCACCATTTTATATGGAATAAACAAGATTTTCAAGTACGAATAAGTAAAGATTTACAAGCAAGAGGTTTAATTCTTACTGCGGCTGATAATACAAAAATAAGTAATGAGTGTGATATTTTAAGTGGAAAAATAGTTAGTGCAATTCAAAATATTAGATCAGAAAGAAACTCTCTAGCTGAAAACCTAGAACTTACTGCGGGCAAAATTGATTATGCATTTACGTCATTGACTGATACAGGTCGCAAGCCTACTAAGTGGGCTAAAGCAGACGATGTTTTCGCAAATTTAAAAGAAGTATACAAAGAAGCTGTAGGTATATTTTTTGATAATATGCAAACTTACTTTCAAAGTATGCAAGAAAGTCCTGAAGAAACAGCTTTAAGAGTTGCTAATAGAGAAGGTAATACAAAAGGCAAGTCTTCAAAAAGAGGAATACGTACAAAAGGAAAAGGAAAATTAATCAAAAGCGCAGGAAGATTTATACATGCAGAACACGAAGATAGTGCAGGAATTTTAGAAAGTTTAGTTAGAGATGCTTTTAAGAAAGCTTCCGCAGAAGTAGTAGACTCACAAGGTAACTCTGTTAGTGAAGCTCAGCTACAAAGAGATTTAAAAGCTCTTGGTATAAAAATACACATGAGAAGAGATGAAAATGATAATCATGTAATTACATTAGGAGGCTCTTTAATAAATATCCAAAAAGGGAATATGGCAAGAGAAGTAAATGCAGATTTAAAAAAAGCCTTAGAAAGAGCCCATGAACATATAGCTAAAAATAGGGGAGGACTACAACATTTACATGGTTCAGATACTCCTTTAGAAAAAAGAAAGAAAAAACTAATAGCAACTGGTGTAGAGCCTTTTAAGAAAAGAAAAAATGCTAGTATTAAAGTTAAGCACGAAGATATAAAAATAAAGAAAACTAAAAGTACGGTAAGTACTCAAAAGAAGGTTAAAGCAACCAAGGCTCGAGCAAGTAATGCAAAATTAGTGTCAGCTGCAGTAGTTATGAAAGCTACTAAAAAAGGAAAAAGAAGACCTACTAAAAAATCTCCTTTACAGGATATGTTAAAGTTAGTAGTACAATTTAATAGTAAGTTACCTCAAACGGTACGAAAAAATATGGGAAGCCCTAAGCTTAATAATAGAACAGGACGTTTTGCAAATAGTACGCAGGTAACAGATATACAAATAACCCCACAAGGTTTTCCAAGTGTGGGGTATACGTACAGAAAAGATCCTTATCAAGTTTTTGAAGATGGATTGGGTTCCTTACCTTGGGCAAATGGAGAAAGAGACCCTAGAGAGCTAATAGATCAATCTATTAGAGAAATTGCTACACAAATGGCGCTGGGCAGAATATATACTAGGAGAGTATAATGAGAGAATATACTACAAGACGTCTCGGTATCACAAATGCTTTAGCTGAAAAATTAAAAGATATAAATGGACAAGGAGCATTTTTAACAGATTTATCTGGAAATGTATCTCCTCGTTTAAAGTTTTGGGATGAAGTGGAGGAATTCCCTACAATTCACCTAAATGCCGGCGCTGAGACTCGAGAGTATCAAGGCGGAGGTTATAAGGATAGGTTTTTATCTATTACAGTGAGATGTTATGTTCGAGAAGAAGACGCTGTAGCAGCTTTAGATGCCTTATTAGAAGATGTGGAAACCGTACTAGAAGAAAATTCTGTATTAGAATACAGGGATCGTACTAGTACGAGTCAATTTACACAACAAATCACTGTAGTCAGTATTGATACTGATGAGGGTGTACTTGAACCCTTGGGCGTTGGAGAGATGCTCATAGAGGTTCGTTATTAGAAAATGCAGGCACGAGCAAACGTTCACGTCCTAGCCTTTTCAAGATAATCATAGGAGATTAACTATGGCTGATCAATTATATTTTAGCAGAGATACGAAAGTATTCATTGAGATAGGTTCCTCAATTTGGGAGTTACCTGTTCTTGATGGATTTTCATTCTCACAAGCAACAAACGCGTCAGAGGTAACTCTGTCCGAAATGTCAGGTACAGATGGTTCAAGCCGTCGTGGACGACGAATGTTTACAGATTCATTCGCACCTGCAGAGTGGAGTTTCTCTACTTATATGCGTCCCTTTACTTCAACTGGTACAGGAGCCGGAGCAGCTTCGGGTACTGATGGAGATCATCACGGAGTAGAAGAAGTAATGTGGGCTTTAATGGCAGGTCCTGCACATTACCAAAGTAATGAGTTTAAAGATAAAGCAGGCGGAACTGCTTATATTTCACACAGTAATGGAGCAAATGGTTCAGGAGATATTGATTTTGGACAATCGAATGTAAGTACTTTAGGTACTGCAAATATCTACTTTGCAATGGGTGGAGCAACCGATACAAAAACTGTTTATAAAATAGCAGACTGTGTTGTAAACGAAGCTTCTGCCGATTTTGATATTGATGGTATTGCTACTATTAACTGGTCCGGAATGGGTTCAATTATTAGTGATGAAGGCACTACAGTTCCTACAGCTAACGTTTACGAAGGTATTAATGCAACTAATAACTTTATTCGTAACAGACTTACAACTCTTACCGCAATTAGAGATGGAATATTTAATACGGCGGCTACAGTAGGTGCAGGTGCTGCGAATCAACTCGTCGAGGGAAGAAGGTACAAAATTGCAGTAGTTGGAGATACTAACTGGACCGCTATTGGTGCTGACGGAAGTCCTGCAGTAGGAGAAATTTTTACTGCTAATGCTGTGGCAGCCACTGGAACTAATGGTACTGCTCAACAAGAAAGTCAGTATGGACTTGTACTAACAGGCGGTAATGTTACTATTACTAACAATATTACATTCCTTACTCCAGAAACTCTTGGAAGTGTAAACCAGCCCATTGGCCACGTTACAGGCTCACGTTCAGTATCAGGTAGCTTTACTTGTTATTTGAATAATGAAACAGATTCAAGTGCAGAGCTGTTTGAGGATTTAATTGGTGCTACGACTACAGTTACAAACAATCATACTTTGAAGTTTGATATTGGAGGTCTTTCCCCCAATCTGCCCAGAGTACAAATGTCTATGGCGTCTTGTCACCTTGAGCTACCATCTCACTCTATTGATGATGTTATTTCTTTGGAAACTGCATTCCATGCATTACCTAGCGCAATTGATCTTACAGACGAAGTCACAGTTAAGTACTTTGGTAGAGATGTAGTGTAAGCTAGAAGGTACGTAAAAATATTTCTTGACATAGAAGGTCTTTTCGACTATACTATGAAATAGAAAAAGTTAGAAGGGGCTCTTTTTCGAGCCCCTTTTATTATACGGAGACAAATGGCTAATTACAACTTTAAAAATGAAGCGGAGGTCTATATTGATGCAGGTGCAGGAAAAATAAGACTAGACGTAACTAAGGATTTAAGTTTTAGCCAAACTTTTACCGATAGCACGTATGAGCAAAAAACTCTACATGCTCAATATAAATTGCATGACGCTTCCAATATAACAAAAGCGAATCCTGCAAATTTTAGTTTTACTATTCCAGCAATTACTGAAACAGCGCTGGATACTGTTTTTGATTTATTGGTTAATTTTAAAACAGGTACTTATACTTTAAATACCTTTACAATGTACATAAGATTGCCAAACGATGTTTATAGACTAGAAAATTGTGTTATAACTAATGGGACATTCATAATTGAGAAATTAGAGAATCTCAAGTTAGCAATTAGTGGAGAAGCATCAAAATTAACAAGAGGAAACAGTTCTTTTGACTCTTTTTCAGGGGGCACAAGAACTCCTCATTATATGAAGGATCTAGATGTATATTTGTCCACCACTCATTTAACTAGTGGTGTATTTTCTGTATCTGTAGAACTTCAAAATAATATTGAATGGACTCCTTACGAAACTGTCAACAAAGCATTGAATATTGGTAATACTCATAATGTCACTACTACAATGTACCCCTCTAATTTTACTCTAAAGAAACGGATTGTGTCCGGTTCTGTTGGTGCATATGTATCGGATACATTTAATTCTGATGTACAAACTTGGAAACAAAGTGTACCCGTACTTATAACAGCAGGAAACGGATTAAGCGGTTCTAGCTTTAGAGGATTCAAGTTCAATTTTGGCACGTGCTCTTTTACCAACCGAAACAACGTTGGAGAAGTATTTACACAAAGCTACGATTGGATTTCTAACGAAAACACTACCAATCTTGGTAGTAAAATTACTTATAACTAAACGCAATTAGGAGCAATAATGGATTTAAAAAAATTAATGGTCGATACAAAAGCAGTCTGGGTCGACTTCCCAGGATTGAAAGGTTTCGAAGTAGAAGTAGCAAACCTTTCTCGAAAAGAATTAACAGGACTTCGTAAGAAGTGCACAAGTACTAAGTTTGATCGAAAGACCCGACAAGCAGTAGAGAATTTAGACGAGGAAAAATTCATCGTAGAATTTACAAAAGCAGTTGTTAAAAACTGGAAAGGATTAACACTAGGACATCTTGAAACTCTTATTCTTGTAGATATCGATGGAGAAGACCCCGAAAAAGAACTAGAGTATTCTACAGATAATGCCGAAACTTTGGTAAGCTCATCAACAGAATTTGATACATGGCTTAATGAGGTAGTCTTTGATCTCGATAACTTTCGTACAAAGCGAAAAGAACCAACTCCAAGAAAGGTTGGAAAGGTATCTGAAAACTAGTGATGGAAAAATGACGAGAGATCGTTATTTGAAAATGTGCGAACAACTTGGAAAAGAGCCCGACCCGAAAGAAATTCCTCCAGATATGGAGGACTTTCCAGAAATAGCAGTATTAGCAATGACTACGTTCAGTCATTTAGGAGATAGAGTATATCCTGATATAGGATATATGGGAAAAGATTTTACAAACCTGCCCTATTACATAGAACAATATGGTATTGATAGAGACGATCAAGAACTATTCTTAGAGATTCTAACTTTTTTAGAGTCAAGAGCAATCGAAAATTCTCAGGAAGCATTAAAAAGAGAAAGAGATAAGCTAAAGAGAAAAAAATAGTGTCAAATACAGTTACACTTACATTTAAAATTGCACAAGATGGCTCTCTTAAAGCTATTGGTCACGAGGCCGAAAAAACTGCTAAGTCTACAGACAAGGCAACTAAAGCTTCCGGCAATTTTAGCAAGGGTCAAAAAGGTGTAGCCCAAGCAGGTATGAACGGCACTAAAGCTTTCTCCAAGATGCGTAACGAAATCGGAGGAGGAGGAAGTGGTTTAGTAGGCGCTTATGCAGCTTTGGCTGCTAATCTATTTGCTCTTACTGCGCTTTTCGGAGCCTTATCGAGGGCTTCTAGAGCAACTCAGCTAGAAGAAGGCTTAATATCCTTAGGGCAAGCTAGCGGCTTGGCTATGCATACTCTTGCCAAAGGATTAGTAGATGCTACAGATGGAGCAATTAGCTTAGAAGAGGCTATGAGATCTACAGCAGTAATTACAAGCGCAGGTATAGATCCCGGCTCTATAGAGAGATTTGGTAAAGTTGCAAGAGGTGCCGCACTAGCTCTAGGTAGAGATACTCAAGATGCTATAAGCCGACTTACTCGAGGTATTACAAAACTAGAACCAGAATTACTTGACGAACTAGGTATTATGGTACGTCTTGATGAAGCCTCAAAAGACTATGCAGAAAGTATAGGTAAAAGTGTTTCTGATTTAAGTAGATATGAAAAATCTCAAGCATTTTTAAACGCTACTCTCGAAGAAGGGGAAAGAAAATTCGGAGCGTTAGGAGATGTAGATGTTAATGTCTATGATCAATTAGCGGCCGGATTGCAAAATCTAGCAAAAAGTGGTATAGGAGGCTTAGCTAAGTTAATAGAGCCTATAGTAGGCTATCTTGCCTCTTCTCCTACGGCACTCCTTGGAGTATTAGCAGCTTTTGGAGCAACTATATCTGGAGCAGTTGTAGGTAGTTTATCCGATATGGCCGAAGCACAAGCAGTCAATACTGCTGCTAGCATTGATTTCTCCGTTGCAACAATAGGCCAAGCAACCGGTTTAAATAGCAGTAGTAAGACTCTAAAAAGGTATGTAAGAACTCTCGAAGAAGGCGGAGACGTATTAGGAGAATATACAAAAGCCGTAAACGGACAAAAAATGTCTATAGAAACTGCAACGGCATGGAATAAGGCTGGTAGTATATCACAAGACGAGCTGAATAAAAAGCATGCTAATGCGAAAATAATTATAAATGATTTAGCGATTGCTACTCAACAACATGCCCTTTCTCAAGTTCAAGACGCGTCAGCTTCTGCTTTATTAAAATTTGCTCAAGGTGATCTTTCAGGCGGGCTTAAAGATACTTGGAAAGTTTTGAAAGGCGTTGGTACAACAATGAAAACGTCTATTTTGACAACAACTAGCCTTAAAACGGCTTTTTCAGGTTTAGGTACGTCTGCCAAAGCAGCAGGAGTAGGGCTAAAAACTCTTGGAGGAGCCTTTATGGCACTACTAGGTCCTATTGGTTTGGCCTTTAGTTTAGGTTCTATGCTTTTTGATATGTTAAAAGGTTTGGCAAACTCTTTTCGATCCGAAGATTCCATAGCCTACTCAGAGTCTATAGAAAAAATGAATGAAACTTTGGAGGAGCTGATACCTAACTTAAAAGAAGTAGACGAAGGTTTCAGTGGAACTTCTGATAAAATTTATGGTGCTACGGCCTCTTATATAGCTCTAAATAATGTTTTAAGCCAGTTTAACAGTAAGTTTAAAGAAATGGCAGTTTTAGCATCATCGACGGGAGATTATGGACCTTTAGTAGATGTACAAGATGCTATTATAAGTAATAGCGTTGAGTTAAGTAAGAAATTTGAGCAATTTAAAAAAGACAATCCTGATGGGTATGGTCTTTTTGTAAGCGCAGAAGATGAATCAAAAGCTACTACAAGATTTTTAGCTCAAGTAACTAATATGACAGGCCACGTAAAAGCATTAGACGGTGCTTCTAAAGGAGCTGGCGATGCGATAACTTCTTTTATCAACTCTTCAAGAGTAAAAACAGACGTAGACGAGATTTTAGGTGCTATTAGTGCGCTAACTAGCAATATATTACAATACGATGAGAATAATGTTCTTGAGGTGATTCCTGCGTTAAAAGTAGATGATAATTTTAGCGAAATGCTGAATAAAGCTATAACCGGAGATATGGCAGTTGTTTATGGGCTTACAAAACAAAAAGACGCACTAAATAAGCAAGACACAAAAAGATTAGCATTAGTTAAAGCAACAAATGACGGAGAAAAGAAACTTGTAGAGTTACTGGGTTACGTTTCTCAATATGAAGGAGCCGCTCAAGCAATGTACCTTAAGAGGTATAACGCTAAACTTATAGAAGTAGAAGCTAATAGAGAAGCTTTAGCACTCGCTAAAGAAGCTTCAAGTGAAGCAGCTGACAGCGTTGCGTTTGCTTTAGATGCAGAATTACAAAGACTGAAAGTACTCAGAGAGCAAAGGGTACAAAATAAACTTATTGAAGACACTAAAAAAGCAGAGTTGTCTTTCGCAAAAGAAGCAGAAGTAAATACAAAAACCACTTTAGAAGCTCGTCAAAAAGCTCAGAATTCTTTATTAGATACTCAAATTGATCAAAATACGGCAGCTCTCACGGAGAAAAACCTCCAGTTTGATAGGGTAAAAGTGTTAGGAAAGTTTGAGGATTTAAGCTTAGCTAATCAAAATTTATATTTAAAATATGAAGCAGAAAAAAATCACCTAATAGCAACTGGAAAAGTTTTAACAGAGAAAAAACTAGATACTCAAGAGAAAGAGTTAGAACTTCAACAGATGTATCTTAAGGCTCTAAAAGAAAATCAAAAAGTTGAAAAAGCACTTTTAACTCTAAGTAAAAAAGCCTTAAAAGAGGACACAACTAGGTTAAAAAGTCAATTAAAACTTGCACAATTAGCTCAAAAAAGAGATAATAGAAGAACCGGAGCCGATGATACAGAAAGCCAAAGACTAGCAATAGAGTTAGATCAAAAAGTTGTAAAACAAAAAGTATCTTTTATAGCAAGAGAAGCAATGCTTAAAAAGAAACAAATAGATATGGAAAGAAAACTCCAAGAGTTTAAGCTAAGAGTTCTATTAGCAGAAGCTCAAAATATAAATAAAACAAGAGAAGCAGGTGATAAGATACCTATCGCTCCTCTACAAGAGATGATTGCAGAACTTTCTCCTACAGGAGAGGGAGGAGCTTTTGCTACTCAAATGCAAAACATTACTCTAAATGCACAGTTGCAGACAGAAGAGTTAGCTAGACAACTTGCTACTACTAATTTAGTAGCGATAGAGGCCGCAGAAAGATTAAAAAGAGAAGAAAAAGTAAATGCTTTAATTAGAGAAGAATCAAAAATTAGGCAAGATATGGTTTCTAAAGCTATTCAAATGGAAGTAGTAGCTAACTCAATCGCAAAGGCAAATAATACAGACTTATTTGGAAATCCTAAGTCTATGGCTAAAGCAGCAAAAATTGTTAAAGAAGCAGAAATGCTAAAAGTAAAAGCAGCCCGTGCCGCCGCAGAGCAAGCTCGTATTTCTCATAACTTAGAGATGGAAGTATTAAATGCTAAATTCGAGCTAATGAAAGCAGAAGCGGAAGCAGATGGAAGAATATCAGAACAAGAAGCAAAAATGCTTACGGCTCAACAAAACCTTTTAAATGCACAGATGGCAGCGTCAGAGCAAAATGTAAAAGCAGCTAGACAAGCGGCAAATGCCGCAGAAAGTGAGGCCAATCTTGCGAACAAGCAGCAATTAGGAAGTGCGGCTGAGCAAGGCTTCGGGGCAGTAGTTAAAACTATGGTTGGGCAGTATCAAGCAGACATTGATAAAAAGACTGCAGACTCAGCCTCAAGTGCAAAACGAGTAGAAGAATTTAGTGCGGGTGTTCTAAAAGGCTTCGATGAAAGTACTGTAGCAAGTAGAACTAATCAACTCTTAGAAGAAATACTTAAAAAGATGGGAGGAGAACTCCCACTCGTAGCAGCTAGTGCAGTGAAGAAAGAACCTACCCTAGATGATAATGGAAATCCTGTTACAGAAAACATAATAGATAGTAATATCTCAAAAGAAGGTTCAGCAGTTCCAGGAATATTAGGAGCAGGAAAAACAGACGAAGGACCTCTAGTAAAAGCAGTTAGTAACACAGATAGATTAAGAGCTGCTTTACAAGGAGCAGCAAATGATATGGCCGCTATGGGTCCTGAAGGTGCAGGACCTTCTGCAATGATGAGCGGTTTAGCTACTATGGGTGGAGCCTTTGAAGAGAATATTTCTGGCTCTGAACGTGCGGCTGCGGCAATTGCTGGTATAGGACAAATAATGCAAGGAGCCGCACAACAAAAAATTGCAGCTCTTGATTCAGAAATAGAAGCAGAGAAAAAGAGAGACGGAAAATCAGCAGCTTCCTTAGCAAAAATAGCAGCTATGGAAAAGAAGAAAGAGCAAACAAAAAGAAAAGCTTTTAATACTAATAAAAAAATGATGATGGCAGAAACAGTAATGAATACTGCAACTGCTGTTATGCAATCCTTTAAAAATGCAGGAGGATTTCCTGCAGGTATGGGAATGGCCGCCGCAATGGCTGCTATTGGTGCGGCACAACTTGCTGTTATTTCTTCCATGTCTTATCAAGGAGGAGCAAGCTCAGGAGGGGCAGGAGCCCCTAGCTCACTAAGTATGGGCGCAAGAAATAATACCGTAGATCTTGCTAAAGGAAATAATGCAGCCGGCGAATTAGCTTATATGAGAGGAGAAGATGGTATAGGAAAAGGAGCTACTAGTTTCAAACCTACAGGTGCATTCTCAGGTTATAAGCATAGAAACACAGGCGGATATATTGTAGGAGAGCAAGGACCAGAGTTATTTATGCCAGAGACCCCAGGCGAGATAATTCCTTCAGGCAGAGTAGGTGGAGGAGAGCCTACAAATGTAAACTTTAACATTAATGCAGTAGATGCTTCAGGTGTTGAAGATGTACTTATACAACAAAAAGGACACATAATAAGAATGATTAGAGAAGCGGCTAATGAGCATGGACACGACTTTTTAGAAGATATCGCTACGGAGACTTATAAATAATGGCTATTACGTACCAAGAAGTATTACCTGATCCTAACTATGCTATAGGAAATGATGGAGGCACTGCAGGATTATCAGGCCCTGGTTTTGCCTCCGTAACTTTAAGTTCCAAGTCTCCTATGATGAAGACCCGAACAAACTCTGGACGTATGGTAGCAAGAGCTTTAAAATCCCATCAATGGGATATTACCATTAGTTATAATCCTATGACAAGGGCAGACTTTGAGCCGGTCTATAATTTTCTACTTAACCGCAGAGGAGCTTTAAAGCCTTTTTTTGTAAGTTTACCTCAATATCGTATACCTCAAGATAGTACTCTCGCAGGGTCTGTAAAAATTTATGCCCCTTCTTCTAGTCCCCTTGTTTCTGGAGCAATTACTAGTGTTAAAGCAGGTTCTACGATCTTGCCTGTGGACGGCATTACTGCAGGAAATCCTAGTCCCGGAGACTTGTTTACAATTACCGATGCATCAGATTCAAACCATAAAAAGACTTATAGAGTTACTCAAGTAGAAACTTCTTCCAGTAATCAAAACGGTACGCCTACAGGAACCCAAAGAATTATTCATTGTATTCCTGGATTACAAAAAAGCACTTTAAATGATTCTGATTTAAATTTTGTCAACCCTTTAATAAGGGTAATAGCCACTGATGTACAAGAATACTCCTTGAATAAAGAAGGGCTATATACATTTTCCCTAAAACTTGAGGAGACTTTACCCTAATGACAATTCGTAATCTTAATTCGACGTTAAGAACTTCATTGCTTAACAATGATACTTTTAACTATGCTCATCTTGTAAAATTTGAAAAGCCAACACTTCCAAGTAACGATGGAAACGTTTCTCGAAAAGCTAACACCTATACGTATATAACTGACGGGGCTTTTGACGTTGTCTGGGATGACGGCTCCAAAGATGCTCAGGGAAACAATAACGGAGAACAAAAATATAATGCTAACAGACTTCAAAAGATAGGATCCGTTACAGAAACTACAGAAGCAAAAGCAAGTAGTACTAGTATTAAGTTAGATACTGCATCTTTAGGTTCTTTTATAGATGTGTACAGTGTTAGATTTCAAAGTAATACTATAACACTTTCTGAAGGACATAATTTTGTAGAAGCAGGGTTTCAAGAAGGCGATAAAGTTTATATTAAAGGAGATGCAGCAGCTATCGCAGCAAATGCCAGTGATAATACAGTTGCAAGAAATGCGTCAGGAATATATGTAACTATAGATAAATTTCAAGAAGAAGGTAGAGCAATAACTTTCTCAGAAAGTCTTTCTTCCTATGCTTTAGCATTCCAAAACTATAACTATACAGTTTCTTTAGCTTCCGAGGAACTAAAAGCACTTACTACGTATAAAACTGATGATGCTTATAGCACCTATATGAATAGAGAAGTGTTTATTTATAAAGCACATTTAAATATTGATACAAATGAGATTATTGGTGAACCTTTCTTAATTTTTAAAGGTATAATTACAAATGGTCAGCTATCAGAGGACCCTGGAAAAGACTCTGCAATAACTTGGACTCTTTCCAGTCACTGGGGTGATTTTTCTAGAGTATCAGGACGGTTAACTGTAGATGAAAGCCACAGAGCCCTTGATGGTACTGGTGAACCAGATTTAGATGCTGTAGTTCGGGAAGAGTATGCAAATGACTTTGGATTTATGCACGCTAACCAAGCTATTAATGTTATGGCTCTTTATAATGATATTGAAATATCTTATAAGCAGGTAGATATTAATGGAGGCTGGCCTGGAGGTAAGCGACTAAGAGAAGTAGAAACTGTAGTTGAAAGACGTACAGATTTAAGTTTTAATCTTTCTCCAAAATATCTTCCTGTAGTCTACGGTGTAAATAAAGTAGACTCAATTCCTATTTTTGTAGATACCTCAAATACAAATGCATCAGAGATATTTGTAGGGTATGCTATATGTGAAGGCCCTATTGCTGGTCTCTTGGATTTATATGTTGATGAAAATAGTAGTATCTGTGTAGATAAAGCAGACTTTGATTTAAGAAGTACAGCCGGCGATACTGTAGACTTGGTATGTAGAGGTAGAATGGATCGTGGTGATTCTCTTACTGGATATGATGCCAGTAATAATAGTTATTCTGACGTTGCAGATATGGAAGAGTTATACAGAGATCTACAAAGAGCCACAGGAGTTAGAGGTAGGGGAGGTCTCAGATCTCAAAGAAATAGAACTCAAACATATGCAAGCGGTGCTTCGGCAGTAGATTCAATGACAGGTATTTTACATGAGCGTACTCATACTATTGAGTCACCTCTTAAAGGTCACTTTCAATTTCATGCCGGAAAAGCTAACCAACGTGCCAATTTAACTCTTACAAACAAAGCAGCTAGTAATGGCTTTAAAATACAGAATGATTATTTCCCACCTGAAAAAAGATCGCAGTATTGGAGTAATAACCATAGACTGCTAGATACTGCTTATGTTGTAAGTAAGTTTACTATTGCTCCGGGAGAAACATCTGTTCCTGAAATAGACTTTGTTGTTAGAGGCAAAGGGTTAAACTGCTACAACTATGATCGTAGTTATAATACTACTAATCAAGTTTCTTCTGCCGCTTCTAATTTTAATTTAGGAGATGAGGTATTACTGAAAAAATCTGATGGTAATCCTGTAACAGGAGTAAATTCTACAGGTGCAACAGTAACCTCTGGAACACAAAAAATTATAGATAAGTGGACTTTTTTAGATATAGATGGAAACACTCAAACTCGATTTTTAACAGACTGGGCTTATGATATAACTGTTACTCACTATATGCAGAGAAGCTCAGATAGTAGTTTAAAATGGTATATTGCTCCTGAAAAAGCAGAAGATTCTATAACAGGAACTGTAGCTAAAGCGGCAAAAACTACCATTGATAGCACTTCTAATAATGGTTCTAACGGTATAAATGTATCTGTAGATAATGATACAGATTTTGAAGGAATACTTGACTATTTAGATGGTCTAACTCTTAATAATTTTGGAATATTATCTTTCTCAGGAAGCACTCGTAGAGAGCTAGAGCTTTCAGAATTTTTTGATTTTTCTTGGAATTCCTCAACAGCGGTTGTAGAACAAGTAGGAAATGGTAGTAGTTTTACCTCTTTAGATTCTACAATTACTGAGATTTTTATAAAAGATGCAATAATTTTAAACACTACTGCACAAGCTGCAGGTTACTATAATGGAATGAAAATAACTCTGACTCGTTTTGATTCAGAGGGTAAACCTGTTATTCAAGAAAAAACAATCGTATCCTATGATGCAGCTACAAATACTGCTTTTGTTGACTCTCCTTGGACTCCTGAGTTTGCTCCAGATGTAGGAGATACTTATACTATTACTTCGGGTAGACCGGATGTGCGAGTCAGTTTAAATCCTGCAATACAGCTATTAGACTATCTTACTAGTGAAAGATATGGTGCGGGTCTGAGTTTAGAGCATGATATTAATTTGGAGTCTTTCAAAAAAGCTGCTCGAGACTGTGACACTCGTTCAGATATTACAGTAATTGTACCTTCAAGTGGTACTACTTTCCATGCAGGAGATGTTTATCAATATGCTCCAAGTGGTACAGTTCTTTTTCAAGCAACTGTTGCAGAAAGCTCCTCAGCATCTCCCATAGTTACTGTAGATGGGAACCAGTGTAAAGAATTAAAATTCACAAACGTTATAGGAAAACTTGGAAGAAAATGGAATGATTGGCAATCTTTTGCTCCGAATGAAGTAATTTGGAATGATGGATATTTATGGTTAGTTAGTTCTTCGGGAGGTACAGTATCTACTATACCTAGTACTAGTTCTTCTTATCAGGGTTCTTCTACAGCATTCAATTTAGCCAAAGTATCTGGAAACGGTTCCAGCAATACTAATATGCCTTTATTTATTACTAGAAATAGTACAGGTACTACATATTCGGCGGACGGTAATCCTTTAGTCAAATCTTTTGTAAGTGGTACTTTTAATGCTACAGGATATTCTTTATATGACTCTGATAGTGTAAAATACTGGAAGTACATTGGATGGGACTCTAACGGACAAAGAAATGTTACCCGTCATCAAATGAATCAAGTTGTTTCAACATCTAATCCTGTATTTGATAATATTAATTTAATGTTAAAGCAATTTAATGGAGTTTTACGTTATTCTAATGGTTTGTACTGTCTTGATATTAAAGGAAATACTCCTACTACTTTTGTGCAAGGAGAAACTATTAATGAAGAAGATATTATTGGAGCAATTAGTGTAAAAGATGGAGGATTAAAAAAATCTTATAATAGTGTCAGCACTAGTATTAAAGATCCTCAAACAAAGTTTGAGTCACGATCTGTTTCTTTCTTTAATTCAAACTATTTAAAGCAAGATATAAATTTACCTAAAAAAGGCAGTTACGGAATGCCGGGTATTACAAATTATTATAATGCTCGATTTAACATCAATCAATTTTTAGATGAGTCTCGTTATGGATTAAGTATTTCTTTTAAAATGATGCCAAAAGGTATTCTTTTGTTGCCAGGACAAATTATAAAGATTAGTTATGAAAGGTTTGGTTGGACAGATAAAGAATTCCGTATTTCAAATATTATAACAAACTCAGACTGTCTAGTAAATATTACGGCAGACGAGCATAATGACGGTGCCTATTTAATCAAAAAAGTAGATAAACCTTCTATTGGGGAAGAAATTACAAATGCAACTCCTACTAATCTAAATACTCCAACAGCTCCAAGCAATCTTCAAGGAGCTGGTAAGGTTCCGGGCAAGTTTGTACTACAGTGGCAAAATGCAGCAGACTTTGATAGTAGTATTCATTCTACAGAAGTTTTTGTTAATAAAACTTCTAATAATAGAACTCACTCAGATACAGAGCTTCTTGCAACTGTCAAAGACTCTAGCTACACTCATCTTATAAAACTAGAAAATGATCCTATAACTCAGCATTTTTGGATTAGACATGTACTAACTAGAAGCACGCCTACAGGTGTAACAACAAGTAGATCCGCATATGCTCCTAGCACTTCTGCAGGTGTTTCTACTACTGCTCCAGTACGCCATAAAGGAAAATGGAATCTTGCAGTAAGCTCTCTCCCTACTACCGCCTCCTTAGCAAATACTCGATGGGGAGACGCTACAGGTGATAGACCTAGTGTAGCGGTTGCAGGAGATGAGGCATGGTTTTTTACAGGCAATCAAAATGCACCTACTGCTCAAAAGATTTGGAAATATGATGGAAGTACTTGGAGCGAAATAACTCAAGCAATTCGAGGAGATGTAATGGTAGATGGCACTGTTACTACTACCGAAATTGCTGACGGTACTATTGTTGCCGATAATATTGATCAAACAGCCACTGGAGGAAGGTTCGGAGAAGTTGTCGCAGCTTTAGGAACTTTTAGTCAGGTAGATACAGATGTATTAAACGCGAATTCAGTAATTGCTCGAGAAGTGCAAGTATTTCCTCCAGGAGGAACAGCTCCTACTATTA
>Ga0181417_1000255_pt1 | contig 17613 bp, 14 predicted proteins | sample 40SPOviralmetaG_FD_130142 | JGI IMG/M metagenome (GOLD analysis project Ga0181417, IMG submission 130142) | Marine viral communities from the oligotrophic San Pedro Time Series (SPOT) site, San Pedro Channel, CA, USA - 40 SPOT_SRF_2013-02-13 | ecosystem: Environmental > Aquatic > Marine > Strait...
CAGCATTACCGTTTAATTCGATTAGTTCAATTGAACTTGATGTAGCAACAACATTTAAGTTGGCTATGCCTACATCATTAATTGTATTCATTAAATCTAGCGGAGACACTATCACAGCCGCATCTGAAACGCCAGTATATGTGTTTAGATCTACTGCCTTTAATTCTGCGCCTGTTGAACTGTATTGGTCCAAGGTAATTGTTTTAGTGCCGGAACCAGTGTTAATACTAAACTTTGGCATTTGACTACCAAACGTAATTGTATCAGTTGAATTTTTCTGTAATAAAATTGTATGACTCAATACCACGTTAGTAGAATTAACTGTAGTTACTGTTGCTTGTCCGCAATCTGGATGGTATACTTTAACACCTGGATAGATATCTGTTACTGAAGTTAAGTATAATGTGTTAGTTAATACTTCTGTATCAGTTGAATAGTTGCCTCCAGCATTGGTAAATGTATCGTTCTTACTAATAGTTGAAGAAGGATTTGTACCGTTTGCGGCTGTTAAGTATGCTCCTACAAAACCATAAGCGGTAGTTGAAGCATCACTTTTAACTTTGTTAGTGTTATCGAACACATTTATTCTTACATGGTTAGTATTGTTTACATTGTCGCCATAGTCACCAATAAATGTTGCTCTTATATTTCCGTCAGTCTTAGTTGTTAAATCAACTGGTCTAGCAATATCAAAATCAAATGTTGCTGTATTAATATTTGTGTTTGCTAATGTTAAAATGTTAGCAAGTACACTTGAACCAATTGGATCTGTATTACTATAGGAACCAGTACTAATTGCGTTAGGTACAGCATTACCGTCGTATGGCTGAGTTTTAAATTCACTGTAAGCACTAACTGAAAGTTCTGCTGTCGGAACATCTACAAAAAATATGTTTTGTCCTACACCTTCTATGATATATGATTTACCTACTTTGTAATTTGTACCGCTAGTAAATTCACCAAACTGTACAACCATGCCTGTTTTAAATTCTATATTGTTAGGCGATGTATATGTTTTTTGTCCTATGATATCATCAATAACTATATTAACAGAAGCATTACCTAAAACCTGTATTGGTTCTGGTCCACTGGAATACCAGTAGTAGTTCTGATAGTTTATAAATTTGTCTAAGTCAATTGGTGGAGCAAAGTTATACTGCTCTGCTTTAAAAATTCTGTCGTGGTTGCCTATTAGACCACCTTTACTTCTGTGATTAAAAATGTAGTCTTCGTAAAAAACAAAGTTGTCCGGCCTACCAGTGTTTTTATTAATTGTTGTTACTGTTGGCTCTAAATTATAATATTCTCTGTTTGGTGCTGGTTGTTCTACAAATACTGTATTTGTATTATTGTCGACACCTGGAATTTTTCTTCCAATAAAGCCTTTAACTTCTTCTAAGTTTGCTTTAGCAAATAATTGCTCTACAGTACTTTCGAAAAAGTTCTTATTAACACTCGTCTGGTGTTGAATCGGTAATAAATCAAAATATTTATTGCTCATTAATAACTGCTTCCACTACTAGAACTGCTTGAACTACTTGAACTGCTACTGCTACTGCTACTACTTGAAGTAGTAGAAGATGTTGTGCTAGTTCCTGTTGTTGGAGCAGTTGATTGTTTTAAATTTGTACTAGTCAAACTCTTGACAACTTCTATGTTATCAACTGTTGCTGTACTCATGAATAATTCGTCTGGTTCACATCATACTTGATATAAATCACCAAAGTTAGATTGTGCTTTACTTGGAACAATAACTACGGTAGCAACTGTGCCTCCTAGTTCTTGATGGATAAACGCACTTAACTCTGAAAAGTAAAATGTTTCTCCAAAGTCCCAATTATTAATATCGAAGTACTGATCAATTAATGACAGCACCGCACTCCTGATTTCAGTATCGCTTGTTGTTGAGTTAGGTAATTTTACAACCTTAATCTGTGCTTGTACTTCTGTGTCAGCATCAGTACCAAATAGCAATTTGAATTTACCGCTACTGTATACAATCTGATCACTTAAACTTTTAAAATTATCAAGTACCTGTAGTTCTTGATTTAACTCATCTGATGTAGGTGGTTCTGGTAAAACTGTAACCACTTTATTTTTATATTCTAGCATGTTAGAGTAGAATGTTTTAGTAACAACAAACATTTCAACAATGTTGCTAATACTAGGATCTATTCTTACTTCTGATGGAGCATAATGTTGCCATTTAAAACTACAGTTTCTAGGATTAATATCTAATGTATTTTGTGCAAATGATCTTCCTGGCTTTACATTGTATGCGTTGTTCTGTGATAAAACAACTAATTTTGGTGTTGTTAAATCATTTATTAATTCATAAACTTTTGGCAGTTCGTCTCTTGGAAATACTAATTTATGTATTAGTTTACCAACTGAGTTCTTTAAGTATTTTGTTGCTACATCTAAACTTTTAACATATATTAAATCAAAGTCTGAGAACTTAGTAGTGTTGTCTGGATTTGACCCAGGTGCTATAGTTTCTAAACCAAAGTTTACACTTAGTACATCTTCTGATTGTAAATCTAGTATTTTGAATTTAGCAGGCTTCTCGTAACTGTACCCATCTAAATCTACTTTAGTTTCAAAAAACACAAAGTCGTCACTGCTGACAAAGTCGTCAAACAGCGATGGATTATCTGGGAAGCCATCGTAGTCACTATCTAATGGTGACACAACAACTTTAGACGGGTCAGCAAACCCATCGTTGTATTTGTAAGGATCGACAACTTCAAACTCTAATGGTGTATCTAATACTTCTCTGACATTTTTATAAATTACTTCTAACTTATCTTGATGTCTGAATCCTTGCCATCTATTTGTAATGGTATCAAAGTCTGAAACTTTAATACTGTTATTTGATAGTATATCAATATGTCCTTCATTGCTGTAAGCACCTACTTCAAAACTTGTTGTGGTAGCATTACCTTGATATGTTTTGTAACTTGAACTACCTACGTCCCATTTAACATAGGCTATATTACCGTTGGCACCGCCTGTAACAGTTTCTGATATCTGTGATATCGGTATTTGTATTTCACTTGGGAACGTTGTTAATTTGCCGCTGTTAGTTCTAACTACAGCCTTTCCTGTAGAAGCACTAAGTGGATCAACTTGTATTGCTAATTCAACTGGACTAATAAAATCGCCCTGAGCATAAGAGGCACTTCCACTTACAGTAGTTTCACCGTTTTGTAAAATACCAAAGTTACTAATAAATCTTAGTTCCATGTCTTTTGCTTTTGAACTTCTGCTTCTTAAAACTATGTTTTGGCTTGCGCCTGACGGTGTATATGTAGCATCTGAATCTGCTAATTTCCATACATCTGAAATACCGTCTTCATCTGAATCGAACCATGTATATGTTTCTTTGATAAGTGGCTTATAGTTTTCTGTTGTGAGTTCAATAATATCTTTTTTAACTTGACCGCTTGTGCTGTCATATGCTTTCTCATCATTACTAAAATAGAATTTAACGTCATTTAAACTTTCAAACACATATCTAGTTCCTCTAGATGTAAAAGTGTATTTAGATATAGATGTTGATGATTCGCTTTGATTGTATTCTGCTTTTATTAACCAACTAGCACCTGATGATCTGTCTGCGTCAAACTTTGCTGTTTTTTGTAATTGACTGTTTTCAATAATATACCAATGACTGTTTGCTACATCTATAGGATTATAATCGTACCCAATACCGAAGTCTTCTTTAGCATCAATTTTTTGTTTGAATAAAGCACCTATGTCTTGTTCTAATAATGACGCATTTAATGACGGTAGTATTTCATATGCTAACCAACCGTTAGGAATATCCTTACTAAGTTGAACAACACCTGTTGTTGTAGCAAGTTCGTTTAATGGTACACCACTATTTGATATAGCAGTAATACTTGCTAATAATTGCTCTGTTTGATCTTTTGGATTTCTAAAACGCAAATAAGAACCGGGTTGAATAATTCTGTTATCCATTTTACTGTTGTTCAGTATCTCTCTTGTACCAGCACTTAATGTTGTAAAGTAACCTGTTTGATTTTTAGGCGCACTAGGTTGTGTTTTCCATAATATGTCTTTATTAATAAGATCAAAGGCACCTGGTGTCTTGTTATTATGTTGCTTTCTATAATCATCATATACATAATTTTGTAATGTATAATGTCGTGTCATATTAGCAATATCGTCTGTTAAAATTTGGTTAATAGTTTTGTTTAATCCAAATGTCAATTGTCTTTGATACGGCTCGTCATCTTTGTATAATGCTCCGTCATCGGCGTATGAAGTAACTTTACTAAATCTACCTGTAGGATCTTCGATATCAATGTATCTACTATGCCCAGCATGTGTTCTATTTGTTGCTTTTAACTTAAGAATGTTTACACTCTTACTTAAAGGATAAACATTATAGTCTTGAGCACTTACCATTCTATCTTGTGTATAGTAAGTTTGTGGTGCGTTTACTTTAATACTTTGTAAACTTTCTGCTGGTGCTGAATTTACCACAGAGTTTTGTAATTCTAAATTTACGGTTAATGTGTATAATTCACTTCTTGAATTAAAGTAAGGTATGGTAATACTTACTGTGCCAAAGTTTTCTGGTCTTATGTTTAATGTTGTGCCAGCACTTTTTCTATAATATAATCTAAATATTCCTGACGGAATGTTACCAAAGTTTCCATCCGCAAATTTAATTCTTACGCCGTCGTTAATAGTATTTTCAACTTGGTATACATTCCTGTCACCTAATGACAATGAATTATATGCTAATGTTTGACCTGTTAAGTTAGGTACTCTTTTCCAAGTAACTTGTCTAACAGCATTTTCATCTAGTTGTTGAAAAAATATATCTGTTTCATTTATGTTGACGTCGTCGACTTCAATAGTCCTATTTGCTAATGCTCTATCGAATATGTAATCAGTGTATGATAGTTCGCCTTGTTTGAACATAAAGAAGAATCCAGTATGTTGACTTTCTAATCCTCTTTTATCATTTCGATATATAAAACGCATTGGCTGATACACATCTGGTTGTGCTTCAGCAAAAACTTTATTCTCATTAATGTTACTGCTTACTATTTCAAACGGAAACTGCTCTCCGTTAATGTCAGCACCAAAATTAAATGTTAAGTTTTGCCCTCTTTGATTGTTTAGGGCATAAATTTCTGTAGGAATACTACCAACCCTTTCTTCGATCAGCGGCTTAGTAAAAGGATTGTTGCTTGACATAGCACTATTAAGTATTGCTACGAATTGATCAAAACTGTCTGGATTATCGTCGTCATTCCAAAAAATTTCTTGATCCTGTATACTAATACCTGTACCATCTACTAAAGGTTCTGTAGTTGAGACAGATGTAACTTTCAACAAACCACTTGCTGGTATATTTCTTTTTGGAGCATATCCAAGCATATTTGCTAGTCTTAAAATACTATCTCTGCTTTCTGCTGTTGATAAAAAGTTTTCTCTTGTGTTTAAGTCTACTCTAAATGCCAAACTCTGTGAAAGATATGCTATTAATTCTATAATTGCTACAAATTCTGAACTTTCAATATAGTCATTAAAGTTTTCAGGATAATTTTCTCTGATGTATGTAAGCATCGATGATCTCATAGTACTGAAATCGTATGCTTTAAAACTTACGTTTGTATAGGCTGAGTAAGCCACTTCCCAATTTTCTGCGGCAAATAAATTACTATTTCTTTTACTAACTGCCATTATAGTTCTTCCCCATTAAATTCTACATCAAATTCTGCTATTAACACATCCTCTGTTAAGTCCGCTTTATATTGAAGATACATTTCTACTCGTAATGTATGTTCAAGCGAATTTACATTTATACTAATTAAATCGACTCTAGGATCACCATTTACAATTCTTATACAATCGTCTTCAATGTCTTGTATAATTAAACCGTCGAGTGGTTCCATAAGCGACTCCATAATGATTGACCCGTAGTTTGGTCTCATTACTCTTTCGCCTTTAGATGTTTTGAGTTGGTTAAGTATGTCTTGTTTGACCAAGTCTAAATCTACCAAGTTAAATGGTGGTTTTACCTTACCTGCTGTACTGAATCCTATGAATGTAGCCATACAAGTATTTATCAGGTTTATTAACGGATACTTTAATGATGGGTGTTTTTAAGCAGTTTTAGGTTGGCCGCCAGTGAGGTGCTGAATAATTGCTTGTTTCTGACTATCTGCTAGTTTGTCAACTGCGGCAATTGCCTGTGCTTCTGGTGAGCCTGGAGTAGATCCGCCACCTGCTCCGCCACCTGCGCCACCGCCGATATCGGGTTTGCCGTCACCATTTAAGTCTGCGGCCTTAGTTGGTACGCCGTCTACCATGGCTTGCTGAGCAAATTTTAATAAGAACTTGTCAAAGATGCCGCCTTTGCCGCCCATTAATTTAAATGACATAGGTTTTCCTTGACCTTTACTAATAAGAGTGTCGTAATCCTTCATAGCCTTAGTTACTACTGCTGGCTTATAACCCTTCTCTTTGAAATATGTTTGTAGGAGGTCTTTAAATTGTTGAGATTGGATATCGTCGGCACCTGTTTGTCCTACAAGTTTTTGTATATCGACGTTCATACCGTTTGCCAAATTTGCTACATCTCTTTTGCCTTGGCCTTTGGCTCTACTACCAGCAGTACCTATCTTGCTCTGGGCAAAATTCATGGCTCTTTGAGCATAGCCTACCGGTGCTTCATTAACATCTTTGTTTACAATTACTTCATCAATTCTCATATAATATCTCCTGCCAGTTATTTATCTCTTTTAGATATCAACAGGTGTAAATATAAACTCAACTAACTTAAAAGGATTAATTAATGAATTATGTTTTAGCAGTTGCTCTCGAAGACGAACTCGAAGGCATAAAAGGTAATTACAACACTTTGTTTACCGGAGTTGGCAAAATTAATGCCACAATGGCACTCACTAGATATCTAACGGAAAACCCTGATACTGAATTAGTAGTTAATTACGGAACTGCCGGAGGTGTAGATCCACATATGAAAGGCTTGTTACATGTAGGAAATTTTGTACAGGCAGACATGGATTGTACTGAATTTGGGTTTGATAAATTTCAAACGCCATTTGAAAGCCTCACAGATAAAATTGTGGTTGACCAAAAAGGATTTACATGTTATACTCAAGATAAGTTTGCTACAGTTGTACCAGAAGGATATTGTAATTGTGTTGACATGGAGGCATACGCACTTGCTAAGGTATGTATGGTATTCGGAGTAAAATTTAAGTGTATGAAATTTATAAGCGACATTATAGGCCAGGGTGATCAGACAAGCGATTGGGAATCCAATAAGGCCCTAGGTGTAGAAATGTTTGAATCAGGTTTTAAAGACCTAATAGGAGAAAAATAAAATGGAAAAATTCCTCTACGATCATATCGTAAAAATAGCAATAGTAATAACATTGCCGCTATGGACAGCATTTGCGTTAGCAGAAGACATTGAAGAAGTAATTGTTATTGCTCAACAAGTCGAAGCCACAGAGGCTGATCCTTTAACCACTACTACAGTAGTAGAAACTATAGTACCTGAATTTACCTGGACAGCAGGAGGCACTGGTGCCTTTCAAGGTTACAACGAACGTGGTGCTCAGACAGTACATACTACAGTTTATAAAAACGGCATACCACAAAATACACCAGGATCTGCTTGGTATGACTTTGGGCACGACATAGTAAGTGGTCAGGACGTACAAGTGATATCAGGTTCTAATGGAGTCATGTACGGCTCTGGCAGTATGGCAGGTACTGTACTAATAGAGGATACTATTAAAAGAAGCATAACAGCAAAAATGGGTAGCGATCATGAAAGATATATTAGTTTTGCTCCTACTAACTGGATTCAATTAACTGATTATACAACTAAGCAACAAGCGAGAAACGACAACACCGAAGACGACAGGTATAAAAATCAAAGTGCTAAAATTATTGCTGATGCCGGCGACTTTGAATTATTTGTAAGTGCTACTGACTTTGCGTATGATTATGATAATTGTTATACTGCTGATTTTTCACAATCAAATGATTGCTTACAGGACGGTGAAAGATATACTGTTAGCATTAGAAACGAATACTTTACTATTGGTAGAACAGAAGAAAAATCAGAATACTTTACACAAGAGGTAAACACATACCAAAACGAAAGCAGTAGAGACTATTTTAGAGTTGGTGATACAAGAAAACTTAGCAACCTACTAGAAGTTACTTATGGTGCTGATGGTAGCAAAGACCAATACAACGAATATAGTCAAGATAACTATGGCGTATATTTTAGTGTTAATGCCGAATTTGCTTTAAAGTATAACTTTGGTATTAGATACGGGAATGCCGATCAGAATGCTCTAAGACTGGGTATTGAGAAAGGTCCATTCTTTTTCAATGCTGGAACAAGTTTTAGACGTCCTAACTTATATGAAATACATGGCGATGACTGGGTAAGTGCTAACGAAGATTTACTACCAGAAGAAGGTGTAGGGTTTGAAGTAGGTTTTGGCGCATTGAGTTTATTTAAATACGACTTTGAACAAGCGATAGAGTATGCTAGTGGATATTACACAACTGTGATTATAACTCCAGCAACATATGACGAAGACGGAAATATTTTGACTGAAGAAGTTACAAGAGAGGATTACACACCTGCTTCATATTATAACTCAGGTAGTTATACAACACAGGGCATTAGATTTGCTAACACATGGGGTCCTATAAGTATTATGCTAAAGATTAACGACACAGAACAAGTTAGAATACCAGAGTATGTTGCTGTGATAACTTGGCAACAAACATATAAAGGTGTAGACTACAGGGTCAGATACGCAGGCCAATTCGATAGAGCACCTGGACCGTTTGATATCTTACCAGAAGGACAAGAGAGCCTAGACGACCTTAAAAAACTTAATGTTTATATTGGTAAGCAATTTGCTACTGGTTTAAACTTAAACTTTACAATAGACAATGTTACCGACGAAGAAGTTGAAGTACTTCCTTTCTATAATAGCCAAGGAAGAGAATATCAGATTACTCTTCAGTACAACTGGTAATAAAATAAATAATTATACTATTAACAACATTGTAGGACCACAATGACAACAGATAAAATTATTAAAAAAATTATTGGGACTTTTAAAGACCTTCAGCAACGTGCTACTGAGATCAACTCGGCACATCAACAAACTGTACTTGCTACTTGCGTTCAAAAGGACAAAAGAGGCAAGTATGATAGTTTAGGTTTTTATAATGTAAAAACAAAAAAATATGCATTAGTCTTTATTAGAGATTATATTGCTAGAAATGTTAATCATATTCCTGAATTGGACGAAATGAAAAATTTGGTAAACAATTCAATCAAAAGTTAATGACCGACCCACTAACTGAAAAATTTACTAATAACACATTAGAAGAAGAACTACGAATTATGCTCGTTGAAAAAAACAACGAATGTAATAGTCTAAAGGCTGAAATAGATGCTCTTAAAAAAATTGTTGCTGAAGAGCAGGAAGGAAAATACAGAGCCTATATTAAATTTGCCGATATACAGCAAGAATTAAAAGTATTAAAGGACAGTACTAAATAACTCTGCTTCGTTTAAACGTCTATTATAAACTTCTTGATTTAGTATAGTTTTGCCGTTGGGTAACTGAGTTTCAGAAAAATCCATAAAGTAAGAAGGTACTTTATTATAATGCCCAGCATTTAATACTTTAAGTAATTGACTATTATATAAACGTTTACCTTTAACTTCATAGACTAAAGATATTAACGCAATTAATTGACGTCTATTTACAGGTACAGAAACTTGTCGCTGAACAATATTAATTGCCTGAGCAATATCTACTTTGTACATTTCATTTACAATACTAGTTAGCACACCATTTTTAAAACTAACCACAGTAATACCAGTACTTTTATCATGCACTCTCAGTGGCATATAAGGCTCTTTGATATTTCTTTGTAAATTATTAAAATTATCTCTAATAACTTTTTGTACACTGGCATCATCGAGTGGTACAAATTCATAATCCCTATAAGCAATCATAAGATTGTTTGCTTCTATTTTTGTTAGTACATGTCCTACACCTACTATTATGTTGTTATCTTGTACTGTAGGATATATTGTTACTGGTTGTTGTGTGTAAACAAATTCTCTTAACTCTTCTCTAAATGTTGTGTCTAACGGAAACATATTAGGTTCGTGAAATCGTTCTGCTTGTCCAGACACTTTTTCGTACATTGGTTCCATGTTTGTATAACCAGTGCCTCTGAATTGGCCGTTAGGAGAAGAATAACTTACAGGCACTCTATCTTTTACTGATAATTGTCCTGGTAATAAATCTATATCGACATTAATCATTTTTATCCTTTAAGCGGCTTATCTTTTTTAGACTGGCTAGGCTCTGGCTGTGGCATTCTACTAACTATTGTTTTAACACCGCCTCCGGCCATCATGCCTTCGTGCATAGGAATTGGTGGCGACATAGGGTCTGTACTTTTTCCTAAACTTGTTGGTAATTTTCCTTGTATCTGTTTATCTGGTTGGCCTGGTAAAGGAACCGGTAATGGCGCAACATTATAACCAAATAGTGTTAATTTCTTTAACTTTTGTTTAATAAAATCACTTGGTCTAAGCACCGGTAATGTTATTGGCGGTGTTACACTACTAGCAATATCTACATTGGTTCCTTCTAATGCTAACATACTTGTGGCATTCAATGTTGTTACTGTGCCTCTCATATGTAACGGCCCTGTTGATTGAGCATAAATTAATCCTGGTACTGGGCCTGCTGGTGTAATTGCTCTGCCTACAGCATTGATAGATAATTTTGATACCTGTAGATCTGTTTGCCCCATACTAACTATTTTAATTTTACCGTCTGTACCTGAAGCCATACCTAACGCACTTGGCGTCGCCGTTATACCAATATTTTTACCTATTATTTCTACTTGCTTTTGGCCTTCTATTTTTACTGTGCCTTTGTTATTAGTCGCTTTAAAGTCTGGGCCAAACTGTGGATTTAAATGTGCCATTTCTATATCGTCGACAATACCGCCTAATCCTCTGCTTTCATCATATGGGTGCGGTGCGTTGTTAGCCGCTTTAATATTAACATCTTGGCCTGCTTCAATATTGACATTTTGGTCTGCTCTTAAATTCAAGTCTCCCATGGTCCTAACGTTGAAACTGCCTTTACCAAATAAGTCTATATTACCCTCGCCATCTATTTCTACATAGCCTGTTCCAGTTTTGTTAATAATATAAATGATATTATGTGTATCATTTAAAAGAAATTGCATACCTTGTCCAGTACGCAGTCTAATTAAATTATTTCCGTTATTATCATCCATAACAAATTGATGGCCTGGATTTCTTTTAGTTGGGTTGCCTTCTTTTCTACTACCCGGAGTAAGTATTCCAAATACTTCTGAATTGTCTTCTCTTCTTGCTCCGCTTGTGGTTTGTCCTCTTACAAAGTCGTCGCTTAATCCTTGAAAGAATAGATTATCAGATAATTTATTTTTTGGTCTCTCTGCTGATTGGACATCAACACTATCGCCTTTGGTTGTGTATGCTACATTATGGCTTTTAACATCATTGTTGACGTTGATTTCTGTCGAGGGGTTAGGGCCTTCTGGAGTAGCACTTGCTGGCATACCTGGTACCATAAAGTTTCTGTAGTTTTGGAATAAACAGGATAAAATTACAGCCTCTGTAATACCGTTCATTTGTATTAATCCTACTACTACCTGTGTGCCAGGGTCCGGTGGTCTCATCCACATTCCGTAACTGGTTTGTGTTGCTCCTTCGTTTTCAGAAGGATTAGAGGAATATGCTGTTGCGCCAGCAAATGGTGAAGTCCACGCACAATCAAATAATGCTGAATCGCTTGTATCGTTACCCGTGATATCGGCTATATGGACTTTCATTCTGCCCATACGCGAATTATCTATGCATGATTTGATTTCACCAAACCATAACTGCTTAGTTTCTAGTACATCTAAAAATTTTTGTTCGGTGGTTGCTTGATTCGGCATAGTGTTATTTAACCTCCGCCGCCATAGTCTAATCTAGGTTTTGAAATATCAATCTCCCATTCAGTACTAACACCGTTATCCATAGGAATTGGGTCAACGCCGCCAGTATAATCTGCTGAAGTAGTAAAAGTATCTGTATAATTAGTTGGTGGAGGATCACCTGGTAAATAACCTTTATCTTTTATATAGTCTATTCTGCCCTCATCTGTGTCGCCGCGGTAAATGTCTTCGTTAGCAAACACTTCTTTTTGTTCTTCTGAGATTCCTGTATTAGGATTGTTGCTACCTACATCAGAACCATCTCCGCTACTATTTGCGTTGTTTTTACCTATACCTGCGGATTCAGTCTCGTTCTCTGCGGCATCTTCTTGATCTTGTAATTCTGAGCCATCAGCAAAAATTACTTTATTTGGATAGGTGGTCATTTTTACAGCATCCATTTCTTGCTTAAACTGACCTTGTACAAATGAGTGTGTGACTTTAACTACCATATAATAACCAGAATAAGATAGGTCCATTCCACCAAATGTCATTATGCCCGTGTGGTCTGCTGTATCGTCATGATAGTGAGCATACTCTTTTGGAAATAAGTATCTAAAAGCAAAGAATAGTGACCCGGCATCATAAGGTGCTGTTGAACGATCTGCTCTATCTGTAGAGAACTCTGGTTTCCATCTTTTCTGTGAACCATCTGGATTCATTAATGTTATAGGGTCTGTGCTACTCATGTTTTTTACATGGTTTTCGCTACCAATCCAATATGGGTCTCCTTTTATCTCCATATTTAATCTAGCAAGATAAGGAATACCTGTGTCGCTGTATGACAGTAATGTAGACATATAATGCTGTGCCGGAATAATGTCTTCGCTGTCTTCGGATTGTGGTTTTGCTTCACCCTTTGTTTCAGAACTTACATCAGTCTCTTGTGTGTCCTCTTCAGCAAAAGACTCCTTAAAATCTAATTCTTCTAAATAAGTGTTCTCATTATCTTCAGTATGTTGACTAAGTAATTCAAATGATCCGCCACCTATTGTGCCTGGTTCAAACTTGTCCGGTAATTGTGATGTTAAATCTTCAAGTTTGCCTACAACATTTCTAACTTCGTCCATTCCAGGAATTAAACCGGCGTCAAAACCTAGGCCTTCAGCAAATCCATCTAAACCTGTACTAAATTCTTGTAGTTTTCCATTAAGACCGGTCTTAAACGTGCTTACAAATTCAAATGGTTGAACTGAGTCTGTTACAAGTTTTGCTAATTCAGGTAATAGATTTTGACTGAAACTTTCTACTGACTCTGTTATTTTCGTTTGAAAGTCTACAATATCTGTATACAAGCCATCAAAAAAATCAGTGGTTGCTTGTATGGCTTTTACTTTATGAAATACTGAAGCAGGTGAACTAGGCAATCTACCGTTGAGATTTTTTATTGCGCCGGCAGGATTTTTAGCAAGTTCAGTTTGAGCCTTTATGCCCAGTAAAAAATCTTTTCCGTCTTCTGTTATCTGACTAATTGCGCCTTTAAGTTCTGTTTGTAATTGTTTAAAATGCTCTAGTATGATATCGGCATCTGTGGTAAGATTCAATCTTTCTGATTGTTTTTCTTGAGACTGCTCGGCACTTGTTTTATTTGCAATTTTTGATGCGGCATCTCTATATGTAGGTGTAATACCGCCATGCTCAGGAAATAAAAATATCTGTCCTGGATTAAAACTTAAATCTACATCCATAACTTGATCATTTAAACCAGAGAACATATAATCGTATTTTTTAATAATTCCCCATTTTTTTATAATCTTTTTCTGTGTTTCTGTAGTTTCTTCTTTAGGAGTTTCACTAATTGCTCCTGCTTGTAGTTTGAGATCCACAGTATATGTAATTAAAAATGCTGGGCCGCCAGTGGAAGAAGTTACACCTTTTTTGGCTACTGTAGTTTTGTGATGATTTATTGAATACATTGAGTCTACTTTGGGGTCTTTTCTCTCTTTGAATTCGTAGTCATTTGTTTTAAATTTAAAATCAGTTGTTAAAGTACAGAAATTAGAATTTAATCTGCAGATTTTTTCAATGGCTGATTTTATTGTTTGCCCTTTCTTGAAGGAAAGTTTTGCCTTTTGAATAGTTACTTCTTCTGCTCCTTCGGTGTCCGCACCTGCCTCTTCCGATGGAGATTTTTTTTCTGTTACAGGATGGACTCTGTGTGCGCCAAAGTCCACTGGGTTAACTTTTTCTATCCAATTATCCGGAGTTATGTCGCCTGTATCATCTGCAAGTTTACCATGCATTGTGCCTAAGTTTATCGCAATAGAATGATTATGCTTTGCGCCTCTTTTTTCTCCGCTTGATTTGTTTAAAGCACTTTGTTCTGATACAATGTTTTTATTTATTTTCTCAGATAATTGATTGAAAAATCCTTGTAAGGTTGTATCTAAGATTTCAAAGTCTTCTTTTATTTTTCGTGTGTTGGCAGGTAACTTTTTAATATAATTTTGTACTGAAACTACTTCAAATAGATATTTTGTACCTTCGTGATCTGGATTAAAATTAAATTGTGTTAAATACACAGGCCAGGCATACTTACCAAATATTTCGCCACCTTCAGCATTTTCTACTATGCTGGATGATTCTAAAGGTGTTAATAGGTCCCCGCCGTCATTACCACCTCCCGTACCTTGATAGCCGCGATGCCCTATTAAGTCTACTTCAAGTAAGTACATTAAATCTAAGGGACCCATACTTTTCTTTTTATTGTAAAGTTGTTGGCTATCATTACCGTTGGCGGCATCCATTTTCTTTAATTCTTTGAAACCCTGACTCATTAATGTAACTAGACTGGAACCCAATGGCTCTGTGATCTCAAAAGTTGCTTTTGTTGTATAGCCTAAAGTAGAAGTAAAGTGACTGCCGTAATTGTCTGTAACTGTGTTGATAGTTAAATTGTCAATATTGAATTTTGTTGTTACACCTGTTTGGGCAATAATTACTTTGCCTTTTGATTGATTACCAATCGGTAATACGGCGGAGTAATGAAAACTCTGCGGCAACATACTAAATGTTATATTATATGTGTACGACGAATAGTCATCTACTACATTAGGCTCGGCTATATCGCCGGAAATATAAATTTCTTTTTGAGCGTCTTTATTTGCCATGCTATCCTCTAGACAATTTTTCTATAGTTGCTCTACTAGGTGCTTTAATAACAACTCCTGCCTTAAAATCATTTATAGGATCTTTTAAAATTTCCAAGTTTCTCAAAGAGAACACCCACCAAAATTCCACGTTCTCATATAAATCTTCTGCTAACAAATCTGGTCGCATAGTGTATTTTTCAGTTAGTACAACAGTAGTATCTGTCACACTCGGTCTTATTCTTGGCAAATTATTATAATTTAAACCTGTGTAGAATGATTTTGTCTTAGCAGACGATAAAAAACTGTTTTTAGAATATGCCATTAAATAAATCCTATGTTTCTACCTAAACGCATTTGATCAAGACTGAAATCTTTTCTAACTCGTCTAGGTGAGTATTGTGGTACCATGTTAATTGTGAATTCTACATCTACTGGCATGTATGTTACTTCCTTGTCTCCAAACGCACTACCACCTTTTAGGTCTTGATTAACCGGGTGTTCTACTGGTACCATATCAACATTATTACCAATAATAACGTTAAAGTCTGTTAGCAATACAGGTACCCGATCAAAACCAAAAGGCCCCATGTAAGAAAATTGTAAAACTGGGGGTGGTTGTCCATACCTTTTACCTTTTACTGCTTGTTCACCAAAGTCGGATTGCGTTAGTATGTTAAAAAATCGCCATGCCGCTAACATGTATTTTGCTTCCTCTTTTGTGGTTGCTGTAAATGACGCAATCAAAGGTAATACTGGCGGTGTTGAATTTATATATGTGTAAATTGGAAAGTTTGAACCTTTAAAATCCATCTGGCCGTAATTGGCACTTCTGGATAAAAACAAGTTAGGAGTATAAGGAAACACAACACCCCTGTTTGCCTGTAATGGTGTCATAACATTTTCTTTTTCTTTATCAAAGAACATATCTGAATTCTTTTTGTATAACTGTAATCTTGCTCTATAATCAGAGTTTCTAGACTTAGTTGATGCTTCTTCAGTTACAGGTGCCCCTGCTTCATCACTTTGGCTTGCCGCGGCAGAATCGTTTGCCGGAATCTTTGATACCGTACCATCCGGGTTTCGTTGATAACCATTATCTTTAAGGCCGTTGTCTATAATATTGTTTCTAATATTATTAAAAAATCCCATAATATCTCCTAATTTACATAATGTATTTATCAGTTTCAATAAAACTGCCGTTAATCCCTAAAAGTGGATAATTATTACTTGACTTCTGAAAAAATAAATGTATAATACATTAAACGGAGATTACAAACAATGGCACAAAAATATTTAAATAATAAAGACTTGCTTTCTGAAATTCATAAAAGTAAAATGAGTTTCACGTGGACCAAGTCACCACAGTATGACAGACCCGACATTATTGTCGACGACGTGAATGATATTAATACATCTGTATTTGATCAAGCAAAGCAGAATCAAGCAGGAAGAATGAAAGACATTGCTTACCAGGCCGCAGTAGCAGACTACAGTGGACCAGCAAATAAAAAGCCAAAGCAAAAAGAATTTTTAGTTGATCCAACAACTATACCCGATGAGGACATCACTTTTAGGGTAATGAATATGGATCACATACCATTAGAGCCAGGCAGAAAAAAGAATCCAAGAAACGAAGCAGAAACAAAAGCAAAAGTAAACTTTCCAGCATTTAAACATTATGCTAAAGTAAACGGAGAGATTACTGAAGTTGCCAGAAGCCATTGGAAGGGCGGACTTAAGAGTGGAAAGTTTTCTGTTGATCACGGTAGCATTACAAACGAATTAGGAAAAATGTATCTTAAACTTGTAGAAAGATATAGCCAAAGAGCAAACTGGAGAGGCTACACATACATTGATGAAATGCGTGGACAAGCATTATTACAGTTAGCAATGATTGGTTTACAGTTTAATGAAGCAAAGTCAGACAATCCGTTTGCTTATTATACTGCCGCTATTACTAATAGTTTCACTAGAGTTCTTAACATTGAAAAAAGGAACCAAAACATCAGAGACGATATACTTATTGACTCTGGGCACTTGCCAAGTTACAGCAGGCAGATAGCACACGAAAACGAAATGAAAGAACTTAGAGAAGCAAATTCGTCGAGTGCTACAAAAAATGACTGATAACTTATTTGATAAAGCCGCAGTTTTTACAGATATACATTACGGCTTAAAACAAAACAGCCATCAGCATTTAAAAGACTGTAATAATTTTGTTGACTGGTTTATAGAAGAAGCAAAATTAAGAGAAGCAGAAACTTGTTTTTTCTTAGGCGACTGGCATCATCACAGAGCAAGTATTAATATTGCTACTATGAATGCTAGTTTACAGGACTTGAAAAAACTTAATGACAACTTTGATAAAGTTTACTTCATAACCGGCAACCACGACTTATATTATAGAGATAAAAGA
>Ga0181417_1000258_pt1 | contig 17502 bp, 6 predicted proteins | sample 40SPOviralmetaG_FD_130142 | JGI IMG/M metagenome (GOLD analysis project Ga0181417, IMG submission 130142) | Marine viral communities from the oligotrophic San Pedro Time Series (SPOT) site, San Pedro Channel, CA, USA - 40 SPOT_SRF_2013-02-13 | ecosystem: Environmental > Aquatic > Marine > Strait...
AGCCACACTGCTGTTATAAAAAAATCTCCAATAAACTCTCCCGACATAAACATAAAAGAACAAAGAACTAAAGTAGACGGAAGTCCTTTGGTTAGTCTAACTACAGAGGCTTTAGATATGAGCGGTGTTTTAGAAGGTGATTTTATTGAAGTAAAAATAAATCCTGGAAGAAATCCTTTTTTAGTTAATGATGTAATACATTTAAAAGCAGGTTCTACTCCAACAGCAACAGATTTTGATGTAAGAATAAAAATTGTAAACTTAGAAGGTAATAAAATATTTAAAGCTAAAGTTTTACAAAGTAATGTTTCAAGTAATTCTGTGTTTAACACATTTCTTTTTGAAGAAGAAACTGATTTGTTTAAAGATAAATTTTCATTTTTTGCAACTAGGTTTAAATATGTAGACGGTGAGTATTCTACTTTTTCACCATTTACACAAGCCGCTTTTTTACCTAGTAATTTTGTTTACGACACAGAAAACGCGTTTAACACTGGTATGGTAAACAAAATAAAAGAAATTGAACTAACAAATATAATACCCGAAGACATACCAGAAGACGTGGTTCAAGTAGATATACTATATACAGAGTCTAACAACCCAGAAGTTTATAAAGTTGATAGTGTTAGAAGAGATAGTAGCATTGATTTTAATTGGAAGAAAAATAAATATGTTATATCTAAAGAAAATATATATTCTTTATTAGAAGAAAAACAATTATTAAGACAGTGGGATAATGTTCCTAAAAAAGCTTTAGCACAAGAGATAGTAGGCAATAGAATAGTATATGCAAACTATGAGCAAGGTTATGACTTAGAAAATCAAAATGTAGATTTAGAAGCTTATATAGACGATAGGATTTTTACTGGTCCTGAGCTTTTACCTAATAGACATTTGACTTCACATTTTGATGGTTACGGAGTTAGTCCTTCTAGTTCTACTAAATTCACACATGTAAAAGGTGTTAATGATAAAACAGCTGGTGTTGTTAATGTTAATGGAACAGGAATAGCTCAATTTGTAAAACTACACACAGATACCGCTTTAGGTCTTGAAAATGATGCTGAGTATTATTATAGTTTTAAAGTAAGTAACTGGAGTCAAGTAGCTGGTCAAACTTGTATTTTAGAAGGCCCCGCATTGATGTCAGGAGACAACGCTACTGGTAAATATAGTGATTTTGATAGACAAATAACTGGCGATGGAAACTACTACGGTACAATGACTATAAATTTAGACAGAAGCACTAGTGGTAATAACACTTTTTCTAATAGCCCAACTGCTAGAGATTTCATGTTTCAAATAAGGGAAATTGGTTTTGCTTGTACTATAAGCCACTTTTCATTAAAAAAAATAATAACAAATAATAGAGAGTCTGTAAAATCTATAAGAAATTATAAGCTTGGTGTTGTTTATGCAGATGAATATGGTAGGGAAACTCCGGTTTTAACGGGTAAAACAGCAAGTGTGTCTGTACCAAAAAATAATTCTAAATCTATAAACTGTATTAAGTCTACCATAAAAAGTGATCCACCAACATGGGCTACACATTTTAAATATTTTGTAAAAGAAACTAGTAGTGATTATAATAACATAGCTCTTGATAGAATATATAAATCAGGTGATGGTGGTTATTGGCTTTCATTTCCATCTTCAGAAAGAAACAAGGTTGACGAAGATGATTTTTTAATATTAAAAAAAGGTCATGGTGATACTAGTGTTGCCGTTGATAGTGCTGAGGCAATATATAAAATTTTAGACATATCTAACAATGCCCCAGATTTTGTTAAAACAAATAGAAACAGTGTTGGAGAAGGTGGTGATTCTGCAGATATTAATAGTGATTTATTTGAAAATATAAACACTAGACCTTTGGTTGGTTCAAACACCATATCTTTTAACAAAGACTCTTGGATAGTTACAGAAGGAAATAATAACTTGTCTGAGCTCGTGCTTACAAAAAATTTAGTTTTTAAGTTTAAAAACAATATTAATGAAGTTTCTGAAACCTATGCCGTAGATTCTATAGAGATAGTTGATTATAATGGTAGTGATCATTATCAAATAAAAATTGAAAATCCTTTTGTAGAAACTGATATTGATTTTATAATTGCATCAAACGGAACAGATATTGAAAGCAATGTGAAAATAGAGTTTTTTACATCAAAGCTAGAAAACAAGCCTGAGTTTGATGGTAGGTTTTTTGTAAAAGTAAATTCAGACTCTTTTATCACTTCAAATGTTTATGAAAACTCTACTAACGAGCTAAGCGCTGTTGTGATTGCTAATGTACCTAGTTTTCACAAGCAAGATGGTGTTGCAATAGACGGTTGTTTTGTAAATGACTATCAAGACTTAAGCACTGTTACTACCAGAAATAACAAGACGCAAGGGTTAGAAACTTCAAACGTAATAGATATACAAGATAGAAATTACGACTCAGCTACGGTTGGTGTTTGGGACGACTTAAAAAGCGATGCTTTCCGTACTTATAGTGGTACAGGCCCTTTTAGTAACAACTTTTTAGCAAACGATACTCTTTATTACGAAGTTAGAAACTGGTTTGAAAGTGGAGATGGTACTAGTTCAAGCACAACTGGTGGTGGTAAAAATATATACAACGTAATGCCAATAGGTTTAGCAACGGCAACTATCCACGTAGATGGAGAGCTTTCGGCTGGTAGTCAAGTTGGTATTGGTATATCTGATAATGTACTTGGTATAAGCACTGGGCAAACTCTTATTAATGGTTTTAGTAGTGGTAGTAATGAAGGAAATCCGGGTACATTTAAGCATGCTGCTTTTTCATATAGCTATGGTTTATTTCAGAGTCAAGGAAGTAACAACTATAGCGTTTATGGTTCGCAAGGTGCTTACATGAAATTTTTAAGATTATTTAAGTACGGTGTTGCAGGTTCAGATAATGATTTAGGGCTAACAGGTAGCTATGGTAGTAATTGGTTTATAGATCAAACTTCTTACATAGGCATACAAAGAGATGCTAGTTACGACCCATCATCTTCTGGTTCTGGAAATGGTTTTTACACGCTATACCATAGAGCTGTTCATTATGATTTAACAAATGGTAATATCTTAGAGTTTGCTGCTAATGACGGTACTAACTTTGGTAATAATCCAACTGGAGGTACAAATGATTTTAACAGGATTGGTAGAGGTATATATCGAGCGGTGCAAGACGATGTTGATGCAGATGTTTATCTTTATGGATCTGCTTTTCGTGAGCTAGGTGGTCTTTACATGGAGATTTCTTACGGAGGCATGGAAACAGATATACCACACACTTCTTTAAGCCAAAGCAACGTTTCTAGTGTTGCAAGTTCTTTGCAAAATGACGGTTGGACAAGTAGTTCTAATGTTTTTAAAAGTATATCTGATAGCATTAAAAAAGGTGCAAAGTTTAAATTTACTGATGATCCAACTGATGAACAGTTTGAAATAATAGACTTTAAAAAAGTAAAAAGATACAACCACACACCTTTCCCTGGCGATGACTTTACATATTACCAATGGTTTGATGATCCTGACGGTATTCAAAATATAACTTGGGGTGATTTAAGAGATCCAAGTTCTGGCACTTACAAAAGGTTTAGAGCTAGAACTACTCATAATACCACTAATAGTTTTTCTGAACGTGCTATTGGTAGTACTAATGTTATTGTTCAAGACTCTATAGCAGATGAAGAAAAAAGATTTTTAAGAGGTAGTAACAGGCGTTTAACATATATAATAAAATTAGACAAGTTGCCAGGTGATAGTGGTTCTTTTGATCCAATTGGTCCTGGAAATACAACTACAGCTGGTAAAATGAATGGTAGAACTAGTAGAGTAATACAATTTATAGGTGACGTTGTAGAGGAAGGAAGTCAACTAACAACAGATAACCCAGCAGTATTTGAAACAGAGCCAAAAACAACAGAAGGCTTAGACGTATATTATGAAGCTAGTGATTTTTACGATATAAAAGATCATGGTACTACTCAAGATTTAAAATATTCTAATTGCTATTCTTTTGAAAATGGCGTTGAGTCAAACAGAATAAAAGATGTGTTTAATAAACCTACTCTAGGTAAAGGTATAGTTGCTTCAACAACTTTAGATGAAGTTTACAAACAAGATAATAGAGTGAGTGGTTTAATATTCTCTGGCATATACAACTCTACTAGCAATGTAAATAACTTAAATCAATTTATACAAGCTGAAAAAATTACTAAAGACGTTAATCCAACTTACGGTAGTATACAAAAACTACACACTAAAGACTCTAACCTTTTAGTATTGTGTGAAGATAAAGTTTTAAAAATACTAGCAAACAAAGATGCTGTATTTAACGCTGATGGTAATCCACAGCTAGTTGCAAATAAAAACGTTTTAGGGCAAACAATACCTTACACTGGTGAGTATGGAATATCTAAAGATCCAAGATCTTTCGCTTCACAATCACACAGAGTTTATTTTACAGACAAACAAAGAGGTGTTGTTCTTAGATTATAAATGGACGGTTTAACGCCTATATCACAATATGGTTTATCTGACTTTTTTAAAGATGAACTACCTAGTTCAACAACTTTGATTGGTAGTTATGATAGTAGAAAAAATGAGTATAATATAAAAATTGATGGTGCGACTGACTATGTTGTTAGTTTTAATGAAAGCACAAAAGGTTGGTCAAGTTTTAAATCTTTTACAGCAATGCAGAGTGGTATAAGCTTCAACAACAACTATTATACTTTTAATGATGGCGAGCTTTACAAGCACCACTCAAATGAAACAAGATGTAATTTTTACGGAGCTACTACCCAACCTTATGTAGAAGTTGTTTTTAACACAAATCCTTACGAAAACAAAAGATTTAAAAATATAATTTACGAAGGAACTCAAGGTAAAGTAGACTTGCTAGACGTTACGTCTGATGGGTCAGATGCTGACGTTTATAACATCAACGCTAAAACAGGTTGGTTTGCAGAGACTATAGTAACACCAACTCAATCAGGTTCTATTAACGAGTTTTTAGAAAAAGATAACAAATGGTACAACTATATAAAAGGAGACGCTATCACAGCTAGCAATATAGACACTAGTGATTTTAATGTGCAAGGTTTAGGTATAATAACAAGTAATACAGCATCATCATAACATGGCAATAAATTTAGGATTAAATATAAAAACAAATACAAAAACAGATCATACTGTAAGTATAGTAGCTAGCTCTGGTGTTACTCTTACCACTGTTAACTCTTCTACACAAAGGTGTGTTGTGTCTGCAACTGAAGATGTGGCAAAAGAAATATGCACGATTACATTCACTGCTAATGATAATTTTTACTATTCAACAACGCCTGATTTTAAATTCAACTTTAACAACGGTGACTTAACAGTTACAAGCACTACAACAGAAAATTCATTAGAAAGAGTAACACAAAAAGTTTTTGTAATTAGTGCTAAAGCTGGTGTTAACACAATATATAACGACATACATTTTAACGAAAGTATAGGCTCTGGAGAAACTGTTGGTGTTAATAGTACAGTTATAAGGGAAATAAACGGTATTGCTTTAGATACATCTGATGTTCCGGCTGGAGGACAAACAAGGCAGCTTGCTGTTAGTGGTACTGAAAATTCAGAATTTTCGTTTTTTTTAAAAAGAAACTCTGACAACCACACCTACGATTTTACAACTAATACTTTTACAGCTTCTTCTACAACTTCAGGAGCTATAATTATAGGTAGCGAAGGAAATTCAATAACAAGCTTTACAATACCTAGTTCAGCGTCTTTAGATTCTTACTCTTTACAGCTAAGCGTTACTAATACCAGTTTAACTGTTTTACCAGACTCTTTATCTAGCGTATTTACTTTTAACCAAGTAAATGATGTTACAGTGACTATTACTTGTGTTTCTGCTGATACCTCTTATTCTGGTACACATGGAGCTTTACCATCATCATCAGCCATAACCGGTGCTAACTCAAGCACGTCTGGGCATAACACGGTAATAGAGTTGCAGCCAAAACTAAACACTAAAGCGTTTAAAATAGCTAGAGAAATAGTTGCTAATGATTTTGAGCTTAGAACAACAGCTACTATAGCTAGCGGTACGTCAGGAACAGGACAAACTTTATCAGCTTCTAACAGTCAAATACTAGTTGGTATGACTGTAACTGGAACAAATATAACCAACAGTGTAACTGTGGCTAGTATTAGCGGGACTGCTTTGGTTTTAAGTGGTGTTCCAGGTGGCACGCCTTCAGGTACTTTAACTTTTACTGGCGCTGGCGCTACTTTTGTACAAAAAGGTTCTGGTTTAGTATTTACTACAACTAATCCAAATGAAGAAGACATTGCAGCTTTAACAATTGCTGATGTAAATAAAAAAATAAATGCTAATAGTACAAACTCAACAATTACTTTGCTAACTAACACAGAGCTTGATGATGCTGTTGGAAATGTTGTTGGTTTGTACGAAGGTGTTACTACTGTAAAAAGTGGTGCTAACTTAGAAAACCTTACTGTTAACACTGTTGACAGTAGCAATCACACAGCTGTATTGAGCGAGAACGCTGTGTCTAGAACTGGCCAATTAGTAGTTTTTGAAAACGCAGGTAGAGTTGCTGATATAAGCTTTGTATTGAGCATAGACCAATTTCCTACGGCAAATACAACAATAGGTTTAAATTTAGATAACTTTTTAACAATTGACCCAGGTTGGTCTTAATATAATATGGCAACATTTACAATAACATTAAGCGGAAATATAAACGAATCACTAAGTATAGGCGACGCTATATACACAGCGGGTAAAGTAAACGCGCTTGACGCTGGAGGTGCTGATAGTGGGATAGATAAAAATAATAGTAGTAATCTTCCAGTACTTAGAGGAACTGTAACCGCTATTAATAACACAACTAACGTTATAACAGTTGATGATGGAGGTACAAGTGTAAGTGGAAACGCTCTTGCAAATGCTATGGCTTTATTTGCTAAAAGCGGTGTTGTAAACACCTCTGGAATATCTGGCTATTACGCTAAGGTTAAAATGAAAAACACAAGCACTACTGAAGCTAAACTATTTTCAGTTGGTTCTGAGGTAGTATAATAGTAAAAAGCACGTTAAAAGTGTAATAATAAATATATGACAATAAAAACAATAATAATATGAGTTGGTTAGCGGTAGCAACTATTGCAGGGGCATTCATTAGCTCAAGATCACAAAGAAGGTCAGCTAGGTCTATGGAGCGTATGTCTAGAGAGCAATACGAAGAAAATAAAAAAATGTTTGATGAGCAAAAAAGGCTTTTGCAAATTGAAAAAGATAAATATAGGCAACAAGTTTTTATAAATCCTTATGAAAACGTACAAAACCCATTTGAAGACCTTACTGTAAATACACAACAAGCAGAGTTTGCATCAAGAAGAGCTGAGCAATCTCAAGTTAATTTACTTTCTTCACTAAGAGACGCTGCTGGCTCTAGTGGTATCGCTAGTTTAGCTCAAGCATTAGCAAATCAAAACATGCTTAGAACGCAAAAAATATCTGCTGACATAGCGAAACAAGAAGGGGCAAATAGATTAGCCGCTGCTAAAGGTAATTTATCAGTTCAACTTGCTGAGAGAAAAGGTGAGGCAATGCTTCAAAGCATGAACGCTAGTAGACAATCTACTTTATTAGGCATACAGCAAGCACTTACTGGCCAAGCCGCTGGTAATTTAGGGCAGGCAGGTGCAAACCAAGCGTCAGCTAATTTATATGCTAATCAACTAAGGTCACAAGCTAGTCAAAACTATATGACAGCACTTCAAACTGATAGTGTGCAAGATTTTCTAAATCCTTAAAACTTATAATATGAGAGCAGACAAATCACTAATAGCAACGGCTGGTACTTTAGAAAAAACGTTAGACATGACTAAAATCTATGCGGGCCAAGCTCAAATAGAAATACAGAAAGGTAATAACATGATGAGTCTTTTTACAGCTAAAAGAGAAGTAAACAAAGAGTTGTTAAAAGACATTAAAAAAATGACCGAAAGTATTGGTATACATAACGGTGGTGAAAAAGCTGCTGGTCATTTTCATGATAAAATTAAAAATTTTAGTAGTAGCGTTACTGAAGAAAGTTTAGATGAGGCTAAGTATAAAGCTCAAAAATATGGTGACTTTCAAAAAGAATTTGCAGTTCACCATAGTCCTTTAATAGATTTATTTTCTAACGAACAAAACATAAATCTAGACGCTACAAATCCACAGTCTTTAAAAAATGCTAAATCTTACGTAAATGACGAGGCTATAGGGTTTCAAGATGACGGAACTGGTATGTATTTTTTATATTCTGGAGCATCTAATAATAATGAAGTGTTAGAAGTTAGACCTGGTGATGTGAAAAACTTTTTTGGTGTTGTACCAAACATGAGTGATGTAGAAAAAGCAGAAGTCTTTAAAGTGTTACAAAAAAGAACATCACCTAGTTTTAATAAAAACGATATTAAATCTAGCTTATACGATTTTATATCTACAGATAGAGATATAAGAGTTGCAAATTTATTAACAACTCCAGACTTAATGGAAAACACAAGTGGTTCTGTGGCAGATGAATTAAGAAAAGAAGTAGTGTTTGATGGGTTATTTCCTGAATTAGCAGATAAATCTCCTGAAGAAAAAAACGAAATTATAGATGCTTTAGTACAACCTGGGCATCCAGATTATGATAGCGATAAAAGCGCTCAGTTCGCTGTAAATTACTATGCAAATACTCTTGAGCAAGAAAACATCGTCCTTAACACAGATGATGATCAACTTCCAGATATCGGCGATAAAACAGTAGTTAGTTACAAGCAGTTTGTTACTAAAAATAACTATGTTAATATAGCTCCTAGTACACCAATAGCATTACCACAGTTCAACGAGTTGTTAAATAACTTAAAAAGTGGTAACGAGTTTATGGCGCCTTTTGGCGAAGATCGTAAATTTTCTTTTGACAAACAAAATAAAACATGGTCATATTCAGATATTTCAGTAACAGGTAAACAAGGAAAACCAGTTACAGGTTTGAGTTTAGAGCAAGTAAAAAGATTATTAAATGGTGGTAGCGAAACTGACGCTTTTAACAGAGGTTCTGGCTTTATGTTAAACATGGAAGAATTTGCAAATCTTACAATGGATCCAAGTTTGATGAAAAACACTGAAAGCCAGAAGCAAAGTGCTAGCATAAGTGTTGAACAACCAAACTTTTTTGAAAAAATTCTAATGAACTTGTCTAGATAATAAAAATAGCAATATGCCGGAAGACAATATAATAAAACTTAATTCTACAGAAGATTATAATTTTCAATTATTCAACGTTATAAATAATGTTACTGAAAATGATAATAACTTTAAAGAGTTTTTATCTAAAAAGTATTTTAGTTTAGAAGAAGGTGCTGTTGTTAACAATAAAAAATTTTTAAATTTTACTGAATTTAGAGATAGAGAAAGTAATTTAGCTTTTGATGACTATACTGATGATGTTAAAAGTTATCAAACAGACAAAGAAGACGATATAAAAACTTTTTTTAATTCTCAAAAGCCAGGAAAATACGACGCTTACTTGTCTAAAGATAAAAAAGATTTTAATGTATTAAGCTTTGTTAGTAATGAAGAAAAAAGTGTTGCATTAAATGAGTTTAAACAAAGACAAGCAGAGCTCTATGTAGATACTCAAGATTTAAGCGAAGAAGAGCAACAAGAATTATATGACAATGTTGCAAATGGTCTTGTTGAAATATTTAATGGTAATGAAAAATACATCAACTTGTATAAAGAAGCATTAAAAAAAGATAATGTTACTTTAGAAGCAGCCAAAGAAATGATGCCATCAGTTTTTCAAGGCTTACTTGATCGTACTGCTCTTACTTCGCAAAGAAAAACTTTAGCAAGAGAAACAAGATCTAAAGCTGTTAATGCTCAAAAAGTATTAGAAAACTATATAATTGAAGAAACTACAAAGCTAGACACTGATTCAAAAGAATATATAGAAAAATACGACTCTTATGAAAAAGATAGAGTTATTTTAGAAAAAACTTTAGACGATATAAACAATCAACTTGATGATTTAGGTTTTCAAACTAAAGACAAAGACGTACCAATGGTTTTGTATTCTCAAGATCAAGCAGACGTAGATAAAGTAAATAATATTTACAAACAAAGGGCGGATTTAATTAACAATTTTTATGAAAAACACGATCCAGAGTATTTAACAAACGCTCACGCTAATCTTACAATACGTCACAAAAACTACGAAAAAACATCTGAGTCAATAAACAATGCTAATATAGCTATCACCGCACTTGGTAAAGAATACAATTGGTCACGCATGGCTGAAATGAGTTTAGACGTTGCGTTTAGCGATATGGCACTGCTTGGTGGGTTTTTTGCAGAAAAAGGAGGCTTGATTACTAAAAGATCTTATGATGACATGTTAAGTATTAACGAGTCAATAAAAAATCATAAAGAAACCATACACCCACTACCTGTTAATTTTAGCGACATGAATACTAGTAATTTTGGTGATGTTGTTTCAAGTGTTTTAGCTGAAAATATATTTAGTGTAGGAACTGCATTAAGCTATTATGGTGTTGGTAGATTAGCTCTAGGTAAAACAGCAAATTTAGTTGCTAAAAGAGCAGTTCAATCAGCTTTTTTTACCGTAGAAGGAGGTGGTCATTTAAGCGAAATAGAGATAAGACAAAAAACAGCTAAAAAACAAATACCTTTGTTAAAAGCTAAGCTTGAAACATCTCAAAGCAAAGAAGAAAAAAACCGTACATTATTACAGCTTGAATCTCACGAAAGAGCATTAGACATAACTAACTTGCAAAAAACTCTAAACCCGTTGTTTTACGGCGGTATAGCTACTTTAGCAGAAACTTTTGGTACTTTATCAATTATAGGAAGGCTTAATAAAATGCCTATTGGTAAAAAAGCTTTCAAAAATACTTTACGTACTGGTAGGTTTTATGGTTTTAATGTTGGTGTAGAATATATTGAAGAAGTTGGTACTCAGTTTTGGCACAACGTAGCTGATTATTGGGTTTTAGGAGAAAACAAAAGTTTTTTTGAAGGTATAGACGCTAACTTTAATATGAACGTTTTATTTTCAACTCTTGCAATACAAGGACCTTCTGTAGGCCAAACAGCAATAGCAACTATAAGAGATGAGTTTCAAACTTTTAGAGGTATAAAGCAAAACAGGAAATATGCTGAACAGTTTTTTGAATTAAATGAAAGAATAAAAAACGCAGAAACTTATGAAGCTAAATTAGTTGCTGAAGGTAAATTAAACGAGCTTCTTGAAGAAGTAAATATCAAAGACGCTGAGCATTTTACTAATATAGCTGAAATGAATAATGAAGATATATTTCAAGTATTAGAAAATAATAGAATAGTTAGAGACGAGAATCAAAAAATTAAAGACTTAGCAGTCAATCAAGGTATTGGTCTTGACAGTAGAACTAAAGAAGAGTTAAAAAAGATACAAGACAATATAGTAAAATTAAAGTCTAAAAACGAAGAGCTTCTTAACAAACCTTCAAAAGAAAGAGACCAAGCGTATAAAGATATAGTACAAAAAGAAACTGTTGATGCTGAAAATTTATTTTATTTTTCACAAGCTCAACATTTTATAAACTTATTAAAAGGTACTAATGATGTAAAAGTATTTGAAGGTATTACTCTTGAAGACATGCAGGTTAAGCTTAATGATCTTTTGTCAAAAGGAAGTATAACAATTGATGATTATAACGGTTACATTGAAGGTTTTAGAAAAGTAGGTAATGCAACTTTTGTACAATCAACAAATGAAATTTTAATTTTCAAAGGTGCTATAGCAACAAATATTGAAAACTCCAAAAACGTATATGAAAAAGCAATAGCCGCTTATTCAGCGGTTCACGAAGCACAACACATGTATGATATAAAACAAGGTGTCGTTAAAAACCGCGAAGTTGTTGAAACTCATAAAGCTGCAATGCAAGAGCTTGTTAAAAGTATTGACCAACTAGATCAAAATTCAGAAGAATACAAAACAGCAAAACAAAGACTAGATCAATACACTAAAAACGGTAAACTTGATTTAAGAGAAGTAAAAACTATATTTGGTGAGCTTATAAACGCAGGTGTTATAACAAAAGAAGACGACAATACTATGTATTATTTTAGATCGTTGTTTAATTCTGCTTTAAGAGCTATGCCTTTTGGTAAAAAAATATTTCCTTTTATAAAGCTTAAAACTGCTGAAGACGTATTATCTTACATAAGAAATTTTCAAAAACAAATAACAGAAGGTGGTGTTAAATTACAGTTGCCACCAGAAGAAGATGTTAAAGTTTCTAGCACTAGTTTTTCAAAAGGTGTTGTAGATCAAATAAACGATCTTATACCTGAAAGTGTTAAAACAAAAGAAGATTATTTAGCTTTTTTATCTGACCCAAGACTTAACAAAGAAATAGGTAAAGCCTTAGCGCCAGGTGGTCTTATATACAACCAAGTAATGCAAAAAGCATTGCCTGACGCTAGGTCAAAAGTTTTAGATGAAATTAATGACAGGATTATAAATTATGATCCAGGTGCTAAAAGAAAAAAGAAAAGTGATGCTCCAGTAACTTTTGCTGAAAGAATATTTTCTGATATTAGATTTGGTAAAATGGAGGCTGCAAAAGAACTAGCTACTAAGCCAAAAACAACTACAATAGATCAACCATCAGAGACCGGTAGAAGAAGTTTTGATATTGCTGATGATGTTCAAGAACAAGAGCAAGAGCTTACTCCAGAGCAGTTAGAGTCTCAAATTAAAAAAGATCTTAATTTAACTAGCGAAGTAATTGAAAAAGTAAAACAAGCTGTTAGAAAAACATACGGTACAAAGCTTCCAGATATAAGATCAAAAAAATATAGAACACAATTAAAAGACGCTCTTATTGTTGAGCTTAAAAAAGAAATACAAGATATATTTGGTAGAGAGCAAGATTACAATAAGTTTTTAAGAAAATATATACCTTCTTTACATAGAACATTAAACGCTGATAGATGGGTGCAAATAGAAAGAAGAGTGCCAAAAGGTAAAAAAATATTTGTAGATTCTAAAAGGATAACATCTGTAAAAGAAGTTAGAAAATTACAACAACAAGGCTTAATAAGAAAAGATGTTAAACCTGCTAGTGGACCAAACTTAAATACTAAGCTAAAAACACCTAGCAACGAGCAAATAATGGCATTTTTTAGAGGTACAAACATGCAAGAAGTGTTGGGTTATACTATTAAAGAATCTGCTTTTGGCCCTAGAAAAGATGCTTTAGCAGAAGCTGTAGTTGAAAAAGTTGGTTTTGACGCTACAATTAATATATTAAACGCAGAGTTAGATGTTGTTGAAAGAATGAGGGATGTTCAAGAGATAACAAACATAGAGCAGATAGAAAATGACGTTCAAGTAATAGCTGATATTCTTGATGTTAACCCTGGTATATCAATGAGTGAAGGTGGCTTAGCTACTGACATAACAGCAATTGACGTTGTAAATCAGTTTAGCGAGTTGTTAACAATGGCTCAGAAAAATTTTAAAAACTTTTCAGAAAAAAGATTTACTTTAAAGTATAGAGGTAAGCCTTATTTAGAATCAATAATAAATCCTATTTATGAATTAGGAAGAAAAAGAGGTTTGTATACTGAAACACAGCTTAATACAGCTTTGAAAAAAATATTTGGTTTAATTCCAAAAATAAAAGGTGAAAGAACACTTGGGGACATAGGTGAAAGAGTAGTTAGAGACTTGTTTGTAGAAGCTGGTATTTTAGCGCCAGGCCATAAGCTTGGTGAATTTAATGTTTATATAAGGCCATTTGCAGACTTTAAAGGCGGTGTGTTTAAAAACGCAGACATAGTGTTTGTTTTAAAAAATGGACAAGAAGTAGCAATGGAAGTAAAATTTGCTGCAGATGGCACTGTAAATGCTGGTAAAATAGGTATTAAATCTTATGATAGTAAAGGTAATTTTGAATTTAGTGATCCTACTTTACCTCAAAACATTAAAGAAATTGTAACAAAAGGTGCTAAAAAAGTTTTGAAAGTAGTTAAAAAAATTGAAACTTTTCTTATTGAAGAAGGTGGTTATCCTAAAGGCACTAAACTAGACAATATTATTTTGCCAGAAGTATCTCCTTATAAAAACAAAGAAGGAAAATACTTGCGTTTTTACAGCAAATTACCTATTAGCAAAAGAAACAAATGGCATGATAAGCTTAAAGTATTAAAAGCAGAGTCTAATGTTAAAGTGCCTGATAATGGCTCTGTATCTACGTATCTTTATAATAAAAAAGGTAATTTTTATGCTATATTTATACGTGAAGGTACTGGTGCAGGAGTTCATTATATTGGATCAGACCCTTTAAATTTGGAGCAAAGCTTAGGTGTTACGTCTATTAAAGGTGCACATAGCATTAGATTTAATTTGTTAGTTGGAAGCAGAGACACTAAAGCTACAGATTCTGATGTAAAAGCTGGTCTTACACCAAATGGTAGTGTTTATATTAATGGTAAAGATGGTGATAAACATGATATTAGAAGAGGCTATTCATTTAGACTTAATGCAGAAGGCGAGTTTAACACTAATAAAGTAGAAAAAACATCTGGATTTAATATAAAAAACGGAAAAAATGTAGAGCAATTTAAAAAAGCTGTAAACAAATCTGTTTATGCAAGTAAAAATCCTTCTATGAGTAAAGCTGCTATAAACTCTAGAACAGTAAACAAACCAAAAGGAATAACTATACTAGACTTTGATGACACACTAGCGACAAGTGAGTCTCTAGTTAGATACACAACACCACAAGGAGATACAGGTACATTAAACGCTGAGCAGTACGCTAGTACATATCAAGACTTGCAAGACCAAGGTTATGTATTTGATTTTTCAGAGTTTAATAAAGTTGTTAAAGGTAAAGTTGCGCCTTTATTTAAAAAAGCACTAAAGCTGCAAGGTAAGTTTGGTCCACAAAATATGTTTGTGTTAACTGCTAGGCCAGCTGTATCAGCACAAGCTATATTTGACTTTTTAAAAGCTAATGGTTTAAATATACCTATAGAAAATATAACTGGTCTAGGCAACTCTACTGCAGAGGCAAAAGCGCTGTGGGTAGCAGACAAAGCAGCTCAGGGTTACAACGACTTTTATTTTGCAGATGATGCGTTACAAAACGTACAGGCTGTTAAAAACATGCTAGATCAATTTGATGTTAAATCAAAAATACAACAAGCTAAAGTTAGTTTTAGCGAAGGCATGAGTGATCAGTTTAACGATATAATAGAAGATGTCACTAGTATAGAGTCAAGAAAAAGATTTAGTGAAATTAAAGCTAGAAAGCGTGGTTCTAGTAAAGGTAAGTTTAGATACTTTATACCGCCATCACATGAAGATCTTGTAGGGTTGTTGTATAACTTTATAGGTAAAGGGAAAAAAGGTGATGCACATAGAAACTTTTTTGAAAAAGCTTTAATAAAACCTCTTAACAGAGCGTTTAGAGAATATGACACTGCTAGACAGTCAATAGCTAGTGATTACAAATCTTTAAACAAACAATACAAAGATGTTAAAGATATGTTTACAAAGAAAACGCCTGATGGTGATTTTACATATCAAGACGCTATAAGAGTATATCTTTGGGACAAACATGGTCACGCTATACCTGGTATAAGTGAAACAGACCAAGCTAATTTAGCTAACATAGTTAAAAGCGACGCTAGGTTGTTAAGCTACGCCGAGGCTTTAAACGTAATATCTAAACGATCTGATTATGTTGCCCCAGCAGTTGGTTGGGAAGCGTTTAACATAAAAATGGATTTGATAGATGCTACTGATAGAGTTGGTAGAGCAGATTTTTTTGCAGAGTTTCAACAAAACGCTGACATAATATTTTCACAAGAAAACTTAAATAAAATAGAAGCTGCTTACGGCAAGGGTGTTAGAGAAGCTCTTGAAGACATGCTTTATAGAATAAAACTAGGTAAAAATAGACCTAAAGGGCAAAATGCAATAGTAAACGCATTAACTAATTTTGTAAATGCCGCTGTAGGTACTGTCATGTTCTTTAATATAAGATCATTGGTTTTACAGCAAATGTCTATAGTTAATTTTATAAACTACGCTGATAACAATATATTTCAAGCGGCTAAAGCTTTTGCAAATCAAAAACAATACTGGAACGATTGGTCTATGTTGTTTAACTCAGATTTCATGAAACAAAGACGTGGTGGTATTAGAACAGATGTTAACGGTGCTGAGCTTGCTTCTGAAATTAGTGAATCTGAATATCCTATAAGAAGTTTAATAAGAAAACTATTACAACTAGGTTTTAAACCTACACAAATTGGTGATAACATTGCAATAGCAACAGGTGGTGCTTTGTTTTATAGAAACAGAGTAAGTACTTATAAAAAAGAAGGCTTAGGTCAAGCTGAAGCTGAAAGAAGAGCATTTGCTGATTTTCAAGAAATATCAGAAGCAACACAACAGTCAGCAAGACCTGATATGGTTTCACAACAACAAGCTTCCGACGCTGGTAAATGGATATTGGCTTTTCAAAACGTAACATCTCAGTTTAATAGACTTGGTAAAAAAGCGTTTTTAGACATGTATAATAGAAGAATAACACCACCTAACAAAACATTATTACAAAGTGATATATCTAACTCTTCAAGAATATTATATTACTTCGCAGTACAAAACTTAATATTCTATGGTTTACAGTCAGCATTGTTTTTTATGATGTTTGATGATGATTCAGAAGATGAAAAATTATTAAGCAAACAAGAACGTATGCTCAGCGGTAGTATTGATTCTGTATTGCGAGGTGCTGGTGTTTTAGGTGCTGCTGTGTCAACTTTAAAAAATATGGCTATTAAATTTTCAAGAGAAAGAGACAAAGACTATAACTTTGATGAAAGCTCTGTGATAATGGAATTAGCAAACTTCTCACCACCACTTGGTATTAAGTTAAGAAAAATAGTTAACGCAGAAAAAACATTAAATTATAATGAAAATATAATAAGTGAAATGGAACTGCTTGACAGCGATAATCCTCAATGGTCAGCTGTAACTAATTACATTGAAGCTTTAACTAATGTACCAGCTAATAGGCTGTATAACAAAACTAAAAATTTAGGTCAAGCTTTAAATAGTCAAAATGAAGCTTGGCAAAGAGCTTTAATGTTTTTAGGTTGGAGTCAGTATAACTTAGGTATACAAAACGAAGCTATAGAAGAATATAAAAACGCTATTAAATCAAGAAAATCATTAAGAAAACCATTTAAAAAACAAACGTTTAAAAAGAAAAAGTTTTAATGAAAAAACTCCTGATACTTCTTTTACTGTTATCTTGTACTAAAGAAGTTGATGATCTTGGCTTCAGGGTTTACACAATACCAGCAGGTGAACATAGTTCGGGTAGTTTTATAAACCACCC
>Ga0181417_1000263_pt1 | contig 17411 bp, 26 predicted proteins | sample 40SPOviralmetaG_FD_130142 | JGI IMG/M metagenome (GOLD analysis project Ga0181417, IMG submission 130142) | Marine viral communities from the oligotrophic San Pedro Time Series (SPOT) site, San Pedro Channel, CA, USA - 40 SPOT_SRF_2013-02-13 | ecosystem: Environmental > Aquatic > Marine > Strait...
AACCGGGGTTACAATTTGCGCTCATTCGTGGAATGAATTCCATCAACTAGCCGACGATAAATGGTTACCATGGCGAATGCGTTTATGGGCGTGGCGTGTTGGCAAGTTTAATATCATCGAGAAAATTAAGTTTTTCAATGAATACGTCGCCGACGCCATGAGTGCCCCAGAAGTATTTGAATCAAACGAAAAACCGACCTCTCGAATGGGTTCCCCGTTTTTTTCCACTTTAAAAACAACTCTTTGTTCAAAATTAGGCTATTCAAGACAAGAGTCTTTAAATATGCCATTTGGTGAGGCGTTGTTTGATTATTTTACTTTTTGGGAAATCGAGGGCGGGTGTGAAATTGTAGGCGATCACGATCACGAAATGCGAGAAAGCGCCGAAGAAATGAGCGAAGAACTCGAGGCAATGGCAAAACAACATTTTCCCGGGTTTAAAATCAAACCGGAGGCACGAAACTAATGGGTTTACTTGGTGGATTAGTTGTCAAACTTGGAGCTGATTCTAAAGGCTACAATAAGACCATGACTAAGGCGGCAATGACTGCCAAAAACGTCGGCAAAAGAATTAAGTCAGCGTTTTCCGGTCGGCTTGTTGGTATGTTTGGGGCGGCGGCATTAATTAAGTTTACAAAAGATGCTGTTGAAGCTGCAAGCAAGGTTGACCACTTGAGCCGACGTTTAAATATTGGAACCGAAGATTTTCAAAAACTAGATTACGCAGCAAAATTATCAGGTTCAACAACAGACTCACTTGCAACCTCATTGCAACGAATTGACGAGGCGCAAGGTCGGCTTGCAGCAGGGAATAAAGAAACCGCGGCGGCGTTTAAATTGTTTGGGGTTGAGGCTGACGAGGCAATGGGAATTGAAAAAGCCGAATTATTTAAGCGCGTCGGACAAGAGTTAAAAGGCGTTGTTCCAACCGCAACACAAAAACGGGCGATCCAATCACTTTTTGGCGCGGAAGCTGGTCTAAAAAACATTCGAATGTTTACCGAGGGTCTCGATGACATGATGCAAACCGCATCAGATAGCGGCACAATTATGGCAGATGAACAAGTTCGTATGGCGGCGGATTTTCAAGATCAATTGGCACATTTTAAAGCGGAAGTCATGCCGATATTCCTCGAGATTGCCACCGCTGCCATGGGCGCGGCTGTTACTGCGGTTGATCATATTAAAATCATAATTGATGCAGTTTCCGCCGCTATTGTTAAAACTCAGGAGGTTGCCGGTAAAATATTTTCAAAAATAAAAGACGACGCAAAAGGCGCGGTTAAAGAAATTGCAAAATTGGCTTATAACTTATCACCCGTTGGAATGGTTACAAATGCAATTTCTGGACAAACACCAAAAGACTCAATTGATAACGCGCTTACGGGTATGGGAATTAAAGAAGAACTTGCCGAAATTGCAACGGCATTTGGTGACACGCTTGCAGATGGTTTTGTTTCTTTGGAAAAAAAGAAAATTGCAAGAGAAAATCAATCGATTGCAGCACGAGAAAAAGCAACTCAAACAACACCCATTGCAGGAGGTGGAACAGTAACAAAAGTTAAAGCTGATGCACTTGCTCGAATTGGAGGTTTTAGAGGCGCGATAAATCCAGAAGTTTCATTATTAAAAAGGCAAATAATATTATCTCGACAACTTGCTAGATATAATCGGCGGATTGCAGAAAACACGGATTCTTTAAAATGAGTATATTAAAAGGCGACGTTTCAGTCATAGAAGCAGATCCCGAAATTGAATGGAATTCAAACACGGGATATAGAGCAACGCGAAAATTTCGCGGTCTTAAACAAGATATTCTTGGTCTAGTTCCCTCGATGCAGCAACTCGGCTATTCGTTTCGGATTTCACCCGACGACGAGGGTCCAATGAGTGAATGCACACTAACCGCACCCGACGCTCAAGACGGGGCAAGTAATGACGCAGCAACAGAATTAACAACAATTTGGACTGTGGCAGGGAATGACATCGAAAAATCAATTGAACACCATTCAAGCTGGTCGACTTTATCAGAAACCGAGCGCGAGGCGTTGCGCGATTTTTCAAATGGAACAAAAAAAGAGAGTGAAACAAACGTCTCATCAGCAACAGCAATATCTTTTAAAACTTTAATTGCAGCGGGAACAACATCCTATTCATTATCTCAAATTGTCGTACAAAGAACGATGACAGTTGCGCCCGGTTTTGCAGGAGCGGCAAGCATGGACAACGTTAATCGCATTTATACAAAGGCAAGCTTAACGAACGCGGAAAGCATTCCAACGACAATTGTTTTCTCGATGTTAGACGGGCAATATATCAAACGGACTCCGACGATAACGCAACAACCTAACGGAAGATTTCAAATTCAAAATGAATGGTGGCACGCTGACACATGGTCAACCACTTTATATGGATCTGTTTTATGAGAATTAAACCGACTGTAAATTTTAGCGGCAAACTTGGCTTTGAATTAAATCGATTGTGGGACGCTGTAATGCGTTTGCGTCCGCAAGAAACACCCGGTCAATTGACACAATACACGACGCAGGGCACAAACATTTTACCAACTGCAAAAGGTCGTGGCGGTGAAAACATAAACAGTGGAAAAGCAATTTGGCTTTAGAATTACTCAGCGGGTCCGAATCACCGACCGCGGAGAGAATGAATGAATTGTGGACCGAAACAGATTCAATTGTTCTTAAAGCGTTAGACGGAAAATCGACTTATATTATCGACCACAAAACCCGCTCGGGCGGCGGCGATAATTTAATAAGAGGAAAAGAATTTTTCTTTTATACACCAGAAAATCACACAGCAAATAAAGCCTCACCACTTTATTATATTCTTGAGGCGCATAAAACAGCGGGAAATTTTCAAACAATTCCGCCAAGTTATAATCAAGCGACCTATGACACCGCCGCTAATAATGCTGCATTAAGTGACATTGATTCAATTAATAAATTGGTATTAAGCGGTGAAGCTACATCGCTTGACCTTGATTTTTCATTAAAAGCACATACAAGAATAATTGACGGTGAACCGCATTTTTTATGGGATCGATCCCCTAGCCCGGAGAGATATTGGCGTTATTGTTGTGCAGAAATAATTATCGGCGATTCAACAAATGGAACGTTTGAGTTTTCAAATTCGTTTGATAAATATAATGCGTTTAAAATACATAATATAACACCAAATTATGTTGAATTTTATTTTGGCACAATAACAGATCATCACTACACAATTACATTGCCACCATGGGGGCAACATTGTGTTCGTCGAGATACGGTGTCTGATGGGTACGATTCGAGTTTTAAATATTTATTTAAATGCAATGAAGGCGACCCGCGGTTTTTACATTTTAAGAGTCACGCCGGCTATGTTGCGGACTCAATGCGTGCAAACAATATAACTAACGCGTCTTATATATATAATTTAATCGAGGTAGTTGGCGAAAGAGGCATTGAATCTATTTCAAACCGGATCACATTTGACCCGCATAAATATAACGACATTACTGATGAATATAAAAAAGCCGATTACATTCCAGAAATAACAAATCAAACTTTAATTGGTGATTTGATTTTTCATAAAGGTAAAATTTCATACTTTAGAGCAACAACAACAAGTAGTATTCCTGAACATGGCGAAATTGATTTTGATGGATTTGACAATTTTGAAACAAATTTAGCTGTTAAAGATTTAGCTGCTACAACTGGTGACAAAATAATAAACAAAGAAACTAAAATTTGGACCGCGCCAAATCATGCAGTTTATTATTTATGGCAAAAATCAACGAATGTTTTAACACAAAACGACATACCTCGAGTTTTAAACGTTGGCTCGAATGGCTCAACAGCAATTTTAGAAACAGATATATACCCGCCGATAGTTTGGAAATCATCGGCTAACAATCCAGAAATAACCAATGGCATCGGGACAGATATTTTTAATAAAATAAATGCGGCTAAAATTAACGTCGCGGACTATATTCAAATATATCAAAACTCAATTTTAAATTATGGATCATCTACAAATGAAAATATAAAATTAACAACTGAGGGTCCAATATTATTTGCGTCTGAACATTGGAATTTTTCAAACAACATTGAATCAATCAATTTAAGTCGAAACATTGGGGGTGTTGTGTTTCAAACTGGAACAGTAGAAACCGGTAACACTTTCTTTAATGGTTTCAATTCAAATAATTATTTTGACTTAAATTTAAACGGTTCAAATAAAGCACAAATTGATTTTGCAACAGACCGATCAATTGCCTATCGGCTTGACGGTTTAGAATCAAGAGCGGGTTGGCCAAGTTCTCGATTAAAACATCACCGAATGTTTGAGGGTCCGAAGCACACAAAAAAATATCAAAATCGTGGTGAATTATATATTCATAAAGATATTTTAAATGATCCATTCGGACCAAATGGAATTGATTTTAAATTAAAAGATATTGGCAATGTGGTTGATTCAAATATTGCGTTTCAAACTGTTGCCATTGAAACAAAAATTGAACCAATAAATTTTGATATAATTACAAGACGGTCACCGAGTTACCCACTAACCTTGCCGGGTGACGTTTCCCATGAGCTAGAAACATCAAAAAATGTTTCATCAATTTCAGAATTTGAAACAGCAAAACTTGGTAATGATAAACTTTATATTAGAGTCAATTTATTAAAAGAACATTTTAACGACATGGTGACTCTAATTGATCGAGTCACTAAATTAAGACCATTGTGTTTTGACGAGGTTTATTTTGGGGATTTAAATCCAGCGCCAAGCGTTAAAAGTGTTTTTTTATCTGGTCCATTAATCATGCCAAAAGAAGCTTATGCGGCTTTTGAAACAAACAGTTCACAAGAATCTTTATATCAACGGTTAGGTGTTCCAATAAAAAATTATGATTCTTTTCCAAATGACATATACACGCGAGCCACAAACCTAGATAGAATTGAATTAGAAAAATATCGATGGGTTTCCATTTCAGACGTTAAAACAAGAGCTAATCAATTAGGCTTTAAATTTAGATATGAACAACAATTTTTTCGCTTAAATGTTGTTTGGAATGTGTTTTTATATGCAGATTTTTTTAAAAGTTCAATTTCTGGAGATTGGAAAAGTCCAATTATTAAACCGGTTTTAACTAGTCAATCATATATTGACGCAAAAACTACTCACACAGTAAATGACGACGGTGTGATTATTGGTAGTTTTTATAATCTATTAACAATTCAATTATCAAATTTAGGAACTGGATTATATACAGATTTATTTGGCAACATTGTAACCCCACAGGGTGGAACACGTTTGGAAACTGTTAATTTTGACGCTAACCTTTGCGTTTTAATTTATTTATATGACGACACTCGAACAGAATCCGGGCCTCGAGCAAAATTTGCATTGAAACAAATTGCAGAAGGTTTTGAAAATTCAGACGACACACTTGTTGAATTATTTGAAGATGAACAAACTCAAACAAATGCATCGGGCCAAGGTGTTTATTATTGCCAAGTCACAGCGCCGGTTACTCATTCAATTATTCCGGTCGCGGTTCCTAGTGTTGCAGAAGAAAATACAAATAAATATGCCGGACTGCATCAAATTATTTTCAAAAAATGATACGACCAAAAAAAATAATAATTTTAAATTTGGTCTATAAAATAAGATGGGTTGATAAAGCAATTCAAATTGGCAGTGAGGCACAAGGCTGGTGTGATTTTGAAAACCAATTAATTGTAATAAATAAAGAGGCAACCGATCAGGTTGTTGCCGAAGTTTTTTTGCACGAAATAAATCACGCTTTACTAGCCGCGCTCGATTTAATGGAAATAAACGAGGTGGATCACGAGCAAATTGTCAGCCGCATATCAACCGGCTTTTGCACTATTTGGAAACAAAATCCAAGTGTCTTTAAATGGTGGGTAAATTTAATGAAATGAAAATTGAAAAGAAACAACGCGGAAGCTTGTCGGTTAATGTAACTTTGCAAGTTAATCGTCCCAAATGGTTTTTACTTACCAGCGACCGACACCATGACAACGCGCATTGTAATCAACAGTTGGAAAAACAACATTTGGATCAAGCACGAGAACGTGACGCGCATATTATTGATATTGGAGACTTATTTTGCGCGATGCAAGGCAAGTGGGACCGACGCGCAGACACAAGCCAATTAAGGCCGGAATATATCGGCGGCAATTATCTTGATTTGCTTGTTGATGAGGCGACCAAGTTTTTTTCACCGTATGCCGACAGATTTTTGCAGCTATCACCCGGGAATCATGAAACATCGATCACCAAGCGGCACGAAACAAATTTAACTCAACGACTTGTTGAGCGATTAAATTTAAATAACAAACATAAAATTTTCTTAGGGGGTTATTCTGGATGGATTCAGTTTTTTTTAAAAAACTCAACACATCAAAAAAGATTTAACTATTTTTATCATCATGGATTTGGTGGAGGGGGTCCAGTGACTCGAGGAGTAATCCAGACCAATCGAATGGGAATTTATTTGCCGGATGCAAATTTTGTCCACACTGGGCACACTCATGACGAATGGGTTGTTCCAATTCAACGCGCAAGAATTTCCCAACATGGCAAACCATATCAAGACACTCAGACCCATATCAGGACGCCGGGCTATAAAGACGAATACGCCGACGGTGCTGGAGGTTGGCACATTGAGCGCGGCGGACCTCCTAAACCAACGGGGGCAAGTTGGTTAAAATTTGAATATAAAAAAGGCGAATTTGTAACAGAAATTATTGCAGCGCATTAAGAGGGCGGCAAGATTTGCCAAAATTCCTCGGCGTCTTCAATATCGATCAGCTCTTTATAATTGGTGTCAATGACGTCGGGCGAGTTACCGGCAAGATAAGCGGTTTCGTTCTTATTTTCAAATTTGGCCAAATGATACGAACAAAACGAGTGTCGTAAAGCGTTTGAACCGATCCGCTTCATTTTGCGTTTTCTATTTAAAAAAAACTGATCGTGACTTACTGGTAATTGGCAACCTTGTTTGATTGCATATTTTATCCACTCAATAGCGTTTGGTAATAAACGAATATTTCTCTTGTTACGTAATTTGGCGATTTGACCACTTACCCGAATGATAGGGTTTGAACGGTTTAATTTAATATCACCTATTGAAGTTTGACACGCTTCCTCGACCCGCAGTCCGCAAAATAAAACAAGCACGACAACAAGTCCGACTGTTTGAATTTCACAGGCTTTCTCGGCGTACTCTTGAATTTCATCAACCTCAAGAATTGCCGGATCAAGTTCATCCAGTAATTTTTGCTCGATGCTAAACGGGTTGTTTTTTGTAACTGCATAATTTTTTGATTTAACCCAATTATAAACAGTTGATAGATTTGTTAAATAATTGTTATAGGTACGCGGCGCGATAGGTTGCGAAATCAACCACTCTAAAACATCGGGTGAAGATATTTCGTTAAAATTGACGTCGGCAAAAAACAGTTCAAACGGTTTAATTATATATTTATACGTTTGAATAGTGCGCGGCCGACAATTCTTTGATTTTTTTGCCTCGAGGAAAACTTGTGCCGCCTTTTTAAAAGTAATCGAGGGTCTTATATCCCCTACCCGCTCGAAGCGCTCACAGGCTTCTAGAAGACTGTAATTGCCTCGAGTGGCGCGTTTGTATGCGTTTAAAATATCAATCTGGACGTCGACCGATAAAACATTTAATTGAGCAATTGATTTTTTTTTGCAATTTGCAATGTGTTTGGCATGGGCATTTGCATTTGTTTTTTTATTGAAAAATTTTCGTTTCTTTTTGCCGTCAATAAAATAGGTGCAAACATATTGCTCCCGTCCGTTTTGCAATGTTAATGCAACTCCGGGTTGTAATTTTTCCGACCGATTTGATAACGGGATTGGAACGATGTTGTTGTTGTTTTCTTGTTTTGCCGGTTTCATGGCAAAAAAATAATGGCAAAATAATGGCACATATCAAAGCGTTTTTGGTTACAAGTGGCGAAATAAGACAACAAGTGAAAAAATCTTAAATTTGCATAAACGTTAGGAAAAACGCAAAAATAATGGTATTTATTAAGAAATTACGACAAAACAAAAACACCTAATTTGCGGGTTCGAGTCCCGTCGGTCACCCCATTTTTCTTTAGGAAATAGACGTGTTTTTATTTTAATGGCAAATAATGGCACGTTTTAAATTAAAAAAATTTAAAAAAATTAATAAAATAAAAAAATGTTTAAAAATTGTTTGACTGGTGGCAGCTACCTAATTAATTTCTTTTTGCGCGACAACTGATATGCCGGGACAAAGACACGAATCAAAACGTCAACTCTCAGTATGGGGTCAAAACATGGATGACGTCGACGCTTATTGTAAAGAAACAGGGAAGAACAAAACTGAAGTCATTCAAGAATTGATTGATCAGTTAAAAAAGAAGCGTCAAAAATTAAAATAATATGGATTTAGAAAACGACTTAAAACAATTGCAAATTGAATCTCATTATCTTCAAAGCGATTCAACAAATTCAAATAGCGCTAAAGCACTTACTAAATTAAATATTATAATAACGATTATTATGTTGTCTGTATTTGCTTTTGCGGGAATTGCATATTCTAAAAGTAAACAAAATGATATAAATGTAATTTCCGTAGATAGGTTTTGGCGCGTTTTTTGGAAAACTGTTGCTCATTCTGAAAAAAATCAAATTGCGCAAATGAATTTGAATTTAAATCGTATGGTAAATTTGCCGAGTTGTAATAGTGACAGACTAAACAAAGCGCTTGAAGTGGCTGAACGTTTTGAAGGTAGCGCAAAATTAACAGCCGCAATATCGGCAAGAATATTTTTATTTGAAAATAAAGAAATAAAAACCGCAATTGACAGAATGGTTAAAATAAAAGACGAAAACCCGAAACAATGGGAAAAATTTATTAATTCTCAAGATTTGGAACAGACAAATTTGAGCGAAAAAAAAATAAATGAGGTGGCAGTCACTAAAAGCAACACATAAAATTTTACAATTAAAACATAATAAAATAAATGGAAACACTCGGCTTAAAAATTAATAAAAAACTAAAAACTGAATTACAAACCGTTGCAGATTCAACAGATCGCAGTTTATCAGCTATGGCCCGGCTATGTCTCGATAAAGGTTTGATTTTTTTTAAAGACGGTGGCAGTCACCGAAGCAAACAAAAAAACAAATTTAAATGAAAAAAAGGCAAACAAAATTAAACGTAGATCAGCAACAAACTGAATGTGAAACCGTCGGATCATTTACAATGTATCGAGACAAAAACGGTAAAAAATACTGTGTTTCAAATTCACAACATCCAGCAATGAAAAAAGTAATTGATTTGTTTCTTAAAGAACAAAATTAAAAACATAAAAAAAATTTTCAATTGGTGGCAGTCACCAAACAAAACAAAACAAAACAAAACAAGATGAAAATAATAACAACAATAATAATGAGCGCTTTGATATTTGGTTGGGTTGTAACCCGTCCATACGCTCAACAACCAAGCGTGATTGCTAGTCATTATCACGATAAATATGTCGGGCGTTTATGTGCCGACGGAAAAACAAAATACGATCATTCAAAGATGATTGCGGCGCATAGAACCTTGCCGTTTGGCACTATGGTTAAAGTGTCGCTTGCGGGAAGTAAAACAAGGTTTGTAAACGTAAAAATTGTTGATCGCGGACCATATATTCGAGGCCGAGAAAACGGCATAGATTTAAGCGCAAGCGCCTTTAAAAAATTGGCGCAAATTGAGGCCGGATTGCTGCGAGTTAATTTGACTGTTTTAAAATGACAATTAAAGACGCCGCGCATTTTATTAACTGTTCAAAAACTACTGTATACCGATATATCGCCGCTAAAAAATTTCGGGTGAGTCGATACAGTTCGAGATTGATCCGAATTGACCGCGGAGAACTTGAGCGGTTTAAAAAACAAATAACAAAATGACACAATTGCAATTTTTAAAACCAACATTGTCAGAACGTTTTTTTCAATACGACCAAAACAACCCGGACGTTTGGGAATTATTTAAAATGTTTACTACTGAGGCAATAAAAGCCGGACATGAACGTTTTTCATCACAATCGATAATTGAGCGCATCAGATGGAAAACAAACGTTGAATCCAAAAACAGTAAATTCAAAATAAACAATGATTTTGCCGCTTTTTATGCGCGTAAATATCACAAATATAATCCGCAATATGACGGTTTTTTTAAAACAAGATTTTCAATTGCTGATTTAAAACTAAAAAGTTCACAAAAAAAACCGACTCAAAGCAAAAGCCTCGAGCCGGTCAAACAAGCCGCGGCAACAACAACCGCGAACAAATAAAAACAACATGGCAAACATACAAAAACAAACAAAAAAACAAACGGTTCGCGACTTAATGAAAAGCGACCAATTTAAAAACGAAATCAAAACAGCTTTAGACGGGGTAATGTCTGAAGAAAGATTTTTAAGAGTTGCATTAACTGCAACATTAAAAACACCCAAATTACTACAATGCACCGAGGAATCATTATGCCAAGCGTTGCTTGATTGCGCCTCTCTGGGCCTAGAGCCGGACGGACGCCGCGCTTACTTGATCCCGTATGGGCCAAAAGCTGAGTTGATGGTTGATTACAAAGGTATCGTCGAATTAGTTATGCGAAATGGAGACGTCAAGCGACTTCATGCCGACTTAGTTTATGAAAACGATATTTTCGAAAACAATCGAGGGGAAATTAAACGACATTCAATCCAATACGGTAAAGATCGCGGGGAAATAATATGCGTTTATGCAGAGGCAACCTTTCCAGATGGATCAACAAAATCCGAAGTAATGGACGTCGCGCAAATAAATAAAATTAGGGACGCTTCAAGCGCAAAAGCAAGTGACCCGTGGCGTAAACATTGGGGCGAGATGGCAAAAAAAACAGTATTTAAAAGACTGTCAAAATGGTTACCACTATCACCAAAAGTGCGGGACGCGAGCGATTACAACGATGAAGACATTGTTTTAAAGGCAAAACCGGTTGTTGCCGCGCCGGTGTTTGAATCCAATTTTTTACCGGAAGAAATTGACGAAGTACCAATGCAAATTGAGGAGGTTAAAAATGATGGATGAGAGGCAAGGTTATCCTAGCGCCTCAGAAATTGAACGATTGCAATCGTGCCCCGCATCGTTTTTGAGGTCCAAAAATCAACCCGACAAATCAAGCGAAGTCGCCCAATCAGGCACTCGAATACATTCAGCTATTGAAACCGGAGACACTAGTCAATTGAATATTAACGAAGAAAAACAGGCTGAAAAATGTTTACGACTTGTTGAAATTGTAAAATTTGAAACTGATTTTGCCCATGCAGATAATTAAAGAAATTCGTTTATGGTACACTAGAAACGGATCAATTCTGTTTAGTGGCAAACCTGATTATATTGCAATAGATGGGTCTAGGGCGCTTGTAATTGATTACAAAACCGGATACCTCGAAACAATATCGGCGGATAAAAACTTACAATTAAGATCAATCGCTGTTCTGGTGAAAAAAAATTTTCCAGATGTTAAAGAAATTAACGTTTCAATAATTCAACCCAATTTAGAACCGGGTTATACCATTGCAAAATATAAAGACGTCGACCTAGACGTTGCCGAGAAACAAATAATTAAAATTATTGACGCGGCAATGGTCGAAGATGCAGACGCTAATCCGGGCGAAAAACAGTGCCGATATTGTAAAGCCAAGCCTGTTTGCAAAGAGGCACAAGCAGAATCATTTGAAATTATCAAGGCGGATACAGCAACACTTGATGTTTCACAATTACCCGATTTACTGGATCGATGCGACTTAGCGGACCGAGTTATTAAATCCATTAGAGAGGCAGCACTCGAGGCAGTACAACAAGGTGAAATTGTGCGAGGTTGGGAATTACCAAAAGCAACAAGCACAAGATCTTTTCAATCAACTGCCGCTGTTTTTCATGCTGTTTCGGATGTCATTGACAGAGATGTTTTTGCAAACGCTTGTGATATTAAATTAGGCGCATTACAAAAAGCTTGGCTTGAATCAACAGACGAAAATGAATCAAAAAAATCTCGGCTCGAGTCATTACGGGCGCGGCTTGAACCCGTAACAGTTTATACTGAAAAACAAATTCGAAAATTGAGAAAGGCCAAGCAGAAATGACAACGCAATGTTTTAAAAACAGAAATTTTAGTCACCAAAAACATAAAATGCGTTGTTTGCTTGAATATGTCGGAGATTTTTACAACGTGAATATTGACGACATAATTTCACAGACAAAAAAAATGCATATTGTTTGGTCGAGACACGTAATTATGGCAATTGCCGAAGAAAATAAAATTCCACAAATTGTTATTGCTGAAACAATGAATCGAGATCGGTCGTTAATCCCCTACGCACATAAAAAAGTCAAAGAGTTATGCAGTGTAGACAGAGAGGCAAATTCTGAAGTTAAATTTTTAGTAAACAACGTAAAAGATAAATGGACTACAATAAAACAATACTAAGCGGACGATTAACACGCGATCCAGTAAAAACTGAAGCACGACAAACCGGAAACACAATATGTCGTTTCGGAGTCGCATCAAATCGAACTTATAAAAAGAAAAGTGACGGTGAAAATGTTAACAATGAAACAGTGTTTGTTGATTGCGTGGCATTTGGCAAAACTGGTGACATCATCGCCGAATATTTTGAAAAAGGTAAACCGATTTTAATTGATGGGCGTTTGCATTTTTCACAGTGGGAAGATGAAAAAACCGGCACATCAAAAAACAAACTCGAGGTGATTGTTGACTCGTTTATTTTTATGGGTGGAAGTAAAGACGAAACAAAACAAACCAACGAAATTAAATCATCGCCGATTGACGATGAAGACGTTCCATACTGATGGTTAATTTTGACGTGCATTGCAATCCTCCAACGGCAACGAGCCAACAAAAAGGCGCGTTTCGTTGCGGCAATGGCATTAGGTTTTTTACAAAACCACACGTCAAACAAGCGCAAAAAGACTTGGCTGAATACTTGCGGCCTTTCAGCCCAGAAAACCGACTCGAGGGCGCTTTGTGTTTACAATTAAAGTTTAAATTTCCAATGAGGAAATCAGAAACAAAAGCACGACGCGCTCTTGAGTCAATTCCGCACATAAAACGACCGGACGTCGATAATTTAGCAAAATTGACCGTTGATGTAATGGCGTCTCTTGGTTGGTTTAAAGACGACGCGCAAATTAGCAAGATGATTCTTGAAAAAGAATGGACAAATGAACCGGGTATAATCGGTAAAATAAATGAATTATAACACACGAAAACAATTAGGGAATGAATTTGAAAATGAGGTTGCAGCATATCATGAAAAACATGGATACATTGTGACACGATCAGGGGTCGAGGAAACACATAATGAAGAGTTTGTCCGATTAGTTGCCAACAACAACTTACCATTAGCAAAATACGTTAGAAATCAACCGGACGGGTATTGCATAAACCGTCACGGCGTGATCATGGCATGGGACGCAAAAATCGGCTTAAACATATCAAAAGACGCATGGGAAGCTTATCAACACGTTTCACTTATTGGCCCTCTATTTGTTTTTTTTAAAACAAGAAACATTGTCATGTCAGGAGAAATAAAAAGCATTGAATTAGAACATGGTGACGAGACAACGCGAGGATTTGGTGATTCAGCATACCCTCGAGATCGTGATGGGTGGATCTGTCCAAAAATGTCACATCGAATTTATGGTTCAGGCAGTGGATCACCATATAAGCAAGTCCGTGAAGAAACTTTAGACATTGTGAAAGATTGGACTAATGCCAAATAGAATTTTACGCGATTGGACCGACTCGTTTATTGTCCATGAGTTGACGAGCGACGAGGAGCGATTTTTTTTACGTTTACTCATGAAAGCCGACGATTTTGGTAGATTTCACGGAGATAGTAAGCTTTTAAACGCCAATCTTTTTCCGTTGCATGACTTTAAACGCCAAGAGGTTGGTAAATGGCGCGATAAATGCGCCAAGGTAGGGTTATTATCTATTTATGAAGACGAACGAAAACGGCTATATGTTGAGGTTAAAAACTTTAACCAACGGACACGACAACAAGTCTCGAAATATCCCGATCCGACTGGATGTCAGACAATTGACAGTCAAGTGACGGTCAAGCCGCGGTCAATTGACCGCCTAGACGGAGACGGAGACGGAGACGGAGACGTATTCGGAGACGTGTGCGAAGGCGATACGCGGCAAGCCGCGAACCACTCACTCGCTGAGATTCCATCTCTGAAAGAAATCAAAGCTTATGCGTCCACGATTGGTTTAGTTGAATGGAAGGCAATAGATTGGTTTCAAAAGCAAGAGGCTGTTGGCTGGATGATGAACAATCAAAAAATTCGCGCATGGCGACCGCTGTTAGCTCGTGTAAAGACGTTTTGGGAAGCAGACGGCAAACCATTACAACCGACCGGAAAAATGCAACAGGCATCAAATACGAGTGAAACGACTCCTGATTGGGTGAAAATAAAAACACTCGAGGCGGAATTGTCAAAACATCCGGGCAATCATGAGACGGTTTATTATCGAAACGATTCAAAAGACAAAGAAAATTTTAAAGCCATGAAGAAAAAATTAAAAAAATTAAAAGATCAACAAGCACAAGAGGCAATGGCATGAACAATAACGACGAACCAAATGTTCAATTTGTATTCGGGGCACCTCATCCATTGGTTGAATTTGATTATGACAACATTGAACAGCCTGAATCTAAACCGATTATTTTAGAGATGCATGAGGACACGGTTGATCGGCTAGTTATTGCGCTTGATGCTATTCTTGATTGGGTGACACCGCCCCGAGCGCAACCCAAAACGGTAATGATCCGCGCTTGTGTGTTAAGTTTATTCACGCGGCCTAACGCTTTAGGGTGCAATAATCAACGCGAATTGGCCCGTAAATTAAACGTGTCTCGATGGGTTATTAATCGTCAAGTTGTTGAGTTTAGAAATAAATTTAATTGGGTAGCGCCAAGAATGCACGGAGCAATTGCAAGAAAACGAATGAAGAAAAAAAGAAATGAACGCCAACGACATGGAAATCATTAAAATATCTGAAGCATTCGCGGACCACATAGATGGAGCTAAAGAATCAATTGACGAGGGAATGAAAACTTTTGAACGTAAACAAAAGCTAAAAGCAAAGCGCAAAAAAACTTGGAAGTGGATCGAGAAAACCGATAAATAATCAATGAAATCATTGCAAAATATTAAATCGTTAGGTTCTTCCGGGGGGTATGCGCCCGGGGGTAGCGTGTCTCCGTTACTTTTTTAGCGACAGCAATTTGATAAACCGACTCGAGTAATGATCCCGACCGAAGAACTCCCTGAAGACGAGACATATATGATGGTTTCAAACATCGGAAAACTTAAACATGAATTATTGTTTGAACTTAATTCACCTCTTAAATTTAAAAGTGATTCAACAAAATTAGCAAATGCAATGATTACTCGATATGCGTTAGATTCATTTGATATTGACGATATGAAAACATTACTAGAATTGTGTGAATATTGGTTTGAATATTCGACCGATTTAGACGGCAAAGTCACAAGCAAACCTCGCATTAATTGGGCTGAAAAGATAGGTGGCAACAATGCCGGTTGACGCTAAAGAATGGACGCTTTCGGGACTTTCTGTCGAGTTGCGAATGGATCACCGCGGCCTTTCCAAAAAGATTGAAGACGTCAAGCCATGTCGGGAAACAAAAAGGTCAAAATTTTACCGAATGGCGGACATTGTTCGCGCACTTGTCGAGGGTAATAAGGCAAGTCAACCGTTTGAAGAATCACGCGCTCGAAAAATGGCGGCGGACGCTGATTTAGCAGAAATTAAAGCCGCACAAGCCGCACACGACGTTATTGAAGTAAAAACTGTGTTGACAGTTTGGGAACAAGTTATTGTAGCGCTTAGACAAAAAGTAATGCATTGCGAAAGTCTTGACGAAGCTGAACGGCGGGAGATGTTGGAAGATTTGCAGAAAGTTGAAATTAATGAATATTTTGAAACACGATCAAGCGTCGAAGATGGTCAAGGCGACGTTGAATCTACTTGACCCGCCACCCGATTTAAATGTTTGGGAATGGGCCGAAGAATATCGGCGTTTAGGTAAAGACGTGACCGCAAAGCCGGGACGGTACAAAACCGCGACCGCTCCATATCAAGTTGAACCACAAGAATCTTTTACAGACTCGGAAGTTCAAACAACCGTTTTGTGTTGGGCGTCTCGACTCGGCAAAACCGAACTTATCAACAATTTGCAAGGCTACATTATTGACGTCGATCCGTCCGGCATTTTGGTCGTTTACCCTACAATTGACTCGGCAAAAAAGTGGTCAAAAGAGTTTTTTACGCCAATGATAAAAGCAACGCCAAAGTTACACGGAAAGATTGCCGAGCCAAGATCAAGAGACGCAAACAACACAATTTTGGCCAAGCAATTTCCCGGCGGCAAAATCAGCGGCATTGGCTCAAACTCGCCGACCGGATTTCGTCAAATTCAAGCGCGGGTAGTTTTATGTGATGAAATCGACGCTTACGAAAACGGTTCAGAAGGTGATCCTATCTCATTAGCATTCAGACGGTCGGACAATTATTCAAATTCAATTCAAGTTTTATCAAGTACGCCAACACTTCGAGGGGTTAGCAGAATTGAGGCATGGCTCGAGCGAAGCGACAAGCGTCAATGGTTTTGCCCGTGCCCGTCATGTGGACATTATCAAGTTTTAACATGGGGACAAGTGAAGTGGGAAAAAGATCAACCTGAAACCGCTCAATATGAGTGTGAAAAATGTAGAGACAGATTTGATGATAATGGACGACTAAAAATGATTCGTGCCGGTGAATGGAGGGCAACGGCTGATTTTACCGGCGTCCGCGGGTATTGGTTAAGCGGACTTAATACGACGTTCCCGCCGAAACGTGGATTTATAGGTCGGTTACATCAATTTGCTGTTGAATTTTTAGACGCAAAACGCGGTGGCGTTGAAATGCTAAAAAGTTGGACGAATACGTTTCTTGCCGAGACATGGGAAGAGGAAACCGATCGAATTGAAATCTCCCCTCTTTACAACCGACTTGAGCCATACAATGCAGAAATTCCAAGCGGCGTTGCTGTACTCGTTGCAGCGGTTGACGTACAAGGTGATCGGCTAGAGTGTCAAGTGACCGGGTTCGGTAAAGATGACGAAGCGTGGGCAATAGATTACCACAAAATTTTTGGTTCGCCGGATTCACCCGACACTTGGTCCGCGTTGGATAAAATTTTGACCGCAAGTTATGAACACGAATCGGGCGCTTTGTTAAAAATTCGACGAGTGTTTAT
>Ga0181417_1000266_pt1 | contig 17327 bp, 40 predicted proteins | sample 40SPOviralmetaG_FD_130142 | JGI IMG/M metagenome (GOLD analysis project Ga0181417, IMG submission 130142) | Marine viral communities from the oligotrophic San Pedro Time Series (SPOT) site, San Pedro Channel, CA, USA - 40 SPOT_SRF_2013-02-13 | ecosystem: Environmental > Aquatic > Marine > Strait...
GACGAAAACTTAAAAAAAGATTTAAAATGATTACAGAAACACAAATACAAAATTTTCTTTATGAAATTGACGATGAATTAAGTGACGATCAAATAAATTCATTAGCAGAGAAAATATTTAATAATCAAAAAATATTATTGGAGTTAATTAAAGATGGCACACGATGAATTTAATAGTGGAGTAAGGCATGGGTTTAGTATGGCTAAACTTGCATTAAGAGACATTGATAGGCAACTATCAGATTGCGAAGGTGAAGATATATATAAAGTAGGCAAATCTAATTTATATAATATTAAAAAAGATTTTCTCCATGAAATATATGGAGCAATTAACAAATCAATGGAAGAAGAAGTGCATGAGAACGATTATTAATTTTGTAAAAAGATTGCCTCGATTATTTAGGAAAGATAAGAAACCTAAATTATCAGTCGCACAAATAGACGAATTGATTGAAATAAATAAAGATATATTAGTTCGCCTTGGAGATGATGTAGATTACGATGGTATGGGTAATTATGGAAGGTTTCCACCAATAGAAAGAGTAGTTAAGAAAAGAAAATTACACGATAAATAAATTATGAAAATTAAATTAGGAATAAGAGGTAGCACAGATGCAATCAATCATATCATCATTAAATTAGATGATCTTATGCTTGTAACTGCTGACAATTTATTTTTAACAGGAGAAGAAGGCAGAGGAAAAACAGGAAAAAATTTAGTTGAATTATTAAATACTTTATCAAAGGATCACGAAATATCTGTTGGTGAAAATATAGCTAAAGAAATTGAAAGAGAATTAAATTTAAATGGAGAGATAATTAAATATGCCAATAATGGATGATTACGATGAAGGTTTTCAAGATGGAAGAGATGATTTCGCTTTAGAACTAATAACTTTATTCAAAGAAAAAATTAATGAATTAAAAGAAACTGATGAACTATCTCGCAATCAACATATTGATGCTCTTGAAAGTTATGTTAAATTAGTTAAAAAGTCTTTTTACGAAAAAAAGCCCTTGACATAGTTTAAATTTTGTTTTATTGTTATAGTATGAATATAACAGATGCAGAAACACTTTGCCTTCTTCACATGGAAGAACATGGACTCATGGACAAACTTTGGTATTTTGAGTTTGAGGATTGTAAAAGTAGTCTTGGTCGATGTCATTATATGGAAGAAAAAATTACATTATCTAAATGGTATGTCGAATTAAATAACGAAAAAGAAGTTGAAGATACAATTCTACATGAAATCGCTCATGCTTTATCTTTTTTGAAGTATGGTAAAAAAGGCACAGGTCATGGTGTTCTTTGGAAACAAATGTGCAGAAAGATCGGTGCAAAACCAAACAGGATTCATCAAGGTATTGTTGAATATCCTAATAATCATTACAAATATTCAAGCACTTGTTGTGGGCATACTTGGGGTAAACATAGAATGAGCAAAGGTCGTAGATATATTTGCCCTAAGTGCAATAGGATATTAGTCTTCAAAACTAAAAATAAATCCTTGACATACGCTTAAACTTATACTAGGATATTGATATGACATATATTTGGAACAGAATGGATAAGGTAGACCCAAAACTAATGCCAAAAGTAGTAGAAGATGCCTTTGACAAGTGGACTAAAGAACAATATAAAAATTTTCAAGATTTAACTGAAGAAGGAAAAAATCAAGTTAATTACAAAGTGATTGTCCAAATGGGCAAAATGAATTATAATTTAAAACAACTAGGATATATTAATTAAGGAGAAAATATTATGGGATTAGATATGTACGCATTTGCAGTAGACGAAAACGGAGAAGAAGAATCTCTTGCTGATTGGAGAAAACACAATCGCTTGCATGGATTTATGGAAGACCTTTGGGAATCAAAAGGTAGACCATACGAAGGAGATTTAAATGATTTAGATTCTAGTGGTATGGGCGAATTTAATTGTGTTCCTGTTGAGCTAGAATTTAGTGATCTTGAAGACCTTTTCGAGAGTGTCACAAATAAGACTATGCCCGAAACAGGTGGATTCTTTTTTGGTAATGATTCTTTTAATTGGGAAGATGATGATGGTAATAAACCTAAAGAGGGAGATTATTATTACAGAGAAAAAGATTTACAATTTATTATAGATGCTTGCAAAGCAATTCAAAAAGGAAAAAAAGTTTATTATAATAGTTGGTGGTAAATTTTCGCATGGTAGCCAAGTGGTAAGGCAGGAGTCTGCAAAACTCCCATTCATCAGTTCGATTCTGATCCATGCGTCCATTTTTTTTAAAAAAATCTTGACAATACCGAAAAAAACATTTAATCTTTACTCTTATGAATACATCAGAAGCATTTTTAGCAAGCATAGAGCAATCAATCGCAAGTGCAGAGAAGATTGCCAATTCAATCCCCAAGAAAGGTCTTAATGTCTATCTTGATAAATCTACTATGGTTATGCAAACCTTTAGTGATCCAAGCTCATTTGAGTACGCTAAACAAGCTACTGCTCGCAAAGGTCAATCAAGTATTCTTAGAATGCAGATGGATGGAGCAGGTAGAACACAAGCGAAAGCATTATAATGAATTTAGAAATAGTAGAAAGAAGTAGTGGTTATTGGATAGTTGATGACGATGGAGTTGCATGGGATGAACCATTTATTCATTTGAGTCAAGCTATTCGCCAACTAAATCGCATGATAAAAGATGCAAAATAATTGTTTAACTATATAAATACAAACTTTTTATTAATAAATTATAATTCAGCTTGATATATCATGCAAAATTTACAAACATACGAAGAGTGGACAAAAGATATGTCCTTGGCAGATCAAATAAAATTTTATTTTGATGTTGACATTGACAATTTTTTAGGTGATCCTTGGGAGATACTTGCAGAATGTGCAGTCGATCCACATTGGCTAAGTGAGTTTAAAGTTAATTTTGAAGAATACTTACAAGAAAGAGAATATATAAAATGAATGAATTAAAAGAAAAATTAAATAAAAACATTACCTATCATGTGGATAGAGTAGCTGAAACAGGGTCATCATCATTTTCTACTTGCGACTATCGTGGATGGGATAAAGATATTTGGAATCATAGACATTCTATCATTGACAATCTAGTCACCAAAGGTTATCGTGTTGAAAGTGCAGTCAATCATGGAGTGCTAGATGTAACAATAACTGCAAATTTAGAATTATAAAAATGAGTAAATATATTGAAATTGATATTGATGGACATTTAAATTCTAATATGAATTGGATGGGAACATCTCATTTGCGATATTTTCCCGATGAAGATATTATGGTATCTTATGATTGCAGTTATGTAGAAGAACCTTTGAGCAAATTTAATAGTGAAATAATTAATTCGATTATTGATTCAGTAAGAGGAGATTATACTAATCAATGTCCTGTTAATGATTCCTTAGAAAAAATGGAACAATTAAATTGGGTTAATTCTCAATGTGGAAAAGAGTTCGCAAGTCGTAGTGATTTAGAATCTATTATGAAAACATCACAAACCTCAGACGAATTAACTATTCTTAATGAGGAAGAAGTAGTTTCTTTCTTAAAAAATTGTGTTAAATAATGAAAAACGAAATAGAAGAAATAGTTTACCACAAAAATCAAATGTCTCTCGATTTTAATTGGGAAGAAATTGATGACGAATTAATCCAAAGAGAGGCAACGATTTCCGTAGCAAATGGAGAGTATGATGATTGGGATCATGCTTATGAGACTCATTGGGAAATGTGGGAAAGTGGAGATTTAATCTTGACAGAATCTTTTTAATCGTTTATTGTACTGAAATGAATTATATAACAGAAGAAATTAAATTTAAAGTTCCACAAAATGGTGGAGAACAATATCGCTTGTATGAATGCGTAGATCAAATTGCAGACCTTATTGATATGTATTTCCATACTGCAATAGAAGATACAACAAATATACATAGATTAGTTGACGAAGAACTTGTTGTAGCAATGAGAAGACAAGCTAGAGAAAATGAATTAGAAAATATAAATGGGGGAAGTAAATAATGAATACTAGAGATAAAGTAGAATGGAGTCATACTCCTGTTCGTCAAATACAATGCCACAAAGTTAGTGGATATGATTATCACGATAAAATTGAATTGCCTGTTCTTTTTAACTTGACAGATGATGGTAAAAGGCTTTATGATCGTGAAACAATGACTGATTATTTAGAAGATATTTTAAATGGTATAGAAGAACACGAAAAACATTATAATTAAATAAAAATATTTAGAAGATTAAACTAATTTTCGATTAAAATAAATTTTAATACTCAAATTACTTTATTAAATAAATTATTAAATTAAAAACTACAAGGAAAAATGAAAGAAATAATAAACTTAATATATAAAAAAATGGAAGAACTTAGTAATGCTCATACTATCTGTCAAGAAGAAGAGCAACAATTTATTCTTGAATTAAGTTGTCTCAATGAAGTTCTCGATCAAATCGAGCATTATGATTGGGATTATTACGAAGTTGGAAAAAGATTATAAAAAGTCCTTGACAAGTGTAAATCTATATACTAGACTTGTCTCATAGTTTAAATTTTATCACACACACAAAGGAAAAAAAATGATTATTACAGAAGAAAAAAACAAGAGAGTTGTTCGCTCACATGATTTTAAAGAAGTCAACTGCACTATTGATGCAGAAGATATGCGTTATGTCGCTTCGCTTTTAAGAAACAATTACTCTAACACTCGCCTTGCAGTTGTAAGAGAAATTTCTGCAAATGCTCTTGATGCAAATGCCGAAGCAAATTCTGACAAGAAAATTCAGATTAAATTGCCTACTAGCATGAATCCAACTTTTTCGGTTCGTGACTTCGGGGGTGGATTAAGTCAAGAAGATGTATTTGGTCTTTACTCTAAGTATGGTAAGTCAACCAAAAGAACTAGTAACAATTATATTGGTGCTTTCGGTATCGGTAAGTTTGCTCCACTTTCTTATGGAGAAAATTTTACTTGCGTTTCTTATCATGGTGGAAAGAAAACTTCATACAATATTTTTGTCGATGAATCTGACGATACTAAGATCGTTCAGTTGCATGAAGAACCTACCAACGAACCAACAGGTCTGTCAATCGAAGTTGCAGTCGCAGATGGAGATAATAATGAGTTCAGAGAAATCGCTCAAAATTTCTTTCGATTCTTTCCTCAAGATCAGATGCCCGAATTTATTGGAGTTGAAGATGACTTTATAAAGAATGAAGAAAAAATTCTTGAGAGTAAGAATGACGAATGGTTTATCGTTAAAAGAGAGCAAAATTATTATTCAAGACATTCTGCTCATGTTCTTATGGGGAGAGTTTCTTATCCTCTTAATCGTGATGCAGTCAATACAGAAAAATTCATCAAAGATGATAACAAAAGATCAGTCGTAAATAATATTCTTTCTATGGATGGATTTTATCTTCGTGTACCTCTTGGTTCTGTAAAATTGCATCATAGTCGTGAAGCACTAGAGTACAACAAAACTACTCAACAAAAAATTGTTGCGACTCTTCTTCGTTCAGTCGATGAGATTCAAGAAATTGCAAAAGAAAAACTTGCTGATTCAGATGATCTATGGGATGCAAAACGCAATTACGCAAAAATTGTTAATGCTATGCCATATCAAATGAGAAATGTTTTTGAAAATTCTTTCGAGTGGAAAGGAATCAAAATAGATTCACCCGATTTTAGTCGTGATTATAAATTACAAGATGATTTAATCATTACTGAATCTGTTAAAGAATCTGATTCAGATGCTCGTAACGGATTTAAAATTCGTTCTCATAAAACAACTAGAGCGATTTGTCAAGACAATTACTTGTTTATGATTCAAGATTTAGAATCTTCTCATGGAAATAATCTTAGAGTTCGCACTCTAATGAATGAAGATGAATCCCTACAAGGAGTTTATATCATTCACCCAAAAAATCAAGTTGCAGATGATTCACTTGATAACGAATGGAACATCAATTTAATTGATAGAAAACATATTCGTTTTAGTTCTAATGTTGCGAAAGAAAAACCTCAACGAAGTGGAGTACGCAAAGCAAATGGAAGTCGTGCAAACATTCCCTTGTTCATTATGACTGATGATCGTCATGTTTATAAAAATGCCGATTATTGGAAAAATGCTTCTGATGATATTCAATCTGTTGAGAACGATGCTTCTGATGTAGAAGGTTCTTGGGAAGGTAAACTTGTTTATGTTCCAATCAAGAGTTATAAGATTGACGATAAAGAAATGACCGATTTAGGTGCAATGAAGAATCGTATCAGTCGTATTCATGCCGAGTCTAAAGAAGACTCTGACGAAAAAAAGTTAAAGTTATTCGGTGTTCGCACAGGTGATGTTAAGAAACTAAATGATTCTGTTTGGATTAGTTTTACTAATTTCTTTGAGGAATACTGCAAAAGAGTAATTAACAAAAATATGGATGAAGCTATTAATAGCTACACATCTATACAAATTAGTAGAGGCGAAAATTATAGTGAATTATATGCTTACAGAGATACTCTTGGAAAATTATTTGAAAATAATCATTGCAATTTTAAAGTCGCAAAACATCACAAAATAAATACTGCAAAAAATTTATACAATGAATTGCATAGTCGTGATGGTATGATTCGTGATAAGATTCTTTTCCTAAATGTCAAGAATCCCGATTGGTTGAAAGAAAACCTTACTGAAATTGTAACTTGCGAAGAGTTCCTTGCAATTCTCAAAGAAATTTCTGATAGTTACCCTATGCTTCCTGTCTACTCAAATGAGATTGGAACTTGGACTGACCTCAACGAGAACAATGCTATGAAAGCAATTAATCATTATATTTCCTTGTGTGATAAATGTGGGGATGAGGCTTAAATGCCTCTCCCCTATCTTTTTTAAAAAAAACCTTGACATTAACTAGAATATAACCTATACTTTACTTATTATTAAATCAAATGGAGAATAACAAAATGAACAAAGTCCCTTATAACCTTAGCGAAAATTCACTCACCATCTTTTGGGAAGGTAAACCTTATACCTTGAGAAAAGATCATGCAAACTTTAAACTTGCAGTTCAAGCGATCCTTGATGCTCGATACGATGACCTTGGAGATTTGCTAGACATTGCAAAGTCCGTAGAGAATTTCGTTGAAGGTGATATTGAAGTTCGTGACGAAGTAGTTTACTACAAAGGTCATCGTCTTCATGGAGTTGTCGTTGATAAATTGCTCGATATGCTTCGTGCAGGAATGAAAGATTCTGCTCCTCTAGTAAACTTTATTACTAAGTTACAAGCGAATCCATCTGCAAATTCAGTAAATGAACTTTATTCTTTCTTGAGTTATAAGTCTCTTGCAAGCACTCCCGATGGTCTTGTTCTTGGATATAAAGGTGTTCAAGGTGATTATTGGAGTTCAACAGGTAATGCTGATACGATTGTCATTCAAGGTGAAACCAACGAAAGACATCAAATTTTGAATAAAGTTGGAGAAACTATTGAAGTTGCTCGCAGATGTGTAGATGACAACAAAGACAATCATTGTTCTTTTGGTCTTCATGTCGGTTCTTATGATTATGCTAATAGTTGGGCAGGAGAAAATGGTCGCTTGCTTCTAGTAGAGTTTGATCCTGCTGATGCAGTCTCCGTTCCAACTGATTGCGATTTTCAAAAATTAAGGGTTTCTAAGTACAAAGTGATCTCTGACATCACCGACACTCGCAAAGAGTTAAATAGACCTGTCTACGAGGCTAATAAGCCTATCTATGGATCAGATGAAGATGGTGATTTGGATTATGACGATGACGATACCGATTTTCTTGACCTTGATCTTGATGAATATGGTGAACCAAAAGTCATTCTTCCCGAAAATTATGATGATGATTCTTACGATCCTGTTGATAACTCTCTCGAAAAACTTTTAAGTCGAGCAGAAAAAGAGTTGGATAAATCTGACGATGTATTGATTGGTCTTGAGATTCGTAATTACATTGAAAATAAATTAGAAAGAAATGAGCGTGTTACTATTAATCATGTTAATTCGCTAAAAGTTTGTCGTGATTCTAAAAGCACTTGTGCATCAACTTATAGTCTAGTAAAAGATTTAGGGTTTCAAGTTGAAGATAATGATGATAAAGTTTTGAGCAGTTTAGAAGTAATCGGGTATTACAATTAATAATGGAAAATATTGTATATAATAAATTAAACTCTTTAAAAGAATTAAGAAAGAAAAAGATTCAAACAATTCAAGATGTTACAAATGTTGATGAATTAAATGAGTTGATTGGAGATGACGAAATTACAGAAGAAGAATATCAAGATATGGTTTCGTACATTCAAAACAAAAATAGAAATAACTTAAATAAAAAATGAACACAATACAAATATTAGAAGATATAACTTATATAGTATGGTTCGTAATGGTTTAACAACAATTTTCTTTGGGTATTGTGACGAGGTTATCTTTTTGTCCTTGGTTAGTTAATCATCACCCTATCGGTAATCACATAAAAGCCGATAATCTTTTTTTCAAACAACCTTTGGAATTATTAATTCACACAGAAAAATGATAATTTCAAATAGTTTTTACTTTATGCTTGCTTCTTATATCAATATCCCTTATGATATATACTTCAATAAAGAATATGTATAGAGAGAATATATAGACAAAATATAAAGATTCACACATAAATAATAAAATTATATAGAATTTAATAAGAAAGAAAATATTATATAGGGGAGTACCGAAATTAATTAAATAAAAATATAATGAAAATAAAAATATTGGAAATAATAAAAAATTTTATATCAAATAATAAATTCACACGCAATCAAAATAATTCAAAACAAAAAAAATTAGAATATGTGCGAAATAAATATGGTTTTTTTTCAGCAGAAAATAAAGAAAATCAATCAAATAAAAATAATTTAATTAAATAATAAATAATATCAAATAATTTGGGCATTAAAAAATTTAGAATCAAATTGCCCCCAAATTAAATAAAGCTTAAATAAAAGGTAATTAAATGGACATTGGAGATCAGAGTGTTGAGTTTGTACAAAAACAAATCGAACAAAATTTTAAACAAATAATGGCGAACAATGTTATTGAGAGTATGTATTGGATTGATACTCTTGAAGGTGCTAGGGGGGTAGCAATAATGCACGAAATAGTTAAAGATAAAATTGTTGATAATAATTTAATTGTTTTATTTCCTCCGTTCATCCCTAAAGATTAAATAATATACTTGACAAATAATATATAATCAAATAATGTATAAGGCATGAGTCTAGCAAAAGAAATAAATGAAAAATTAGATGAACTATTAAAAATAGAATCTGAAATTAAAAAAGTAAATGCCGAAATAACTGATGAAGATATTTTAAAGAATATAAACACAGGTGAGAAAGTCGGCAAGAAAGAGGTAATCGAAACTGCTCACAACATGAGGGTGCAAGTCCAAGAAGACCTTTTTGAACTCACCAATGGGGGTAAGAATGTAAAAGACATCTTTACAAATAAGTTCTATATAAATGACCTTATGCAAGATAAGATATGTGCAGAAGAAGAAATAGAAGAAAGTCTAAATAATAATAAGCCAAATAATATAGAATTAAATTAATAATCGCTGAAATAATAGTAATAAATTTTTTATAAAATAATATATACAATACATAATAATATTTTTTATACTTAATCTTACATTTTATATTTGACATTATATATATCCTATACTATACTCTACATATTATTAATCACAAAAGGAGAAACTAATTATGGGCAACATAGCAAGAGACGCACGAGCAACAGAAGTAATGAACAAAGTAAGGGGCAACAACCCTTTCGCATTTAGCCACAGGTTTATGGGGTATAGCGAAGCTACTGAGGGCATTGTAGCCCAACAACGAGAAGCAGATCGCAGGTTGAAAGAGATTCAAGCCCAAAGATTACTAAGATTAAAGAAAGGGGTATAATATGGAAATAATAACTCCACTAAATAATAAAGTTAGTATGTTCGCAACCAATCAAGAGTTGTATGCCCAATTAACTGATAAAGAAATAATTGATATTAAATTATGCAAACTAGATGAATATGCACAAGACCTATTACATCTTACAGAAAAGACTAATGGAGAATTAAGTATGGCATCTTCTAGTAAGTATAATAGTATACAAGAAATTTTAGTAGAATTAACTGAATTGAATTGTTAATAACTTTTTACGGAAAATATAAAATAATACTTGACAAATAACATATAATATAGTATTATATATAACATAAAGTTGAGAAGGATAAACTCAAATAAATCAAATAATCCAAAATTTTGTTCTTTAATATTTTAAACACTTTGGAGAGGTAGATATACCCCTCCTGTGGGTGACCGAATGAGCCTGTGATGAGCGGGCTAAGGTATGCAGATCCCTGTGGTGGGGTTGGTAGAGTTCAATCGAATGAGCCAAATGACAACACCATGTCTAGTCTGTAGTTCGAAGTAGGTACACCATGAACTGATGTTCATCCCGAAAAGTTGGAGGTATACAGTAATCCTCCCCCACACCATTTTGTTTAGTTGTTGTAATCATGGGAGAAGGAAAGATATTCAAATAATTCCGCATTTAATGCTAATCTTTCCATCCCCCCTCGCCCTCTTCTAGGACTGCGATATTCGCTTATCCTGGAAGAGGGTTTTTTATTTGACTTCTAGACCGCGCTATAGTATACTATACATATAACTTAAACTTTAGCCCCTTTACTAATACTTATCATGAAATGCCTGAACTAATAATAATACTATCAATTATATACGGAATAAAACTAATGCTAGATTATGATCCTCATTGTTAATACATATAAGATATAATACAATACAAATAATAAATAATAAATAAGAACATATTAAATAAATAATAAATAATATGTAATTAAATAATAATAAAATTTTCATTTCGGGTTTAGCCTCCATCTGCGTAGCGGGTGGGGGTTTTTTCGTGCCCTGAAAAGAGCTGTGTTGTAAGTCTTTGACTATCAGGCACTTGCGCGCGCGGCGGCCACAAGCCATAAGTGCTTGGCTATCAAGGGATTAAAAATGTTGTTTTAATTGCACTTTTTCCTTGCGTCAACACCTTTTGTGTGTCATTATGTATATATGATTAGGACAAAAGAAGACAAGAGATACGATATCGACTTTAGTCGAAAAGTATTTGTATACAAGAATCTCCACAAAGATTGTTGGTCAGTTAAACAAGACGGGCTAGTCAAAGCTCATGCTGACGAACTAGAGATGTGGGATTGCAGTTTCCGTGTCAACCAAAAAGGTAGAGAGAAAGTTCTCAAAGAAAAACGCAAGAATGTTCACGCGGGCATCTTAGGTAGAGTTGACGACTTAGGTGGTACAGTAATGATTGGGACTGAAGTTACATACAATCCGTACAAGTATAATTCTTTTGTTGACAAGAACACCGAAAATCCTGTATACTATACAGGATTTGCAACACTAACACACAACAAAGTATTAACAGCATGAACAATCTATCACAAACAACAATCAACTATGCAAAAGATTGGTTTACAGAAAACCAATATACATTCACAACTGACAACGATCAATTCACATTGCATATTAATGACAGCATTTTTATCCTCGATCCAACCGAGATTAAGTATAGAGCAGAATTACAACTAGAATCATTATTAGAACAAGTAAAAACAGATTAACATGAAGATATTAAAAGACATTATGGATCATTGGGGTTTTGTAGACTCCGAACAACTAAAAGAACTTGTTGAGCATTTTCCCAGGATGCCATTAGTTATTAAATGGGGAATGAGAGAAAGAGAACTATGTCACGCTAAGTTTGTAGCCGAGCGTATAGCAGAAGTAGAAGCCGAGTCAGACGACTATGTTCGTGAAGTTTTTATTCAATCAGAAAATTTTCGTCAATTAAAATCAGTATTAGGAGTAGAGTAATGAATAAGATAATGGAAGCACACAAGAGAAAGTTGGAAGATAGATGTTCAATCACCGATGCAATCATTGGAGTTGGAGATGACCTCTATGAGAACAGAAAACAAAACGATGAAATTTTATTTCAATTAAAAAACATAGCGGGATCTCTCGACCTAGTTAGTCAATACCTCTATGATATTAGTTGGGAATTAAAGAAAAACAGAGAAAAAACCCTTGACTTATCTGAACAAGTCAACTAGTATTATAACATGATAACATTAGACACACCCGAACAAATCGATATGTTTCGATTCCTCAGTCTCAAATCCGCACTCAAGTTAGAGTGTCTTGGAATGAGTAGAAGAGGTCAATCAGCATATTCAATTATTAAAGCCGAGTACGGATTCAAAGGTAACAAGAAGTCCGTCTTAGAACAAATGGAACAAATTATAGAGGATATTAAAAATGACTAAAGCACAGATAGAATCAAGAGTAGAAGGTTGGAATTGGAATATGAACATCTTTGAGATATATGACGAGCTCAGAGATGGGCATTCAGCACAAGACCAAGAAGACCTTTTAACTTTCGCATATACTTATTTCGGTAATGATGTAATGATAAAAGAGCTAGCGAGTCACTTCTGCGTTACTATTGAAACAGACGAAGACTCACCAATCCCTTGCTAATCATGAATAATTACATAGAAGCAATCTGTATCGGCAAACCATTAGACTTGCCCGAATACAATGAAGACACAGAACTTTGGGAGGTTCACTTTGAGGAATCACCCACCCCTTGGCATCCATATGATGAACAAGATTTAATTTCTTATAGTTGTGACTCAGCCGAAGAAGCGTGTGAGATTTACAACCATTACAACCAAAATCCCGTAGGAGAAAAACAAGATGAAGAAAATGCTAACTAAAATCTATCGTTGGTTCAACCCACTCTATCAAGTCGTCTATACGACTAAAGATGGAAGAACCGAGATGTACACCATCACAAAACCACAACATATTCATGAGTTTGGAAACATGAATGAAGGTAAGTCTGTCGTAGGCTTTAGGAGCTTTTGTCACAATCGTGGTCATGTTCGCTCTTTTCGTTACGATCAAATCATATCTTTAAACAAAGCTTAATATGAAAGATAAACCCAAACAAAATAGTTTGCAAGAAAGTTTGCGTCGATTCGGACATATGCTCGCCATCAGAGAACAACGAGGGGACGAATCTGAGGAGTACCAAATAAAGAAAGCTAAACACGCGAAGATGTTAGATATGCTTTACCATAAGAATCATAAGTAACGTAAGTCGTTGATGGTCAAGCACTTCGGTGCCTGGCCGCCGCGCAGCCCAAGTGCTTGGTATTCAGTAACTTACGCAATGCATTTTTCTGCATTTTAAATCACTTTTTCCTTGCGTTAAACTAAAAAGTAGCTTACTATATACTTATGAACATTAACGAAGACTACGAATCAAATTCTATAATTAACGCAACCGATGCAATGGATCACTCTATGGCATTTATCTTTGATAACTTTATTGAGCCAATGGAAAAAGAACTCTCTGAAGACCAAGCCTTGATGCTTGCAGTTATCGGAAGTACCTTTAAAATCATTGCTCAGAAAGCACAAGCCTATGAAGATATGATCGAAGGTAATCAAAACGACATACAAAGAAATTAACCCTTGACAAAAACTAAAAAAACTATATTATTATAATCATGAACAATCAAGAAAACAACATCGCTCCTCGCAAAGTTAACCTTAACATTTGTGGAGGTAATCGCACTATGGTAGATTACGAACAAGTAGTCGGAGTTCCTACTCCTCCTGTTTCGTATCGCAACAAACCAAACAAGAGAACAGGCGAGCTTGCCATCTCTCATCAACCCATCGCTCACCATGAGCTAGTCGAAAGAACTAGAGGTTTCTTAGGAGACAATGGTTTCACCATTCAAGATGAGGTTCACTCTCTCGCTAGGGACAACAATCACTACTTTGGTTTGTTTGCCGTAGATCATGCAAATCGTGCAGAGTCTGATCGTGGTTGCGTGATCGGATTGCGTAACTCTCACGACAAGACCTTTCCTGCAGGATTGTGTGCAGGTGATGCTCCTTTTGTTTGCGACAACTTGATCTTTACCAATACGATCAAACTCGCTCGTAGGCATACTCGCCACATCCTTGACGATCTCAACCAAACCATCAATCGGGCAATCGGAAAATTGTTCGGCTTTTGGCACGGACAAGACCAAAGAATCGAAGCGTACCAAAACTTCGATCTTGGCAACGCTCTTGCCAACGATCTTGTGATCCGAGCTTGCAAAGCAGGTGCAATTCCTAAAAGTAAGATTATGGATGTGGTCAACCAATGGGAGTCGAGCGATCATATCGAGTTCCGTGATCGTAACCTTAATTCTCTCTACAACGCTTTCACCGAAGTATACAAAGGCAACCTTGTTGCCCTCCCTGCTCGATCCGATGCGTTGCATTCCGTTCTTGACTCTCATGTCGATTTCGATATGGCGAACCATTTTGATTTGGATGATGTTGATGTTGTTGATGAAGTCGAAGTCGCCACCGAAGCTGAATTGATCGGTGCAAATGTTAATGGGGAAGTTCCTGCCGAATACTACGAGTAAGAGCAAATAACCCCCCAACCAAATAACCCCTCGCCAATCGGGCGAGGGGTTTTTTGTTGTCTGAAGCAGAACCTGGCGTTTCGTAAGTCGTTGACTATCAGGCAGTTAGGCGGGGTGGCTGCCGCCGTCGTAAGTGTTTGATTACCAATGATTTAAAATCTTACTTTTAGTTGAAGTTTTTCCTTGCAAAAGTTAAAAAGATGCCTTACTATATACTTATGATTAAAACAACTCTACTCACCGCAGGAAATGCCAAGATTACAAAAGGCGAGGCATTCGGATATATTACCAAAGGAATTCATTTAGCTCCCGCAAATCTTTCGGGCTATGAAGTTTGCCGTTGGAGATCCAAAGGTTGCACTATGGCTTGCCTAAACACCGCAGGTCGTGGGCAAATGAATTCTGTTCAAGATTCACGCATTGCAAAGACAAAGTTATTCTTTGAACAAAGGTTTGACTTCCTTGCAAAACTATCTAAAGAAATTACTTCTTCGATTAAGTCAGCAACTAAAAAAGGTATGCAAGCGGTTTTCCGTCCTAACCTTACAAGTGACATTGCCTGGGAAGACATTATTAATGAAGACGGAGTCAATCTATTTGAGAAACATAGCTCGACTCAATTCTACGATTATACAAAGTCATTCAAGAGAATGAAAGCTTTTCTCAATGGTGAGTTGCCAAACAATTATCATTTGACTTTCTCTTGCTCAGAACATAACGAAAAAATTTCTCAACTTGTTTTGTCAATGGGGGGCAATGTTGCGGTTGTCTTTCGTAACCAATTACCTGAAACTTGGAATGGGTATCAAGTTGTCAATGGTGATGAATCAGATTTACGATTCCTTGACAAGAAAGGGGTAGTAGTTGGGCTTATAGAGAAAGGGCTTGCTAAGAAAGACGAGACAGGCTTCGTTAAAGAAGGTGTAAGTTCTTGATTATCAGGCACTTCGGTGCCTGGCCGCCGCGCGTCGTAACTGCTTGACTGTCAACGATTTTAAAAATGCATTTTGTTTAATTTTTTCCTTGTGTTATTTGTAATTTGCTTTATTATTGTATTTAGTTCTTTTGATAGTTTAGATCGTTATGCCCTTTTAGTTTACATTGGCGAAAACAACGACTTACAGCAGTATACTAGTTAAGCCTGCGAGCGATTGATCATCGTTTTGAGTCGGAGAGAGGAGTTCGAATCTCCTAGGGGGCATCATTTTCTTGTAGGTCGTAAGACTGAACAACGAGGCGTATGAATCCACGCCTACAACCCGAAAGGGAGAGAGGGAAAGGGACATAACGATTTTCACACTTTCGCTAGTGGAAGTAATCTAGGCTCTTCAAGTAGCCCAAGTAACACAGCTGTTGCAAGCTATTGAATCCATAGATGAAAAAACTAGCTGATTTAGAGTTTTCCGTCCTTTCTCATTTGCCAAAAAAGGATACCAATTTCCTTGACAATTAAAACAAATTACTTTAGATTTATATTATGACAAAAACGATAGATATCACACCCACATGGTCAGCAATCATGCCTGTTATGGTCGATGTGCTGAAGAGTCCAAAAGCAAACAATACTGCAAAACAAGAGGTTACTGCTGAGTTAATGCGACTTGCAAGAATTGTTGATTCTCAAAACAAAAGGACAAAAGAAAATGGATAACTTAACTGAACAAGAATTAAAGGCGGTCTTTGATGTGGTTAATGTTTACGAACCCGAAGATATAAGTCATGTATACCCTGAAATGGCAACTGATGAATTCATGGAGGATATTAAATCTGCATGGAAAAAGATTTTGAATAACCTTGACAATACAGAACAAAACTGAGAGAATACTATTATGCACGAAAAAGTACAACAACCCGTAAATTCCTACACCGAGTTCGAGAAACTAGCATGGGGATCAAATCAACCCCTACCTGCTGTAGGATCAGAAGTTAATGTCAAGATCAATGGTATTGGTCGCTCAACTGTCCTCAAGTATTTCGTTGAGTATGGTTTTATTGGATTGTTAGTTCAACCACAAAACCCACCCACTTGGTACATAAAGCAAAATGGTGCTGATGAACCTTGTCATGTTTTCCCTGCTGAGTGTCTTGAACTTCAAGTTCGTAAAGACGATGGGACAGCAGACAAAGAATTTTATCAATCTATGCACAACGCTATGGCATAAACCCCTGACCACCAACCACTTAGGTGGCTGGCCGCCGCGCAGCGCAACTGCTTGGCTATCAATGACTTGCGTAACAACTTTTTTTCACTTTTCTGCATTTTTTCCTTGTGTTAATTCAAAAAATCGCTTACTATTATAACATGATTAAAAACGACACTCAACTAAAAGGCTTCGATGATTTGACTTTCGGTCAACATGGAGGATTCGCACCAGGCAAAGCTCGTCAAGCTCGCTTGACTTTCGGTCAACGAGACAAAGACAATCAAGATCAATTTACGATCTCGGTTGTCCAAAACCTTAATGACGGCACAGGCTTGTATGGTCACATTGATGACAACACTTACGAAGTCGCAATGTGGTTTCAAGATCGAGATACCATGCTTCCTTTGTCAAAGTATGACGATGTTCTTGCTCATCAAACTCCTGTGCAAGTTACCCAACTTATGCACCAAGCACAACTCAATGACTTTGCTTGGGTAACTCTTCTTCACTCGTTAAGAGATGACCACAGAAAAGATTTAGACCTTGACTAATCAACAAAACTAAACTATATTATATATTATGGAA
>Ga0181417_1000268_pt1 | contig 17282 bp, 21 predicted proteins | sample 40SPOviralmetaG_FD_130142 | JGI IMG/M metagenome (GOLD analysis project Ga0181417, IMG submission 130142) | Marine viral communities from the oligotrophic San Pedro Time Series (SPOT) site, San Pedro Channel, CA, USA - 40 SPOT_SRF_2013-02-13 | ecosystem: Environmental > Aquatic > Marine > Strait...
ATATATAAATAAATCCTATGTAGATAATAGAGAATTTATACCAAAAGATGCAAAAGATGCAAATGGTGCAAATGATGTAACAAACGGCGAAGCTACCTTATACTTTTTTTCTACCGACTGGTGTCCTTTATCTAAAAAAGCCGAACCAGAATGGAAAGCATTTAAAGAACAAACCGGTGGATCATACGATGGTGTTAAAATAACATTTATTGAAGTAAATTGTGATAAAGATTCTGAAACAGCCGATAAATTTAATATTAATGGATATCCAACAATAAAATTAGTTTATAATGATAAGATTTATGAATATGATGCTAAACCGGATCGTAATATATTAGGTAAATTTTTAACAGATATATTTACAAATCCTTAATTTTCTAAAAAATATTTCGCCGATTGTTCGCCAATATTGATATAGTCTAGTCTTATTGACATATCTACTACTGCATCACCCCATCTACTCAAGCTGTTATTTTCAATATAACAATTTACTATATTAGATAAATTATCTTCTTCACTTTTTTTATTTATTTGTCTATACATTTTAACTATTATATTATATAAATACATTGGAAGTATAGTTTCACTATTAATAGTATCTAAGTTATCATTATTTGTAATAATTTTTATTCCTAATATCTCATCAGTATTATCATTTAAATTAATACAATCATTTAATGGAAAATTATTTAGTAATCCACCATCAATATAACAATTACTAGAGTCATAAATTGGCATAAACATTAAAGGAAATGCACATGACATAGTTATTGCATTATATAATTCTAAATCAGGATGAGTTTTATACGATAGAGAGAGAGTTTCTAATTCATTAGAGTTAATATTTGTTGTATACATATAAATTTCAACACTATTTTTATCATATAGTTGTTTTAATGTTATATTTTGGTCTAATTCTTTAGCTTGTAAAAAAGGATTTAATATCTCTTTTATCATATTTTCATTAAAGACACCTTTATTTTGCCATATATTTAAAATATTACTTGGATTTACATTAATTAGTTTATCCCAAGGTCTTTTTAAAATATAATCATCTAGTACATTCCAATTGTCAGCTAATAAAATTAATGCAGCTATAATTGACCCTGCCGAACAAGAATGTATTGATTTAATAGTATTTAGTTGAAAAAAATCTTCTTTGTTAAGATATTTTAATGCTCCATATACAGTAAAACCTGCAGCTCCTCCACCACTTAATACCAAATGTTTAATTGTCATTTATTTAAAATTATTAATGTAATTTTAAATAACTTTTTTCTAACTCATTTTATAATGAATACTATATTTACTACTGATGATCCAGATAATTATGTTGATAAACTTAATTTAGATGAATTATTTGAAAAAAAACAAATACACGATCTAGCAACAACAAAAAATTATAATGCTATATTAAATCGTATTCATAATAAAATTAAATTAACATCTAGGCAACAAATAGACAGTCATTATTGTTGGTTTGTTATCCCCGAAGTTATGATAGGTGTACCTAAATATGATGTAGCTACTTGTATATCATATGTTATAGGTAAATTGCAAGATAATGGCTTTAATGTAAGATATACTCATCCTAATTTACTACTTATATCTTGGCAACATTGGGTCCCGGCATATGTAAGAACCGAAATACAGAAAAAAACTGGTATGACAATCGATGGTTATGGTAATATAGTTAATAATGAAACTGATGATAACAAAAATAATATTCCAACTATAATTAATAAAACTAAACTTCAACCTACATCTATACTTAAAAATAAAGAAACTAAACCAATCGATTCTTATAAACCAACTGGCAAATTAATTTATAATAATGATTTAATTAATTCTATTAAAAAACCCTAAATTTATTCAATTTTAGGAACTAATGGATTATATTGAGGTAGATTTAATGGACTAGGTGATATAGATTCTGTTTTTGGTGTTGGAGAAAAAATCTCAGGCTTTTTCATAGTTGCTTTTACTTTATCTAAAATATTTTTACTTTCGTTATCAACTAAATCTATTTTATTAAGTGGTTGTTTTGATAATTCTACTAATTCATCTGATACTGGAGAAACTTTAGGGGATATTTCTGGTGGCATTTCTGGTTGCATTTCTGGTTGCATTTCTGGTAGCATTTCTGGTGGCATTTCTGGTAGCATTTCTGGTGGCATTTCTAGTGGCATTTCTGGTGGCATTTCTGGTGGCATTTCTGGTGGCATTTCTAGTGGCATTTCTGGTGGCATTTCTGGTGGCATTTCTGATGAAATCATAGTAGGTGATGATGCAGGTGGCAGCGGTGGTACCGCAAGTGGTTGTGGAGGTATGGAAGGAGGGTATATGATCTCTTGTTGGTACTGCGGAGGTGGTGATACAGGCATTTCTGGTGACAGGTTAGATGGGATTTCAGATTGTGCAATTTCATATTGAATATTATCTTGAGCCAAAGATTTTGCTTGTGTAGCTAAAAGTTTTGCTTCATCAATGAGTTTATCGGCTTCGCTAATTTGAGTGTTAATGTCTTTACTATCTTGATAGTCTGATTCTGCTGCAATATTATCTTTAATTGTATTTAAATTTTTAATCTGCGATATAGATGTATTTAAGAGTTGTTTTTTAGCAATTTTTGTATATATTCTAACACCATTAGTATAATGAACTTCACAAGAAATATATAAATTATTGATGATTTCAATAGTCTGTTTAGTTAATTCAGCCAATATTTGATCATTAAGATTTGGATTAATTGTGATAGTAGTTTGTTGTGTTTTATTATCAGTTTCATAAACAAATATTTCATTTAGAATATTTAAAAGAGCATCATGATATTTATTTATAGCACTTAACATAGATCTTATATTTTCAATATAGTTAAAAAATGCACTGTTATTAGGTTTACCAACAATCGGTTCAGCATAACTACCATTTTGACAAGGTATAGAATTATAATAGTCTTTTAATTTAATATCACTAAATTTTTGTACAGTTTCTGGTATAGAATCATTACCAGTAAATGTTTTATAAAAATCTTTTACATTTTTTTCATATATTTTAGCCATATCAGGTGTCATACCAATAAATTCACCAGAATCGTAATCATATTTATCATAATATAATTTTTCAAGTTCTGGAATACCAGGTTCTTCATCAACAGTTTTAATTGCAGGACAAGTACTACAATTAAATTCACAAATATTAGGATTTAATGATACAGTTCTTTTTTTATAACTTTCTTCAAATGTTTCTATATCTTGATTATTTAATAAAGCAGCTACTCTATTACTACAAAAGTTGCTTCTACTTATTTTTGTATTAGTATCTTTTGGTATGGTATCTTTTTCGTCTAATCCAACAGTAATTTTATTACCTGTTTTATCAATGTAATCATATAATGGATTAATAGTACTAGCGATAGCAGCAAAAAGATTTGCAATTTGCACATAATGTTTTGCTAATCCAATACATATTCTACGTTTTTTCACAGTATTAGATATATCATATTTATCTAAACTATCTTTATTAATAGCAAGTACTTTTTCACGAGTCATAGATTCTCCAGTAATACCTTTTTTTTGAGATAAAAATTTAACATCATTTTCATTTAAATATTTGTTAATTATTTTAGAAGTTAAAACAATTAGTTTATCACAATATTCTAGTTTAGATAAATTTTTCATATCATTAAAATTTTGTGATCTAATATATTTAGAAGCAATTTCATTAACAACATTACTTAAAGATTTTCCAGAGTCCTTTGTTTGAATATTTCCCATATTTATAATATATTAATACAATTAATTTTTATTAATATAATTAATTGTATTAATACATAAAATTGATAAAAACTTTTTATTATTTAATGTAATAAAATGAACGATACTACTAAAACTAAAAAAATCAAAAAGCCAAAAAATAATGCAGATCTATGGAAAAAATTTGATGATGAAATAAATACAAAAAGTACAGTAGAATGTATATATAGACAAGATGGTCAGAGAGAATTATGCGACTGTTGTGAAAGTGTTCTAATAATAACTGATGAAGGATTTATGGCTTGTAAAAATCCTAGGTGTGGTGTTATATATAAAGATATGTTAGAGCAAGGACCAGAATGGAGATTTTATGGGGCTGATGATAATAGTAATACAGATCCAACACGATGTGGATTACCAATTAATCCATTACTTAAAGAATCTTCATATGGTTGTAAAGTAATGTGTCCACATTCATCAAGTTATGAAATGAGAAAGATAAGAAGATATACTGATTGGCAATCAATGCCATATAAAGAAAAATCACAATATGAAGAATTTCAAAAAATTACAATTTTAGCTCAAAATGCTGGCTTACCAAAATTAATTATCGATGAAGCAATGGTTGTTCATAAAAAGATATCTGAAGCAAAAACATTTAGAGGATGTAATCGTGATGGGATTATTGCAGCAACAATTTATATATCTTGCCGTATTAATAATTATCCACGATCAGCCAAAGAAATCGCTACTATATTCTTCTTAGATCATACTAGTGCAACTAAAGGATGTAAAAATGCAACATCAATTATTAATGAATTAGAACATAGTTTATCTAATAGCGATAAGACATCATTTAGTAAAACAACGCCATCATCATTTATTGAAAGATATTGTAGCAAATTAGGAATTAACAATGAATTAACAAGAGTTTGTAAATTTATATCTTTAATTATAGAAAAAAGAGATTTAATTCCTGAAAATACCCCACATTCTATAGCTGCAGGTATAGTTTATTATACTGCTCAACTATGTAACTTAAATATTTGTAAAAAAAAAGTCAGTATAGTAAGTGAAATAAGCGAAGTAACTATTAATAAATGTTATAAAAAACTTGAACAGCTAAATATTGAATTAATTCCGAAACAAGTATTAAATAAATATAGTAGTTAATAATGTATAAATTTTAAAATATTTACTAATATTAGTCAATGGGTTTTCATCCATCTAGAAGAAGTTATGCAGTATCAACAGATGTTTCTACTAAAATAACCAATTTACCTAGTGGTGGTGGTAATAAATTACAAGGCATACCACCAACAATTGGATACCGAAATGAATTATTAAGTTGTATAATACGTGAAGCTTATAATCCTCCTTTACCAAGAACTATTATAACATGTGTAAATCAAATTGGTGGTATTGGAAGAAATAGAAGTCAATTTCTTCCAACAGCTGATGGTACTAATGGTTGTAAGTGTAGTACAACAAATGTATATACATTTAGTGATAATTTAATATCTGATCCATTTTTTGCAAATGTAGTTAACTCTACCACATCATTTTGGCCTTATAGTATTGCGGCCGCTGGAAATAATAGTATAAGGAATGCCCGATATATAGACAAAGGTGGTCCAAATAGTGTTGGAGGAACAACATACTTACATTTAACATCTCCGCAATCGAATGGGACCACGAACTCTTGGGTAGGAAGTAAAGGATTTACAATTTCTCCTGGAGAATATTTATTTAATTTTTCATATAAATGGCTGCACATGCCTGAAATAGTTGCTGCAACTAAAAGTACATGGCCGGAGCCTTGTAGTGGTTTCAAAACTCACTACAATACAGGGATTCCATATTATCAGCCTCCTGTGAGTGGAATAACTAAATATTTATCCGTTAATTGTTGTTTAGATCCGGAATTCACCCCACCTTGCACCTCGGGCAACTATGGCGGTTTTAGTATGAGAAAATATGCCGGCGAGCCACCAGTGTCTACGGGCACGATCGGAGGGCTCGATGCAAATGTAAATTACCTGCGAAAAGGAATTTATGATACATGGACGCTACTTTTACCTCCAGGAAATATGAACAATGGACAGTTAATCGGGGCGCGTCCTTATGGAACATATCCTCGTATAAGAATAATATATGGAAATCCAACAATAATTCCTTCATCTAGTTACTTAACAGCACCAGCCTTATTTGAAACTACAATAGATGGGTATGAATCTTCATGGAGTGAGCTATCTAGCAAAATTTCTGTTACTGAAAATACTGAAGTATTTATTTTATTTTGGTTTAATGAGAAGAATATTAGAATATGGCAGAAGGGCTTGCCGCAAACGTTTCCGTCGGGATTTGGTGGTAACCGATATATTATTGGATTTAGTAATATAAATTTACAAAAATTAGAAAAAAATGAATGGCTACCAGCACCAGCAGTACCAGATTGTGAAAGATCCGTAGGTGAAAATATATTTCCATTTAATTAAGAATATGATATATCAATATTTTCTAATACAGTATTATTAATACTAGTATATTGTACTAATTTATTTGCAATTTGTGATAAAGGTTTAATATTCTTATCAATAATCTTTAATGTTTGCTGATAAGCATAATTAACAATTCTTTCTACTTCTTTATCAACACGTGATTTTGTTATTTCACTTATTTTTGAATTAATTCCGAAACAAGTATTAAATAAATATAGTAATTAATAATAATGAATAGTTTTTTGAAAACTGAATTTAATAATAATAATATTATTTTTACTGTTTTAAAAGAATATCCTACTAGAGAAGAATGGGAAACTTCAAAAATGATAACAAATGATTGGTATAATTATATAGAAAAAAATAATATTAGAGTTGGATTTATTTTTAATTTAAATAAATTAACTTATGTGAGACCAACATATCTTTTAGAATGGAAAGATATTTTTCAAGAAAAAAAAGAAAAAACAAAAAAATATATAATAGCTAGTTGTATTATAATTGAATATAATATAGTAAGACAGTTTGTAAATCTATTTTTTAAATCATATGACCCTGTTCGACCAACAAGATTAGTAAAAGATATAGAAGAAGGTGAAGAATTTATTAAATCTTGTATTTCCAAATAGCCACATGATTATCTATATAATTAATTTTATCAAAACAACTCAATGTATTATCAATGGAATCTAAATATTTTAATAAATAAGGTTCTCCGTCTAACATTATCGTTTTTGGTTTATAATTACTAGCAATATCTACAATAATAATTTCCTCTTTAGCAATCTTCATTGCATTTTCAATAACTCTACATTGTGCAGATAATGGCATTTCATGAAAAGCAAACATACATGATACTATATCAAATGGAATATCAGGTTTATAAGTTTCAGCATTAGCTACTATAAAATTGCTATCTCTATTTACAAAATTTGCTACATTAATCATTTCTTTACTAGTATCTATACCAGTTCCAGATTTAGGAGTAGAATCTCCTATACCACAACACAAGTCTAATACTGTGTTATCTTTATAGTCACTCATAATGTCTTTTCTAATATCAACACCTTTATAACTAATGTGGTCAATAATTCGACGAGCAAATGGCGCACTAAGTGCATGTATTTTTCCACCGAATCCGACATTACCTAAACTATGAATTTTCGGATTATAATAATAAGGTACACTAGTTAGAACACCAAGAATAAGAAACATTGTAATTGATAAAAATTAATTAAAATATTTTTTATCAATTTTATTTATTAAACTAGATATATGACCACTTTTTTTAATAGTAAAGTAGAAAAAAATTGTATTATCTTTACAATTTTAAAACCTTCTCCAACTCGCGAAGAATGGAATAGTGCAAAACAAAATATTTTAGATTGGTATTATTATTTAGAAAATAATAATCTAAGAGCAGGATTAGTATTTAATTTAGAAGAACTGGTTTATGTAAATCCAACATATTTAGCTGAATGGAAGCAATTATTTATTGATAATAGAGAGAAAACAAAACGATATATAATTGCTAGTTCAATTATTATAGAAAATTCAATTGTTAGACAAGTTATTAATTTATTTTTTAAAACATATGACCCGATAAGACCAACCAGAATAGTAAAAAATATAGAAGAAGGTAAAAATTTTATAAATGAAAATTCTAATTAAAATATTTTGTATACTAATAAATTGTTATCCTAAATAAAAATTGTAAGGTCATTTTTCCTCTACTTTCGTGTATTCTTTACATTATTATTTTAGATCTGATAGTGTTTCTGCGGCATCAACTGTTTCTGCTGCATCAAGTAGTGGTTCTGCATCAAACTTATCTTCTCTCTTTTCTGAATCATTATTTAGTGTTAAAAGTGTTTCTGCAGTATTAAGCCGATCATTTTCTGGATTTTGGTTGTTGTTTAATCCAAATATATCTCCCCAAGAACCGTCAGCATTTACCGGTAAATCTGGATCTGGCATCTTTCCTGAATGAAATAATTCATAATCAAATCCAGTTCTTTCTTTCATATAATCCCATAATGGTTTTATTTCTTCATATGGAACTTCAGGTAAATCAAGATTACCATAATTATTTTCTTGAGAAGGCGCTTCTTTAGGATGCAAATCCATTTTAGATGTTCTATATTTATCATATAATGGCCATTCTAAAGGATTCGGAATGTTCATTGAACTCCACATATATATATATATATTCTAAATATATATTATTTCAATTTTATAAATTAATAATTTATAAAATTAACAATAGTTTAAATATATTATCTTTTTTTTGAAAATCGTCTTTTTGATTTATATTTTTTTTTATTTGTAATATGTTTTTTTTTGCCCCCATATTGTGGCATGCGGAATGAATTAAGATTAGTTAGGGTATTAATTCTACACATTAAGTCGTCGGGGCTATCTACAATAGCTTCCCAGCGCCGTTGACCTGGTGGGCCTGCAAGATTTCCTAATCGTAAACTACCTACATGAAAGTCCCATCGGTTGGGGGGATATGCGTTAAGATACGTCGGATAAAAACTATTCCCTAAACCAATGCCTGCGGGACCAGCGAATCCTTCTTCTATTAAATTATTTACCAGTGCAGCGTCAGGATAGCTGACATAAAGTCGTATTAATCGCACGTACCCAGCTATTCCTCCAGCAGCGGTTGCTAGGACGCCTTGGGCTCCTGGCATATAATGAAGAACTCCATTAGGATTGTCTGTTGTTATTAGACATCCACGAGCCAATAGTATCTCTCTTTCATGTGGGAACGAACTTCTGAATGGCTCTCTATCATATGCAATAAATGGAATCCCAGGAGCCATATGTATTTCATATACATATCCCGGATTATCTGCAGAATTATTCTGTCTTCGCCAAAACCCAGTTTGATCGCGATGGCCACAATGTACACTCATGTAATTTAGAACTAGGTATTGGTGAGTTCCCCCGCCACCTGGACCTACTGGCTGGAAATTAAAATTTGTTTTTTGTCCTCTATATACGACAGTATTAAATGCATTAAATGGGCCTAGGGGTGGGGCTAGGGGTTGAGCAGATCGAGCAGCCGGCTGGTGTGGGGCCCCCCCATAACAAGATAATGCACCGGCAGGCGTGCCGTCAGCTGGACTAATTGTTCGATTACCTTGAAGGAACATTATTAAATCCATTTGCAGCTGTTTAAAATTTAATTCTCTAAATAGTCGGGCATAGTCACCAACCGTGATGGCACTGTTACCAGTTTCTCGACACTCAACGCCTGGAGTGTTGAGTGTGTTGCCCCACGGGTAAACCGTACCATTTTGTATTGCAAGTTGATACCCAGTAGGTGTCATATACACAAATGGATTTAGCTGACCATCCCAAATATTGGTATAACATTTCATAATATTAACTGATGTATTATCTGGTGTTATAAATTGTTTATAAATATATTTCATTCTACCGTTTAAATTGCCAAGAATTCCGGTCACAGTATTGACAACAGGAAGAGCATTATTTACAGTATAGGGCATCTTTCTAAACATATTATTTTCATTCATGTCTACTGACCTGTTAAAAAATAGATTTTGTAGCAGCTCATTTTGAAGATTTGTTCCATTTATATTTTGGTAGTTAAATCCATATCTATATTTTGGAACACCAAAATATGGGTGTATAAATGTCCAAGGACTGACAGATTGTGATGTCATTTTACTCATCATTGGATTTGGATTAGTATTTGAATAAACTAAATTATGATACCTACCACGAATGTGCGTTTCAGTCGAGGGTGAATAAAAAATATTCAACGTATTTAAGGTGCCAGTCGCGGCCCAGTCCCCAATAAAAATTTTGGTTCCAGGTATATCTCTAAATCTATTATATTCCTCGTTGGCAGCGTCTTGAGAAAATGTAACACCACCAAATTGTTTTTTTTTTCTATGATTTTTGCTTCTGTGATTTTTTTTAGATAATTTTCTAGTTTTTGTTTTATTTTTTTTTGTTATCTTCCTAGCTTTTATAACTAAGCTCATATATATATACATAATAAATTAAATTATAATTAAATTTAACTTCTAATTAATATCTAAATATAACTTCTAATTAATATCTAAATATAACTTCTAATTAATATCTAAATATAACTTCTAATTAATATCTAAATATAACTTCTAATTAATATCTAATTTGCTTATTGAAATTAAACATTTATTAAGAGGAATATTACTAGTTTCTTTTTCAATCTCTTTACTAGATTTTTTTTTCAATTCTGTCCAATTATTATTATTATAATTGTTAGCAAAATTAATAGTATAGCCATTTTTATGGTAAAATGTTCTACGTTTTAACCATTGTTTCTTGAATATATCATGTGTATCTACTATATCAATAATTAAAGGATTATTATCTTTAACCCGTAATATACGACCAACTGATTGTTCAATATCTGTCTTAGGAGTAGCAAGTATTAATGTAGTTAATGTTTTAATATCTAAACCTTCGGATGCCATAGCATATGTTGCAATTAATATCTGTTTACTTTCACTAAGTTTTAAATCAGTTTGTTTCATACCCCCAAGATAATATCCAACTGAAGCAAATTTACGATGATCAATAGCTTTATATAAATAAGTTAGTAGTGATTTATTATGTGCTAAAACAATAATTTGTTGTTTATTATTAATTTTTAATTCATTTTGAATAATATTTAATATATATTCACTTCTAATATTAAATTTACATAATTTAGTAATCATTGTACTAAATTTTGGATTACCTCTATAATCATATTCAATTTCATTAAATTCTTCATCTGTTGTATTAAATTCGATTGCTTTAACAATTACATTATTGTTATTATCACGTTTTTCTTTATGAATTATATCTCCTAAAAATAATTTAAAAACTTTAGATAATCCATCTTTGCGATTCATAGTAGCACTTAGTCCAAGTGTATATTTTGTTACAACACATTGTAATGCTCGTACAAATACTTCAGCTGACATATGATGAACTTCATCAATAAGTGTTAAACCAAAACTAGAAAATTGATCATCTGGATATTCCTTCATTGAAAGAGACTGTAACATACCAATTACTATATCTTTATCTTCAATATCAATAATTTGCCCCTGTATTTTACCAATACGAGCATCTGGTAGATATTCTTGTATACGTTCAGTCCACTGATCTACTAAAAATCCTTTATGAACAATAATAATAGTTTTTACTTTAAGTAAATAGATAATATATAATCCAACAACAGTTTTGCCAAAACCAGTATATAAATCTAATAATCCACCACAATTACCATTATTAATATGATCCATAAATTTATTAACTACACTTACTTGATTACGTTCAGGTGTATCTAGTAATTTTCCATTAAATTTAATATCTATAGGGTCACCTTCACTTATACGCATTTCGTTAGGAATACCAAAATTAGCTATACCAAACATTCTAGGTACATAAAATTTATTATTAGATTCTCGATATATAGGAAAGGGGTCGGGTTGTACAGGACATTTAGGAAGGTATGGTTTTACCATTAATTCTTCTCTAATATACACACTCTCTTTTATTGATAATGTATTTTTATATATAGAATAACCTTTCTGACCTAGATAGGTTTTATGCATTATATTTATTAGTATTATCTCTATATATAATATTTCAATTTTAATTATATAATAAAATATAGATATTTATTATATAATGTTAAACAACCTAATACCTCTACTATTTGGATTAATACTAATTGGATATGTTTTTTCTGAACCAGTTGCATCTTCTACTTCCCCATCAATGCATTTAGATCAATATAATAAGATTATCCAGACAAATAATATACCACCACCGGATACTGAAGTTTCAACATTGGAAGAAGAAATTATAAATAATATGCGACCTTTACATACAAATGTTCCTGTAATGCCAACATATAGTTTCCAGCCAATTTTATCTAGCAATTCTGCTGGTGCTGATTTAGATTAAATTTAGTTACTAATTAATTAAATTTAGTTACTAATTAATTAAATTTACTTATCTAAAGTAACTTACTCTGTTTTTTCTTCAAGCTTTTTTGCCTCTTTAACATCAGCTAATTCACTATAGCCATGATCTGTTTGTCCAGTTACAACATTTTCTGTATTAAATAATACATCTCTAATCTCTTCTTTACTAGACATCTCACCTTGTTTAAGTAAACTATTTTCACTTGAAACAACATCTTTAACATTTACTAATTCACCATCTTTATTTAAGGTTTGAGTTAATACATTACCAGAATCTTTAGCTTTTTGAATATTATCTTCCATTGCTTGTTTTCTTGCCTCTTTAATTCGTTTATCAAACTCTTGTTTAGCAGATTTTTCATTTTTCTGTTTTTCATTCATTAATTCATTTAGCTCCTCTTCAAGATATTCGACTCGTCCAGTTTTATATGCCTCTGGATGCCAAGGAACCCACATTCCTACTGGACCAACCATAATATCATGGTTAGGATCCATTTCTCTTAAAATTTTACATCTCATTTCGGCTTCTTGTTCGGATGGAAAACAACCACGAACTTTAAGTCCTCTTGTTGATGTATGAAATTTATTGTCTTTATTAAATTTCTCCTCTAACTTATCTTCATTATTATCAATATATGTTTTATATTCAGCATCTAGCGAAATATTAAAAAGGTTACCACTTTCACTTTTAGCAAAATCTTCAAGATCTACTTGTAATTTATCAAAAGGAACCTTATATTTATAAGCGATAAAATTTAAAAATTGTGTAAACTTTTCTAATGACTTGTACATATCATATTGTTTTATAAATTGCTCAAAAAAGAATAATTTTTTATCTTTTAATACTTTTTCAGGTGATATAAATGATAAACATACAAACTTTTGACCAGCGATTGGCTGATCTTCATCTAATAGATCAACATATTTAGGATCATTTTTTCTTGTGAATGATTCTTTAGACATATCTGTCATAATTATATATTAATAGTAAATATTAATTTTAAGTTTTTATTTATGTATATTATTTTTTTCTTATTATTTATTATAATATGTCACTTGGTGGATTCTTAGATCTTGGCGAATTAGTTAAAAGAGCACTCAAATACTTCGTTGAGGGCCTTATCGTTGCTTTAGCTGCATATGTTATTCCTTCAAAACGCTTAAGACTTGATGAGACTCTTCTCATTGCCCTTGTTGCTGCTGCAACATTCTCAATCTTAGACACATACTTACCTTCTCTTGCTGTAAGTGCACGCTCTGGTGCAGGATTTGGTATTGGTGCTAATCTTGTAAGCTTCCCACACGGACTTTAGATATTTTAATCATATAATCTTAAATATTAGAATATATGATTTGTAATATTTATTTAGGAATTTATATTAATGACTAATAATTTAGAGTCTACACCACAATTACATAGTGTAATTGAATCTCCTGATGGTGAAATTCAATATTGTAAACCAATATCAATTAATAAAAATAATCCTTATATTAATACCCCTTTAGATAATTCTAATAATACACAAGTCGAATGTGATGGTAATATTATATATATTCCTACAAATGTAATACATAATGCTGTGAGATTACAACGTAAAGCAATATTTGTAAGATTTTTCTGTCTATTAGATTTTATAATAAATATATTTATTTCCTTTACAACATACTATACTTCATTTTTTAGTATATTTATATCTATAATATCTATTACTGGTTATTATTCAACATTTACGTATAATAAACGTGGTTTAATTTATTATTTAATATATCAATATCTCCTAACTATTTACAAAATAGTATACATAATATTTTATATATTAGCAGCTTATAATATTAGATCTATATATTTAAATAATACTGATATTACACTGTCATTTTCTATAGATAATACTATATTATTATCATTATTTTTATTAACTCAAATATATATTACTTACTTTATACAACAATTTTATAATTTATTACCAAAAATTTCAGTTGAGAATCAACAATCTATTTATTTAATTGTTTAACCAGTTTGGAAATAACTTTACACAAATTCAACAATTATCATCAGGAAAAAATATAAATATATAAATAATATTTATTATTTATTAGATTGTTTAGATTCGCGTTTTAATCGTAATAGTTGTTTTCCAAAATTACTATTTTTTATTACATTTTTTGCACATCCATTCTTAATAAATATCTCATATTCATTATACCATTCCGAAAATGTAATCCATTCTCTATCCCCATCAATATTTATATAATGCCGTTGTCCATCTTCTCTACACATAGGACATTGAAAAGCACCTTTTTCTAATAGTTTATATAAACATTTTTTACATGTACCATGTCCACACTTAAACATGTGCATTTGACTTTTGCATATATTTAAATTCCATTCTAAATTTTCATCTAAGCAAATTGGACATTTATTACCTTTGATATGTATCATTTAGTTGTTTTTTGTTATTATAGCATTAACTATAAATTTCTCTCTCTATCAATTTTTTTTTATACCATATTCTCTATCACAAAGTTTTTTAAAATTTACAGGATAATTTTTTAAATATATGTCTAGACAATTTTCACAAAGAGTATTATATATAAAAGTAAAACAATCTATTTTTTTTACAATATGATAAGTTTCTGGTTTTATGTTATCATCAGTTGGTAATAAATAATATTTATTAAATATTATGTCATTACAAATCCAACAGTACATAATATATTTAAATAAAAAATTGAAAAATTAAAAATTATTTATTTAAATATATAATTAGCTATGGAGATTTATGATTCACCAACTGCTGTTACAAATAATAGTGATTCATCAACTTACTTTACAGATATTTGGGATTCCCCAACTGCTGTTACAGAAATTATTAATACAATTATAGATAATTTGATAGCCTATAGAGAAAATTTTAATGAAGGCTGTTGTTTAACACAATATCTAGAATCAATTAAAGATGAAGGTGATTTTAATTTAATAATTGAAACATTAAATACATGCAATTGTTGCGAAAGACATCAAAAAAATAAACCAAGTAAATTAGAAAAATATTTTGAAACTCCATTTAAAAATGGAGGTAATAAAAAATATCCATGTAATTGTAAATGTCGCCAGCTAAGTCGGTTTATTTGTAGAGCACAATATGGATTTTGTTATAAAACTAACTAGTTACCAAACTATTTATATAAAATTTATTTAATTTTACTAGATTTAATGTTTTCCTCTTTTACATTTTTTTTACCAAAAAATTTTTTATATATTCTATAAAAGTAATAAGTAAATAATAAAGTCCATCCAAATAAATTAATTAATTGCATATATTTATTATTTTCTTTATTATTTATACCTAATATTTTAAAAAATGGTGTATTAGGTCCATACCAAGTCAAATCATCATAAAAATATCTCTCTAATTTAACTAATATACATTTATACCATTCTCCAAAATATATATTAACAAAATTATGTATAATTACTAAACAAGATAATAATATTATATTTAATCTATTTATTGGAAGAAAAAACACTAATAAATAATAAATTGATAAAAGAATTAAATGAGTAAATAAAATAATATTGCCTTTGACAATATTATTATCAGTAAGATAATTTAATATTTTATTACAAAATTCTCTAAAATTTAAAATTCTTTTACTTTTTATATCTTTAATTTCTTCTGTCATATCATAACTAATTATATAATATAATTAGTTTAATCGCATAATAATAATTAAAATATTTGTGGTAAAAAATAAATTACATTATATATATGACTGGCATATATATATGGTTATTTACTGGTATATTAATATTTCTCACTTTATTATTAGTTAGATTATTTGGATTTACTATATGGTTTACTCAAAGTAAATATTTTTGGATCATATTGCATGTATTATGGTTTATGTGGGGTGGATTTATTTTGCCGATGAATTATCAATTATTTTTATTATTTTTTTCAATTATATTTGAAGCATTAGAAATAGTAGGTTGTTCATATACCAAACATCTTTGTTCTAATTTACATCCAACTAATAAAAAAAAAGTGATGATTCATGATATAATAATGAATCTCTCGGCTCAAATAGTTGGTATTTCTTTATCTGGACGATTAATAGACTATATCTAATTTTTTAATTAATTTTTTATTTTAACTCATTAAAAACGATTTACTCTTCCTTTTCTATATTTTTTTGATCTAGCAATTTTGATCTGTCGGTTTGATAATTCTTTATATGTTTTAGGAGTTTTTTTTGTTACTCGTTTACTTGGTCTATAAACATCACTTTTATAACGATATCCGACTTCTCCACGTTGATTTACCCATTTCTCTCTAAACCATCTCCCTAAACCTTTTTTTACACTCTTTTTACCTTTATATGGATCTTTATTTTTTCCATACTTTTTTGAAAATCTTTTTTTATATTCTTGTACTAATAGTCCACTTCTATAAGCACTATGTTTAGGATATTTTTTATACATATATTTCTTTGTTTTATTATATAATTTTTCATCATTTGGTAACGGCATATATTATATAAATATATATATATATGCCAAGAACTTATAAAAAAAGATCTAGATTAAAAGGTGGTGTTATCTACGGTCTAAGTGATGAAGATATGTTTTTGTCAGATTCTCATGATGATGATGATGGAAGTTTTCATAGTGCAACATCTTCACAACAACCTTCGCCTGAACCTTCATTAGAACCGGATCGCGCTATAGAATTTCTTGCTGCTATGAGAACTCCTGCTGTGGCAGTCGATAATTATGATGATGATGATGAAAGACAAAGATTACTTGACAGAGCAGAAAGAGAGAGAGCAGCTGCTACTAGAATTGATCAAGCACTTAGAAGGAGGGAGCGGCGTCGTCGTACTCAAGATAACTTATCTGATCTAGTTGATAATGTAAACGATGAACTAGAACGACTTAGACAAATACAGGAAGAGATAAGAGAACGTAAAGCGAGAAATCTTGCTGAGGAGGAGTCACGTGCTGAAGCTGCAGCCCAAGCAGA
>Ga0181417_1000271_pt1 | contig 17227 bp, 34 predicted proteins | sample 40SPOviralmetaG_FD_130142 | JGI IMG/M metagenome (GOLD analysis project Ga0181417, IMG submission 130142) | Marine viral communities from the oligotrophic San Pedro Time Series (SPOT) site, San Pedro Channel, CA, USA - 40 SPOT_SRF_2013-02-13 | ecosystem: Environmental > Aquatic > Marine > Strait...
ATCAGGTATGGTATTAACTGCGAAAGCTAGTGCGTGTAGGTATTCACCGTGATAATTCATATGATTACAAGTGAACTCCTTACGTACCCAACATTTAAAATGTGGTACGTTACTTATAAGATACGACATTACTTACGTTTAGCAGCTCCACCACGAGCATAACCCATAGTTTTTTTCATTGTCATAGGTTTCTTCATGCCACCTTTAGCCATGTACTTAGTCTTCTTCATGCCACCTTTAGCCATGTATTTTGTTTTCTTTTTAGCCATTGCCATTTTAACTTCTCCTGTTTACTTTACCTGCGTTTTTATTTCGCTTGTATGACCTATTAGTTGTAGCTTTTACTACTCTAAACTTACTCTTCTTTTTTAGGGCATTACCCCCTACATGATGTACATCCTTACCATCACCCTTTTTAACAAGACCTTTACGTTCCATAATCCTTCTAGCAAGATTACGATTGGCTCGTTTCTTTTTTACTACAGACTTAGAATCATATTTCTGTTCTTTTTTATAGTCTCTAGCCATTTTTCTTTATGTTCATGTAAGCTTCTGGACTAGCTTTTTTTAAAGCGAGTAACCCTGCATTATCAGTGACTGAACCACCTGCTGAGTACATATGTTGTTTGCCACCTACACTGCCACCATAAGCCATCTTAGTCTTCTTCTTAGTATCTTTAGGTTTTCTACCACCCATAATAATAATAGCTATTCCATCTTTCTTTTTCATGTGTCACCTATTTCTTTTTTACTTTAGCAAAATTTTTAGCGGACATTCTGCCTTTAGCAAATTTTTCTCCACCACGTTTCTTCAACTCGTCATATGTAAATTGAGCATCGTAAGAAGATGAATTACTTATATTACTTCGTTTCTTCTTAACTACTTTTTTAAGTTCCTCTTTTTTAACTTTAGTTGAAGTTGCTTTTTTAGGTTTCTTAACTGCTGTGTCTTTCTTTTTCATTTTTACAGGAGCAGTTCCGCCTTCCATATTGTCTGTTCTTCTAACTTTACTTTTTGACAGGCTGTCCACTCTACCCATACCAAAGTCAGTCTTCTTTTTCTTTTTAGGTCTTGGTTTAGGCATTTCACTAGCACTAAGGTTTGTACTCTTTACACCACTCTTTGTGCCTAGCTTATCTGCTGCAATTTGTGCAGTCACACTACCAAGTGTTTTTAATTTACTTGCACCACCTACTTTTAAAGGTTTGTTGGTTGTGCCCTCAATAGTTTCACCTTTACGTTTAGATGTATTTACTTTAGTACTAACATTCTTTTTAGGTGGTATCACTTCACCTTCAAACACTTTTTTCTTAGGTGATTTATTTGATTTACTTATCGCTGTAGACTTAGGCTTTGTAACACCACTACTGCCACTAGGCTTTGTAACAGATGTACCTGTTGTTTTATTCTGTCCTAGTTTAGCTGTTATCTTAGGTGGTTTGCTCATAGTCTTAGGTTGACCATATTTCTTAGTCAAAGCCTTTGTTAGTTTTTTAACTGCTCTTCCGCCTTGTGAACGGATAGCTGAAGCTATTGCAGGTGTTGCAGCTCTTACGAGTGCCTGTCCTACGATAAATAATAGAGGTAGTGCCATTTTATTCTCCTGTTACCACTTTACTTTATGTGACCAGTATTTAGCTGATAACTTAGTAGTGGGTTTACCTTGAGCATTATGTCTAGCATAATAACTCTTCTTACGTGCTTTATCCTTCGCTGAAGTAGGATTTTTACCAGCACCACTTACCCCTTGTTGTCCAAAACGAATAAGCTTCATGTTATGCCCTTCGGCAGCTAACACCATATGTGATTTAGTCTTGTGGTCAGGTGTTCTCTTAGGTTTGTTCACACCCTTTAGTCCATGTTTCTTGAGCAACGCCGCTCGTCTATTTTCATGTGCCATAGTTTATATTCTCATCTTATCTGATTCTTTATCTTCAAAGCACTTATACTTCAATGCTTGGAACATAGGCATGTAGTCTGGGAGGTCAGCAGCCATTTCATAGGTACGTGCTATACATTCCTGTTTAGTTTCGTATGGACCTTCCAAATCTTTTAGTGTATGACACACATTAGAGTTACCAATCATACATACAAGTACAAATGCTTCAAACATTAATTTATCATCCCCTCTGCTCTCATTGCAGTCTCCACATGTTTAAGAGTATATCTTACACCTGTGTCAGCTTCAATGGCAGCACGTACATAAAATACGGAACTGTGGGGTATATGTAAATTCTTTAATGTGTTCGTATGAATGGCATAATAAAATGCTTCCAACATATTCTCTGGTGTGTATAGTTGTACTGATTTTCGTTTCATTGTCAAGCATCTTTTTGTATTAGTACGGAGATTTATTATTACTGTTCATTTAAGTGTTTACATTTATATGTTCATGTAAGTGTCTTTATCATCTTTATTCTATAAACAGTTATATGTATCATTTATATGATATGACCTAATTATACTCGATTTGGCATCACTTGTCAATAGGGCAAAATAAAATAAATATTATCGTGTGATAAATATGTCACACTTTATGTATATATGAGATGAGTTACCTAAGTGGTTAACACTTTATATTTCCCATCTGTGTATTTCTCCAAGCATATATACGTGACCCCCCCTAGTGGCTGCTGCATGGGGCTGCTTACTAGCCGATAAAACATAAAGGGAAGGTCAAAAATTGTAATAAAATAACGTTAATTAATAAAAATAATAATTAATAATGTAAAATATCTAATAAAATCAATTAGTTATGTAATATAAGTAACTAACTAATAATTAGTTATTCATTTAATTGTATTAAAATATAATGATTTACAGAATACCACCGCATTTAAAATGGCGGTGTATAAAATAAGAAGCGGTCATATGTATATATTTACATATCAAATAATTATTTTATTAAATCTATTGAATTAATAATCATTACGAATTATATAGATAATATATTTTAATTAAATAAGGTTTAAAAAAATGAATGATAAAAATATATATATACAATTATTAGTAATAATCTTTTTTACCCTACCGCTATGGCTAATAGTTTATTATGAAATAAAAAATAAAATGCGTACTAATAATAATTTAAAAAGAATACATGAAAGAAATAAAAGAATAAAAAATAATTTGTATAATACTTGAAATAATAAAACTAGGTATTATATAAAAGATATAAAGGTTAATCATAAGATTATTTAATAAAACTTTATAAAGCATATGAAAGGTTAATATTATGCAAAATACTAAAACACAAAATTATACTTACAATCACTTAAACCAAAATAAGCAAGTTATTAAATATCTTGAATTATTTGGAAGCTTAAACCAAAGGGAAGCTTTTAATTTAGAAGCTATCACGCAAGGTAAATTTTCAAATATTAATAGATTATCTGCTAGAATATTAGATATTAAAAAGCAGAAATTACTTGGCAATAAAAAAATTGATAAAGTACATTTTGGAAGGTTTGCGGTTTATAAGTTAATATCTAATTAATTGATTAGCTAAACAATTAATAAATTTACAGCTATAGTTTAAATATTATAGCTGTAAATATTCTTAAATTTTTTTATATTAATTACGGTCATGGGGTGTAAAATGCAAAAAGTTAATTTTCATAAATCTAAATTACTAGGTAAGTTAGAAGATTTTGAAGCTTACGGTACTAATACAATTACTAATAAATTTTGTTATGATAGATATACGGAAGCTAAAAAGAAAAATAAAGAAGCAGGTTTTACTATAGATATTTGCGGAGTTTGCTATAGTGAAAAATCTTTAAAAGGTTATCGCAAATCAACACAAAACGCATTAAATAAAAATGAAATACTTGCGGAAAAATTATTAGATGAAAATGAAATAAAACAATTCTTAACATTAAAAGTTTATGAACGGTTTTTACATCATGGCGATTTATTAACTGCTAAATGCAACCATAAAGGAAATATAATTAAAAAATATAATGATTTTACTATGATTGAGAATTTTTGTAGAATAGCGGAATATAATCCGCATTGTACTTTTAGCATTTGGACTAAACAAAAAAAGATAATTACTAAATTTTTTAATAATAGAATTAAACCTAGTAATTTAATAGTTATATATTCTAATCTTAATGTTAATAAACCGCTAGAAAAAATACCACATAATTTTGATAAGGTTTTTAACAATGTTTTAAAAATGGACTATGTAAGTAAGCAAAATTGTAGCGGTCAAAAATGTAAAGATTGTTTAAGATGTTATAAACATTCAGATAAACTAGAAGATAATTTAATATATGAAGCAGTCAAATGATTGCTTTATATAATTTTCTTACGGTCATGGGGGTGGGGGGTTGTTGCAAAAATATCACACGAAAAAATAAATACGGTCATGGGGGGTGTACAAGGGTTGTAATATGAAATACAACTATTATATCAGAATAAAGGGGATAGTGTTATGCAATTTAAATTTATTAATCCAATAGCTAAAGCATTAGCCTATAACAAAAAGAGAAAACAAATAATAAAGAATAGGAAAGGTAAAGGCAGTTATGAAAGAGCAGAGAATAGAAAAGCAATCAAGAGACAAGAAGAGAAATAGGGATTGGCATAAAGATAGAAAAGTTAAACGTAAGACAAAACAAATTATACAATCAATGTTTTATAATGTTAATAATTTAAGGAAGGATAAGTAAATGAATGATACATTAGTACAAATTAGAATGTACATATATGATGAGTTAAATAAATATAAGGATAAAGACAAAACATATATGAAAGTTGAATTGGGTAGAAAAGAATTAGCAGAAGAAATAAATAATATATTGAGGAGATAAAATAAAATGTATGATATTGATAATTTACCCTTGAAAAGTTTTAAAGACATATTATATGATATGGAAAGCGAGTTACTACCAATAGAAGAAATAGACGTAATAACTGAAAACAAACCAAATGAGGAATACGATTATGAAACATTGGAAGACTAAAGAAGACATGGGCGAAGGCTATCAATTCAATGAGAAAGACCATATGGAAAATAGCTATAACTCTTTAGTGTGGGATAAAATACCACCATATGAAAAGAATGTAATGCGAACTTTTTATCTGATTAGAGATGTTTGGGATAGAGAACGTAAATTAAAGTTAAAGAAATTTTTAGACAATAATTTAAATGAGGAGTTATAATAAGATGAAAGCATATTTAATTAATGCCAAAGATGAACTTATAGTCGAGATAGATTGTAAAGGCTATGAACATAAACAAGAGTTACTTAACTGTAGAATGTTAGAACTATATCCGTATAACCTAAATGGTAATGACATATGGACAGATGAGGAAGGCAACCTAAAAGAATATAATTATTATGTTGAGTTAGACAATAAGTATATAGTCAGCGGTAATGCTATTATCCTTAGTTGTGATGATGAAGGTGGTTCTAGTGATGTTAAAAACTTGACTATAGAAGAATTAAAAAGTAGAGTTAAATTCTTAGGCAAGAGATATATAGAGCAGAATGGAATGGGTTTTAATATAAGGGAGTATCAGTAATGAAGTACTATGCGAGTGAAATAGATAAGTATGCCATGAAGGTAACACAAAATAACTTCCCTAATACGTGGCAATTAGGAGATGTTCAAAAGATTGATACATTAATGAATACTAAAGGAGGTACTGCAACAGTAGATTTATTAGTAGGTGGTTCGCCATGTCAAGATGTTTCATTCGCAGGTCTAGGCAAGGGATTGATTCATGGCGAAAGGTCAAACTTATTCTTTGAATATGTTAGGCTATTGAATAAACTTAAACCTAAATACTTTTTACTTGAGAATGTTAGAATGAAACAAGAGTATCAAGACATAATATCTAGCGAGTTAGGTGTTAAACCATATATCTATAATAGTGCAGATTGTTCAGCACAAAATAGATTGAGATGGTATTGGACAAACATACCGCAAGATGAATTAATTAGACAAGACAATATCGTATTACAAGACATCTTAGAAGATGATGGCATTGCTCACGATTTAATGACCAACAAGGAAGGTAAAGCACATTGTGTTACCGCTAGGTACAACGGTGCAGTTTGGTGGAACAGTATACAACGTAAGCAGAGAACCATGGTACAAGTGGCGGAAGCTGATACTATCAAAGGTTATGACATCATCAAAAGAATATATTCCCCTATGGGTAAATCTCCCACATTAACCACTATGCAAGGCGGTCACAGAGAACCTAAAGTCGCAATGGGTAGAATAGTTAATGGTATGAGATGGCGAAAGCTTACACCATTAGAGTGTGAAAGATTGCAAGGTGTGCCTGATAATTACACAGATTGTGTATCAAACAGTCAGCGATACAAGATGCTAGGCAATGGTTTTAATGTTCCTACTATCAAGCACATACTTAAAAACTTACCTGACATACATCACGATTTTACTACGTTATCACTATTTGATGGCTATAGTGGTTGTCAGATAGCATTACGACAATTACAACAAGAAAGAGAAGAGCAGAGAACTACTGAATGGGTAGAAATGTATAACAACAATAAGGAGATAGTATGACAAACGAAAGTAGATATATGTTGGCATTGGTTAATATTCTGTATTACCAAGCAATAAATATGAGCAAGGAAGAACTTCAACCTATATTATTCTTTGATGAAGAACTTACAGATAAGTGGACACTTAAACAATGTCGTATACAATATGTCAAAGACCAACTAGAATTTATTCGTGATGGTAATCTTGATGATGAGATTGAAGACACTTGGAACACAGTATTTAAAAAGGAGAATGTATAATGGGAGAATTTAAAGACAGATATTACAAGCAGTTAGAAGGATTTAGAATAAAAAAATTCTTAGGTATAGATGCAGAAGGATTTCCTGAGTTTATATTATCTAAACCTAAGTATGAAGATGTAAAGGTAGCCGTAAGTTCTGACCCTGAGGGTAATAGTGGTGGGTTCTTATTTATAATGAGTGAGAATGGAGAGGAGATAAACTAATGCTAATGGAATCATTAATGTGTTTAGCACTCAACGTGTACCATGAAGCTAAGAATCAAAGTTATGTAGGGCAAGTGGCAGTCGCACAAGTAGTTATGAATCGAGTGAATGATACACGATACCCTAACACAGTATGTGACGTAGTTAAACAAGGTGCAACATACAAATGGAAGCCTGACTTTCCTATCAAGAATAGATGTCAATTCAGTTGGTACTGTGATGGCAAGAGTGACAAGCCTAGAGAACATCAGGCATGGAGAACTGCTATGCACATTGCAAATGGTGTATACAATGGACATATAGATGACCTTGTCGAAGGTGCTACACATTACCATGCACACTATGTTAATCCTAGTTGGGCAGATACCAAGACATATGTAACAAGAATAAATGACCACATATTTTATAGATGGGAGATTAAAGATGAATAGATATTATGTAGAATGGAAAGTAGATGGTAGCGAAACTTTTACAACTTATATTTATATTAAAGCATATAGTGTAGAGCAAATACGAGACATGCTTAATGAATATGATATAGTCGCAATAGATATAACAGATTAGGAGAAGTGGCATGAAAGAACGAGGATATGATAAATTGTTTAGTGATATAACTATAGAAGAGTTAAGTCATAAGATAGTTAGGTTAGCTAAACAACGTGATGCATGGCAAGAGAAAGCCATGAACATGATTGAGAAGAGTACATATGAAGAGTTGAATAATCAATATAAGAACTACAAGAAACTAGCAGAAGATAATTTCATATCATCTGTTAACGATAGTGAAACTTCTGACATATGGAAGGAAAGGTATCAGAAAGAGGTAAGTAAAGCTGAATTTTGGCAGAAGACATACTACGATAATCAACCTAAAGGATGTGGTTACATGTTCAGCGAGATACCTAACAACACAGATGGTCAGGAGTTTGTTGACACTATGAAGAAATATCTTAACAGAGATTCTTATAAGATGCGAGTACGTGGACAACACATAAAGCCTGAGTTAAGAGGAACAGGTGCAACTTATTGGGGTCAGAGTAAAGCTGAATCAACACACATGAGAATTTACATTGATAAAAAGAAAGGAGAATAATATGTGGCACAGAATAATAGCACACTTTGAAGAGAAGTACGGAGAGAGTACTAAGTATGACTTAGACTATGGTAAATTATTAATAATAGCACTATGTATTTATATAGCGGTAAATATTTAATGGATGTACTTTTTGGCTTAGTAATATTTTTTATAATGTATGGGTTAGTCTGTCTGTTTCAATGACAGACTTTCCGCTACGGTCATGGGTGGGGAGCAATAATTTTGAAAGGAGAAAGTATGAATAAATTATCAGTACAAGATGCTGTTAACAGTTACTATAAATCTAGTGATTTCAATATGTTAGGTGAAAAATCTAAAGTAGATTATCAATACTGTATTGGGGTCATGTTAAGTACAAAGATTGATTCCAAAAAGCTTGGGGATATGAATGTCAATAAGTTGACAGGTAATAAAGCAAGACGAGCATATGAAGAGTGGTTAGGCAGGGGAATATACTTGGCTAACTATGTATGTTCTATATCTAGAAAAGTTTATTCGTATGGAATGGAGATGGGTTTTACTGAAACAAATCCCTTTTCTACATTTAAACGTAAAACAGTTAAGCCTAGAAAAGTGGTGTGGCAAAGAGATGAAGTAAAACAATTCTTAGATTATTGTTACTCTAGTTTTCAATATAGAAGTGTGGGTTTAATTGTACAGATGTCTTACGAATGGTGTCAAAGGGTGGGGGATATGAGATTATTAAAGTTTGATAGTATAGATTTTAATAAAGGCATACTAAACCTAGAACAATCAAAAAGGGGAGCAACGGTGCACTTACCAATCAGTGAAAATTTACTTGAAATGTTACAGGAACAGAAGAATCATTACGACTTTCAAGAATATGTTGCACCCTGCCCAAAGGCTATTAGAGGGTCATACAAGCCTTATACGGTTCATAGGCTATCAAAGGTGGCTAGAGATGCTATAACTCTCTCAGGCTTACCAAAGGAGCTACGAATAGCAGACTTACGCAGAACAGGTACTACAGAAATGGTGGAAGCAGGTGTATCAATGGGTCAGATAATGTCTGTCACAGGTCATGCAAATCCACAGTCTGTGAAGCCTTATTTAAAGAATACTTTTGATTCTGCAAAAAATGCATTGACACTTCGAGAAAAGTATGATAATTAACATTTTAACTGCCGACAGGGAAATAGTATGAATATACATATATATGATTATTTAGATGATTTACAGTTAGGTATAGGGGAATCTAAAAGATTAAACTGTCCTTTCTGTAACAGCTACAAAACATTTACCGTTACAAACAACATGGGTAAGCTTTTGTGGAACTGCTACAAGTCATCTTGTAAGCTATCAGGAGCAAAAAAGATAAGAATATCTGCAAATGATATAAAAAATAAATTTATGTCACAAAAAGAACAAGAAAATACCACATTTGCACTACCTGAATACGTCATTTTAGACAATGATAGGTGGGAAGTGCTTACTTTTGCGGTAAAATACGGCATAGACAATGTATCATTATGCTTACATTATGATGTCAAGGAAAAAAGAGTAGTATTTCCTGTCTACAGAGGTGGTTTAATGGTAGATGCAGTGGGTAGGTCTATAACAAATAGATTACCTAAGTGGAAAAGATATGGAAAAAGTGACTTGCCTTTTACGTATGGATATGGTAAGGTCGCAGTCGTTGTTGAGGATTGTGTGAGTGCTTCAGTTGTAGGTAATGAAGTATATGTTGGGGTAGCAGTGTTGGGTACGTCATTATCAGAATCACATAAGAGGTATCTTTCACAATTCTCGACAGCTATAATAGCACTAGACCCTGATGCACTGCCTAAGACACTGCTATTTGCTAAAGAAATAAGAGATGTAGTACCTAATGTTAAGGTGCTAAAACTAATAGATGATTTAAAATATCGTAAGGAAGAAGACTTTAACAACTTATATAATTTAACCCCAAAGGAGTAACCAACATGGAATTAGCACTGATAAGAAGCCTGATGGATAAATCATTTTATGATGACCATCGTGGTTATAAATGTCCTGATAGATTGTTTAGTAAGGATGTCAGGAAGATAAAGAAGGTTGTGGATAATGCTATGACAAAGTATAGCAGAGATGTCACACCTGATGAAGTAGAAGCACTATTTATGTCTAGTAATTTTGGCTTGACAACAGCACAGAAACAGGCATTTGGTGATTTGTTTGTGAAGATAAAGAAGGAGAAACCTCTTGGTGCAGACATTGCAAGTGATGTTTTGTCTAAGTTATTTCGTCAAATTATTGGTGAAGATATTGCTAACATTGGCTTTGAGTATGTTAATGGCAGTCTATCCTCACTTGAACCCATTAGAAATATTATTAGCAAACACAATGATGATTTTCTTCCCATACTAAATGTTGAGTGGGAAGATTTAAGTATAGAAAGTATAATGGCTAAGAACTCCCTTGAAACACAGTGGGGGTTTAACATACCATCATTAACACGTAAAGTAGAAGGTGTAAATGCAGGTCACTTAATAATGGTGGGTGCTAGGTCAAACACAGGTAAAACATCCTTTCATGCTTCCTTACTAGCAGGACCAAATGGTTTCGCTAGGCAGGGTGCTAAGTGTGTTGTGCTTTGTAATGAAGAAGCTGCCCACAGAGTTTCAATGCGATACCTGTCTTCTGCAAGTGGATTTAAGAAGGAAGATATTACTGCCAATAAAGATGCTGTATGGAATAGTTGGAAAGATTTACGAAAGAATATTAAGATTGTAGATTCTATTGGACAAGACATGTCATGGGTAGAAGCGGTATGTCGTACTTATAATCCTGATGTTGTTGTTGTCGATATAGGTGACAAGTTTGCAACACAAACAGGATTTGCTAGACCTGATGAAGCATTGAAAGCTAACGCAATACACGCAAGAGAGATAGCTAAAAGACATAACTGTGCTGTGTTTTATATGTCACAGTTAAGTGCAGAAGCAGAAGGTAGAGTACAATTAAATCAAAGTATGATGGAAGGTTCAAAGACAGGTAAAGCATCAGAAGCTGACCTCATGTTATTGTTAGCGAAGAACCCATCAGAAGGAACAACAGAAGGAGTACAGGAAGGAGAAGACGGTATTAGACACATAGTATTAGCAAAAAATAAATTGTCAGGTTGGCATGGTAGAGTTACCTGTGAGTTTGATTTTGAAACAGGGAGATTTGGAGCATGAGTATAACAGGTAAAAATATGGAGTTTGATGGTAAAGAATGGTGGTACAGACATCCAAAAAGCGGTGGTAGACGTAGACTGTGGTCAAACATAAAGAAGAATAAAGAACGTATGTTTGTAAATGGTAAGTACATAAAAAAATCACACCCTTTGTGGAAAGAAGGTAACTATAAAACATTTGAAGATGCCGCTTTTGCATCATTAAAAAATTACACTAGAAGTAAAGTGGGAGAAGTTTATATGATAACAAATCCTGTATGGGAAGGTTGGTATAAAATAGGTATGGCAGTTGATGCAGACGATAGGCTTATGGCATATCAAACAAGCTCTCCTCACAGAGATTACGTTATAATACATAAGGTTAAAGTAGATAACAGACGAGAAGCAGAGAAGAAAGCACACAGGGAAGCAGAAAAAATTGCAAAAAAATATAATTCAGAGTGGTTTTTTGTTGACAGGGATGAAGCAATCAGTATACTGAACAAAGTAAAAGAGGAGTATACAAATGAAACTAACACTTGATGTAGAAAATACAGTAACAAACAGAGGTGGTAAAATGCACCTAGACCCATTTGAAACAGACAATAAGCTTGTGATGGTAGGTTGTCTAACAGATACAGGTAAAGAATATTTATTTAGAGACAACTACGAAGGACTACAAGAATTATTAGATGAAGCTACTATACTTATAGGTCACAACATAGTACACGACTTAATGTGGATATGGGAGTGTGGCTTCAAATATGATGGTCCTGTATTTGATACTATGCTAGGTGAATACATATTACAATGCGGTCAGAAGCAACCTCTATCGCTAGAAGCTTGTGCAGAAAGACATAACTTAGATACTAAGAAACAAGACACACTAAAAGAATACTTTAAGCAGGGTGTAGGTGTTGATGAGATACCGCATGATGAACTATCATCTTACCTGTCAGCAGACTTACATGCCACACAGCAACTTAGTGATGTCATATACAAGAATCTATATACGGAGAAGTATTCAGGTTTGATGGATATAGTAGTATTAACTAATCGTGTAGCTGTTACTCTTGCTCACATATATAGAACAGGTTTTTCTGTAGATATGACTAAGCTAGATGAAGTTAAAGCAGAGTTTGAAAAAGAAAAGCAAGACACAGAGAAACGATTAACTATACAAGTAAAAGAATTAATGGGAGATACACCTGTTAACCTAAATAGTCCTGAACAAATGTCTTGGGTTATTTTTAGTCGTAAGCCTAATGACAAATCTTTATGGGCAAATGCATTTACTCCCTATATGAGCAAGGGTACATTTAAAAGTACTATTGATAAAAACTCTACTATATTATATAAGACGAAAGCAATACAATGTAACACCTGTTATGGTGCAGGTGTAATTAGAAAGGTAAAGAAAGATGGAACACCTTATGTTAAGTTACCCAAGTGTACTACTTGTAGTGGTAATGGGTACGTTTTTAATCCTACTAAATTGGTAGCAGGTTTTAAATTTAATGCACCTAATGCTAAATGGATAAGTAACAATGGATTTAGTGTTAATAAATCTATGTTAGATGTGCTTCGTACTGCATCTGTAAAGAATAATAATAAAGAAGCAATACAGTTTTTAGGTGATTTACAAAGACTGTCTGCACTAGATACTTACCTGTCATCTTTTGTTGATGGCATAAAAACATATGTAAAGCCTGATGGTAAGTTACACGTAAGGCTATTACAACATAGAACTGCAACAGGCAGATTCAGTGGAGCAGACCCCAACATGCAGAATATGCCTAGAGGTGGTACGTTCCCTGTTAAGAAAGTATTTGTTTCACGATGGGAAGGTGGACAGATATTGGAAGCAGACTTTGCTCAGTTAGAGTTTAGGACAGCTGCTTTTTTATCACAAGATGAGGTCGCTATTGAGGAAGTTACAACTGGATTTGATGTACATTCGTATACGTCTAAAGTTATCAGTGATGCTGGTCAGCCAACGGATAGGCAGACTGCTAAAGCACATACGTTTGCACCTTTATACGGAGCAACAGGATTTGGAAGAACACCTGCGGAAGCGAAGTACTATGAACACTTCACAGAAAAGTACCAAGGAATCAAAGCTTGGCACTCCAGATTGGCTAAAGAAGCTGTAACCACAGGTAAGATAACGACACCTTCAGGTAGACAGTTTTTCTTTCCTGATGTAGTCAGATACCCAAGTGGCAAGGTGTCAAACTTTACACAAATAAAGAACTATCCTGTACAAAGCTTTGCTACAGCAGATATAGTTCCTTTAGTCTTGATGGACATACATGATAAACTAAATGCTTTAAAGTCTTGTATAGTTAATACTGTACATGATTCTATTGTCATTGATGTTCATCCTGACGAAACACAAAAGGTAATTGATATAATAAAAGATGTTAATAATTATATTGATTCTCTGATAATGAAAGAGTTTAAAATAACAATAAATGTGCCATTATTATTAGAAGCAAAAATAGGTAATAATTGGCTTGACACTAAAGATGTCATATGATATAACTTGGCATCTTAATTGAAAGGAGAAATACAAATGAGTACAATAACAGACGTTACGACAATCGATACAAATAATTACGCAGGTATGGCTAAAGCTATGGGCATGGCTGTGGAATCAGCTTCAGATAAGAAGACTAATACTCTTGCACGTTTGAAGATACAACATGCACCTATCATGGGTGAGATGGAAATAGATGGTAAGGCAGTTAAAGTAGAAACTATAAATGGCGGTGTCTACAAACTAGAAGTACCTGACGATAATACATACTACTGTGATAATATAGTCATAAGACCATACTTGCAGAGATTTATGTATAAAAGATTTATCACTAACTCTAATCCAAAAGACGGTGAGAAACGTGGTTCATATCAAAAGACTATCATGGCAGACAATCTTAATATTGATTTGAAAGATAACTTTGGTAACTTTAATTGTGGAAAACCAGCAGGGTACATAAAAGACTTTGATGCTTTAGCACAAGAGACTAAAGATTTAATTAAGCAAATCAAAAGAGTAAGAGTTCTTTTTGGTACAGTAGATATGGTTAATGCCATGACTAGTGATAAAGTAGAGCATGATATTATCAGTAAACCTTTTATATGGGAAATAGATAATAGAGATGCTTTTAAAATCTTAGGCGAACCTTTTACTAAGTTAGCTAAGATAAAGAAGTTGCCTATTCAGCATACTATCAATTTAACTACAGAAGAAAAAGCTTTACCTAATGGTAATCCTTATGCTCTTCCAATAGCTAGTATTGATACTAATAAAGCTGTGGCTATTGAAGAAAAAGACCAAGACCTATTTGCTGACTTCATGGCATGGGTGCAGAACTACAATGAATATATTGTTGCTGAGTGGCAAAAGAAAGCTACTGATAAAATGAGTGATGATGAATTAGAAGTTGTAGAAACTTTTGTGGACATTGAATAATGAATCATAAAGGTGAATTGGCAGTTCATAGGTATCTGCAACAAGTAGTAGACGGTGAATCTAAAATGGATGAATCTGTTATAGAAACCGTTGCTAATGATATTAAAGATGCTTTGAACCGTCAATTCAATGGTGGCAAAAGAGGTGGGTTTACTTATAGAATGTCTAATATAGGTAGACCCTCCTGCCAACTTTGGTGGGCAAAGAATCATGCAGACAAAGCATCATCTAAGCCAACTACTTTTGTTATGAATATGATGATAGGAGATATTGTTGAAGCTGTATTTAAAGCTTTACTAACACAAGCAGGAGTAGAGTATCAAAACAGTGAAGCTGTAACTTTAAAATTAAAAGATGGCAAAAACATAACAGGAACATACGACCTTGTAGTTGATGGAGCAGTTGACGATATTAAATCTGCTTCTGATTGGTCGTATAAATATAAGTTTGAATCTATTGATACATTAAAAAATGGCGATAGCTTTGGTTACGTGGGTCAGTTAGCAGGATATGCAGTAGCATCAGATAAAAAGATTGGTGGTTGGTGGGTTGTAAATAAAGCCAATGGTCAATTTAAATATGTTAAGGCAGATAATATAGACTTAAAAGAAGAAATAGCCACAATAGAAAAGACAATAGAACAAGCTAATAGTAAAGAATTAGTGCGATGTTTTGAACCTGAACCTGAAACATTTAGAAGTAAACCTACAGGCAACATGGTTTTAAATAAAAACTGTACATTCTGTGATTTTAGACAACATTGTTGGAGTACACTACAAGAGTTACCTGCACAGAAATCTTTGGCAAAAGAACCAAAAATGGTGCAGTACATAAGTCTTGCAGAGGTGTAGATGTCTCCGCATAAAATAAGAAGAGAAGCTATAAAGTATGGATATAGGAGTGGGTTAGAACATGCCCTCTCTTTATATTTAACTAAGCTAAAACATAACTATTCATATGAAAGTATGAAGATAGAATGGGAAGACTTGGCTTACCGCACCTATACTCCTGACTTTATATTAAACAATGGTATTATAATAGAAACAAAAGTAAGGTTTTTAACAGCAGATAGAAGAAAACATCTGTGCATAAAGAAGCAACACCCTAAGCTAGATATTAGATTTGTATTCACAAACAGTCGTAGTAAACTAAGCAAAGGTGCGAAATCTACATACGCAGAGTGGTGTATAAAGCATGACTTTAGATATTATGACAGGATAATACCTGAAGATTGGTTAAAAGAAAAAGGTAAAAATAAACACCCTAACTTCATAAAGTTTAAGGGTAGTAAAATAAAAAGGAGAAAAGCATGAAAATAACTTATGAACCTGAAGACTTTCTACTTGTTTTAAAACCACACCTAGATAAAGATTTAATATGGACAGGGGAAGTATCTGTAAAAATAGTTACATCTGATGCTAACAGGTTAGATGATGAAGACTATTATGGTATGATGCACTTTGCTAGACTAGTATGTGGTTCTATTCCTACTATGGATAAGAATGAAAAATTTAAAATAGAATGTGAAAAAGAAGCTAATCTATACTTGCCAAATGATGACAAGTGTGCTATAGATAAAATTAGTGATGTTGAAGGAAACGTAATAACATTAAACTTTAAATCAGATACAGAAGGAAACGCATAATGGAAAGGCATGGTGATTATATGGCAAGAAGACTGAGAGAAGAAGATAAAGCAGAAGATATGGTTAATCATCCTGTACACTATAACAAGGCAGGTATTGAAACTATTGATGCTATAGAAGCTTCTACTAATGAAGGTTTTAAGTATTACTTACAAGGTAATATATTAAAGTACATATGGAGATATGAATACAAAAACGGTGTAGAAGATTTAAAGAAAGCACAGTGGTATTTGAATAAACTAATTGAGGTTTACAATGACGGTAAGAGTTAAAATGATGATAACGTTTGAAGTAGACCCTGAAGAATACCCTATTCCTGCGGATGGAAGGGTTGACGAAGAGTTTAAAGAACACATACAGGAATACGTACACGATATAGATGGTGTAACAATAAAACATTTAAGAGTATTAACAGAAGGGATTTGACATGATACAAAACTATTTACCAACGGACTACCAAAACTTTATAGCACTCTCTCGCTATGCACGATGGAAAGATGACGAACAACGTAGAGAGAATTGGGGTGAAACTGTAGACAGATACTTTGATTACATGGCTAATCATCTAAGTAAAAATCATTCGTATACTATTACAAAGGCTCTCAAGGAGAAGCTTACAGAGCAGATAATGAATTTAGGTGTGATGCCTAGTATGAGAGCATTGATGACATCAGGACCTGCTTTAGATAGATGCCATGTAGGTGGTTATAACTGTAGCTACATACCTGTTGATAGTCCACGTTCATTTGACGAGTGTATGTATATACTTATGTGTGGTACAGGTGTTGGCTTCTCTGTTGAACGAGAGAATGTAGACAAGTTACCTGTAGTCAATGAACATTTTGAAGACAGCACTACG
>Ga0181417_1000273_pt1 | contig 17220 bp, 37 predicted proteins | sample 40SPOviralmetaG_FD_130142 | JGI IMG/M metagenome (GOLD analysis project Ga0181417, IMG submission 130142) | Marine viral communities from the oligotrophic San Pedro Time Series (SPOT) site, San Pedro Channel, CA, USA - 40 SPOT_SRF_2013-02-13 | ecosystem: Environmental > Aquatic > Marine > Strait...
GTTGTTACAAAAGTTATCCGAGCAGGTAGCAGTGTCGAGGTAACTTGGGCAAATCTTATCACTGAGTCTGCGTTCTCTCACAAATTAATAAAGGTAAGTAAGTAATGGTAGAGTCAGTTTTAGTTGTTAGCATTTTCTTTGGCGCTTGCTATGTGGTCGGCTACATTTTTTATGGATAAAGTTCATAAAGTTCTTGACTTCCGCATCAACCTTTGCTACTATCTAAGAGTGGTTAGGGAAGAAAGGAAAAAAGATGACTAATCAAGAGTTAAGAGAAGCACTTCGTTTGTTACTTCAAGTTTGGGAAGAACACGGACAAGAAGGTTGCGAGGCATTGCTCGCTGCTGCGTTGGAGCAAAACTAATGTTTGTTGGAAATCTAGTTCGACATGAGAATATGGGAGAGCATCTTGGAATCGTCGTTGCTCGCAAGGAATTCCCTACTGGAGTTGTAAGGAATCAAGTCCAGTGGATTCCAAATCATATCGCTAAAGGACTTTGGATAAACTCAACAGAGTTGGAGCGACTTGACTCTGACGATGTTAACGTTTTACGAGGTGGTTGCTAATGAAAGTTGGTAGTCTAGTAAAGATCCCTAACTGGCAGTTGAAGCGAGAGCGATGGGTTGGTTGGCGAAAGCGAGGCATCGGTGTTGTTCTTGACGTTACACCTTACGCCATCCACGTTCGCTGGAGCAACGGTGAAGAACTCGCACACAGGACACATCCAGAAAAAGGAGGTGTCGTAAACCACTTTGAGGTATTAGCGTGAACCTTTCTTTAATAAAAGAAGGCTCCTTGGTAAAGTTTATCGAAGCTGCGAACCTCAACACTTTCGGCTGGACTCCCCATCGTCAGAATGCCATCGGTGTCGTTACTGGCGTGGAAACACACGCTGGCAAGCCCTGGTATAATATTCTCTTCTCGGTTGACGGAAGCCACACCCGAGTTTTTTACAAAGATGTTGAACTTTTTTCTTGACTTCTACCTCTCTCTTTGCTATAGTCTAAGAGTGGTTGGGAGAGAAAGGAAAGTTATGAAAGTTGGAAACTTAGTTCAGTGGGTTGAAAATCAGCCAGGGTTCCCGAAACGTCGTGGTGTTATCACTCACACTTTTCGATTCAAAGAAGGCATACACCAGGGAAAGGTGACAAGCCATCGTGTTCATTGGGTAAACAAGCACACGGGCAAACTAGTGTGTAACACTTTTCGCCCTCGTGATTTAAAGGTGGTAGCATGAAACAAGGTAATTTGGTAAGAGCAATAGGGTTTGACATGAGCAGGCTCTTTGTAGTGTTGGAGACTCGCAACGATCGAGGCTATGAAGAGTTGAAGCTTCATTGTTCGGAAAATCCTTTCCTTGAGCAAACTTGGAGCAATGCCGAGTTCTTTGAGGTGGTGCAATGAAAGTCGGAAGTTTGGTTCGCTTTAGTAAGCATGTATATAGTCCCACAGAAACTCTGGGCATCTTGACTGAAGTCTTTAAATATCAGTCAGGACTTGTCAGGTGTCGAGTAAGATGGTTTACTGGTGAGAGAATCCCTCCAGAGAATTTATGGTTGGCAGAGACGGATTTGGTGTTGGTATGAAGGTTGGTGATTTGGTAAAGTGGAACTACCCGAACTCTACCGATTCCGATGCACCAACTATCGGAGTCATCGTGAATGAACACAGCGACAATAGCATCCAGTCTTACTGGAATGTCAAGTGGGCTTGCGCCGCAAGACAAAACATCCGCCCAATCAACACAGAATACTTGGAGGTTATCAGTGAAAGCAGGTAGCCTAGTCAAAATGCCTACGGGACGCTTCTGGTGGAACAACAGAGTAGGTGTCGTAACAGAAGTCCGTATGGGAGGTTTCTCAAATCATAAAGGCGAACACGTTGTCAAAGAAGAGTGCAAGGTAGAGTTCGGTGATAACTTTATTTGGTACCAGAGTAAGAATGTGGAGTTGGTAAATGCCATCGTGTAGAGCGTTGAGAAAGGGTGATTTAGTGAGATTAGATCCAAAGAAATACAATGTGTTTACTTCTCAGATGATCGGTGTAGTGTCCGAGATTGATGATTCCTCTGACTGGAGAGTACTTTCAGTCACCTGGGCAGGAGATAGGGAGCCGACTGGACACCTTCCCACTGACTTGAGTCTGGTAGAAGAGGGAGGGAGAGAATAAATGTTCTCAAATGCGCCTTCAATGATAAGAAAGATGGGCAGTTTGAACATCAAGCTGGGCGATTTGGTGAGAATGAATTCTGACTCCATGCTCAACGGCGGAGGGCTCGCCATTGTCATAGCGGTTCATAAAGGAGAGTCTCTCAAGGGGATGTACGATGTACAATACCTTAAAGATGGCTATGAGGTAACGGCAGACGATATGCTTGACATCTTGGAGGTGGTGAGCAGTTGAGCGAGAAACTAAAGGTTGGTGATCTTGTCAGATGTTCAGGCAATAGTTATATCGGAGTGGTTATAGACATGGATACAAGTCGCAGCTACTCTGACATATTCTTTCCATACAAGATTCACTGGATAGATGATGGCACCTACTCTTGGATGTCCATCGAGAGCCTAGATCCGTTGACTAGCGGAGGTAAAATTGAGACAAAAGAGTGATTCACTTACACCAGGCGCAACATTTCACGTAAATATGGGCACAAAGTACATAAGTATGCGTATCGCACTCCCTTTCGAGCTAGAGATTCCAGCCTCAGAGGTGAAGGTTTTGGAAGATCTATTAAAAGATCAGGCAAGTATCCTTCTTAGACACTATTTTGAGGAAGAAAAAAGGAAAAAATCATGGAAATAAAGCATTATACACTTTTCAGCGGTAGCAATGGCGTGACTCCTTACATTTATGTCCGCATCGGCAGCAAAGACTTCTATCTTTCCGAGTCTAGATGGAGAATAATTAAAATTACTTGTATTTTATCCTTGACTTCCGCTATTCTCTTTGCTATAGTCTAGGAGTGGTTAGGGAAGAAAGAGGAAATCATAAATGACTAGATATTGCGGATGGTGCGGATTGCCTGGACATAACAAGAGAACTTGTCCAGATCGCCCACAAGAATACAAGGATATAGATAATCGCTGGATGAACAAGCCTGGTCCTCCTAAGGGTACCAAGTCAAAGTGCTCATTCTGCGGTGTTACAGGGCACAATCGGCGTACCTGTTGGCATCTTTCGAACATTCGTGACAATGTGCTGCTTCAGACTGAAACGTGCGTTAGAGAGGCGCTCTCGACGTTCACCGAAGCTGACTTTGGAGTCGGAACCATGTATGAAGTTCAATCGGGATGGGATGAGAACAGAAAATCCACCTATGTTACGGCACATGCTCATGTCCGATTTGCTGATGGACTTCATGGTTCTCCCCATCCGACATTCACAGTCTCATCTATTGGAAAGGAAATGTATGGAAATTATGGATGGAGTTCTCATACTGCTGCAAATGTACATGTGGGGTATGATGTGGTAAATTTGGAAATGTCCAAGACAAGTAGTGAACTTATAGCCTTCGGCGCAGGCGGCACCGACACTAAGATATTGGGAGGTACCAACATTGCGTTCTCTGAGCAAACTGTGAAAGAGCTTGTCAGGAATGCCCAGCAACAAGTAAGAGAGTATTATAGCAGAAGGGACGTCGAGATCTCCCGTGACTACGGTGATAACTATCGCCTTGAAATTTTAAAAACTGAATGTGAAGAAAACAGAAGAAGGAAAGAGAAATAATGTATAATCTTATTAGAATGATTGATGAGCACAAGGGCTTGTATTATAACGGCAACGATTACGCTGTGGCAAGTTTCAGTTCCAGAATGCAAGATCCTGAGGTGCTTATCTTTCCTGCGAATTCGCAAGGTGAGATCACTAGTTGGACAGAAATGTACGGGCAAAAGTATCACGTGCCACTTCTTGGCAGCGTCCAGACGACAATACAGATGACGGTTAATAGCTTCAACAGGAGTGCATGGTGATGAGTAGAAGAATTAAGAGAGTGGCGATGGAGAATCTCCCAATGTCACAGGAAAGGGTAGATTTGGATACTCTTGCGAGCAATGTCATGCTAGATATTCGCTCAATAGATCCTGAAGTCACACTTTTCGACGTATTTAACGCAATCAAGGAGTTGAACGAGACTCAAGACTTGTTCATATTCCAGAACGGAACCGTCTCGGCAACGAGCCACGGCATTGACGCATGGAGTTGAAAGATGAGGATCCTATATATTGCAACACCCCTTCTGGCATTGATAATTATGGCGACAATGATCTTGTTCGTAACAAATATGGATGAGCGAACACAAACGCCAAACCATTGTCAAGACTGTCCAAGCGATTCGTGCGTTTGCATCTTGGGCAAGAGAGACGACGCTGAGACGGAGGAGTGGATGTTGAGTCCCGAAGTTGGAGACACAGAATCCGAAGAGTGTCAAAATTGCACAATCGAAAACTAGTTACTTTTAATGAAGAAACTATTATTTCCACTAGCACTCATCTTATCCTTGCTGGGCATGATTGCACTTGGCACACCGGCAGGCTTAGACGTTAGCAAGATACACTCTGTTCCTCCCGAGGTTGACAATTTTAAATATTGGTATGGTGACATAAAGAATGGAGAGTTGTTTTATCTTGGAACAAAGAGTGTAGCAGGTTTCGAGACAGAACTTCATCTAAGGTTCTTAAATCCCCAGAGAGGGAAGATGTCTTCAGCAATGATGATATTAGGACCAGGCGGATTGGATGCAAATGACTGCTTCAACAGATACAAGAAAGTGACAAAGCTTTTAAACGAGAAGTATGGACACTACACTTTTATCCGAGAAGTAAAAGATCCCATTATAAGAGATCTTGTCACAACAGAGAGGTGTGCCCCAATAAGACATGGCAACACCTTAAAGACTTATTGGAAGAAGAAGGGCTTGACTATCATCTCAACACTCTTGGGAGATGACGAGGGCTATTATATTGAGATTGAGTATAGGTTCAACGAGGGCTCAGAACAAAGAAAGCCGTTGCGAAAAATTTTATAAGAAAGACAGCCAAAAAATGCCAATCAAACTTCTCCTTATCCTTCTCTTCCTTGTTCCCCAAGCTTCTTCCGAAGCAAAGCCGAGGAGAATAAAGCAATACTCATCATCTTCTAAGCCAAAAAAGCCAAAGAAGGTTAAGAAGAGGGTTAAGAATATCCGATGCCAAACCGTCCAATGCGAGTACCATCGACTCAGGGCGCTTTGGCTAATTCAGATAGCCAGCCCACCAAGAAGAGTTCATAAAAGATAAGTAAAAATAAAGAGAAAGATTAGAGCATGTTAACCAGCACCATTTTATCTATTTGTATTTTAAACCTTGCAGCAACCATAACGATTGCTTGGAGGATTCTAGAACTCCAGGAAGAACTAAAGAGAAGAAGTTCAATAAACCATGATGTTACCCAGCAGGTTCCAATAAGGGCAAGAGGAAGAAGACGACAACAAGCACAGAGCTTTAACGACGTCACCACTCAAAACATAAGATTACCGAGGAGTATAAGAAAATAATGTCAAAGCTATATACACGATATTAGCCTGCCCCCTCAAAAAGAAAACGGGCGAGGGCAATAATAAATAAAACTAAAAACCAAGCCCTAAAGAAGATATAAAGCTATAAGGGTATCCCTCCCAGTAAACAATTGGTATAGGTAAAGTTAGTACACCTAATCCCTATAAAGCCTACCCTTCAGGTGTACCCTTTCTATACTAATCCAATAAAGTTTATAATTAGAACTAAAAAGGGTGGGTTTATTAAAATAATCCTTATATAATCGACACTATTAGCCCAATAGGTGTAAAGTAGTGGTAAAGAGGGGTTAAATGGTGGGGTATATAGCACACTCTAACTACCCAAGTCAACCCCCAAAAGCCTTTTTATCTTGTCAAGTGCTAAATATTACCCTTTACAACGATTGAGTATCGTGCTATACTAAAAGAACTACCTACCGTTTCAAGCCCTCAAACGCCAATTCTATTAAGATCTCTCTAGGCGCTACTCGATTTAATCCCCCTTTTCTCTAAATAATGGACGATTTCTATTGACTTCTACGCCAAATCGAGGTATAAAGGATCATAAGATAAGGAAAGGAACTGGAGATGACAGAGACAAAAGTTGGAAACTCAAACCTCAAGAAAGGCGATAGAGTCGCCCAAAGCCACTCCCTTCAATGGTTCACTGAGGAGGGCGAAGGCTTTCCTTGGAAGGTTGTCCAAACCTGGGACTGTGGCGAAATGGCTAAACTCGAATGGGTTGGCTATAACGGTGAAGAGTGTGGCGGCTATGCCAATGCTGTTCTTACTAGCTACCTCGTAAAGGAAGACAAATGATTAAGTGTCGCTCAGAAATGGAAGTCCGTGGTATCGAAATAGACTTAGCCGGTCCAATGGGGAATGTATTCTTCCTTATGGGGTTTGCCCGAAAGCTTGGGCGCAAGCTCGGTTTCTCCCAAGCCCACTGTAACGCTATCACTGAAGCAATGAAGATTTCAGATTATGAAGGCGCAATCATTACCTTTGAAGAATTCTTTGGTGATTATGTGACGATTTATCGATAAAAGGCTTGACTTCCCCAGTCTAGTTTGCTATAGTTTATATGTGGTTGGGAGAGGACGCTCTCTAGAGGAAACAACGCTCTTGTGATGGGTTTCCTTGCCACAAGCCTGTGGGGGCTGTAGGTCAGAGCTAGTGATAGCGTGACTGCGTAAGCGTGGATGGATTTCCAGGTAGGCTACAGTCGATTAAGGGAAGTTGGGAACCCTTAATATTTTACTTGACTTCTACATCAAGAGTTGCTATTGTGTATATGTGGTTGGGAGAGAGCCACTTAACAAAAAAGGAAAAATCATGAAGCGAACAACATTTCTTAAAAAAGCAAAGAAGCTAGGACTTGAAGTTGAAGAGAATGAGCGTCGGTGTTATATCCGCCACAACGGAACAATAGCTTCTTGGTTCTGGCAAGAGAACTGGCAGACTAAAGAACTAGAAGGCACTAACTGGCATACAAAGGGTGAGCATCAAGAAAGCGATCCTTACACTGATTACTTCCCAGGATCTTTCTGGAGCAATGCTAGTCAAATGCTTAATCGTCTAGTTCCTCCTGGTTCTAAGCACAAGGTTGGCGCTCTTCTGAGATGTAAAGAGAATAAGCGCAATGGACGCTATAATCGTGTTGCTCGAATGGGCTTGATGATTGATGCCGGACAGAAGCAAGCAAAGATTCAGTGGTTGACACCTACTGCTGGTGAGCTTCGAATGCAAGAACTTTACCCCAATACTTACGGCAGAGGCGGCGTTTACACTGAGTGGGTTCAGGATAATGACTTGGAAGTTGTTAGTGCTGCATAAAAAAGTAAATTAATTGCGTTTTTTACTTGCTATTTAGATTAGAGTATGAGATAGTGATCATGTGGTTGGGAGTTGTGGTGATTCCCGAGAAAGAAAGAAAAAAAGGAAAAGTAGAAAATGTCAGTTGATTTTGAAACATTTATTAAAGTTGCTCCTCACGTCACTGCTGTTAAGAAGCCTGTGCTTCTCAGAGGACGTCACGGCATAGGCAAGTCCTGTGTTGTTTATCAAACTGCTGCTGGGCTTAATCTTCCAGTTGTCGAGCGTCGTGCAAGTCAGATGACTGAAGGTGACTTGGTTGGTTTGCCTGTCATAGACGGCGAATGCACTCGCTTTAACCCACCAGACTGGTTCCACCAAGCTTGCAATGAGCCTGTTGTTCTCTTCCTAGACGAAGTTGATCGTGCTACCATCGAGGTTCGTCAAGGTATTTTCGAGTTAACAGACTCTAGAAAGCTTAATGGGCATGTTCTTCATCCTAATACTCTTATCTTTGCTGCTGTAAATGGTGGTGAGCACGGTGAGCAGTACCAAGTAGGGGAAATGGATCCTGCTGAGTTGGATCGTTGGACAGTGTTCGATGTTGAACCTACTGTTGAAGACTGGTTAACTTGGGCTAAAGAAAACGTTGACAGCGTTATTTGGAATTTCATTAATCAGAATCGCAATCACTTGGAACATACAAGTGAGTTCGAGCCTAACAAGGTTTATCCAAGTCGACGTTCTTGGGATCGTTTGAATGAATGTCTTGTCAATGCTTCTTTCATCTCTGATGAGAATCGCAAAGAGTCACTTGGCATGATTTATGAGTTGACAACTGCTTTCGTTGGTTTCGAAGCTGCTGTTGCTTTCCGTGACTTCTGTGACAAGTACGAGAGTCAAGTACTTATCGAGGACATTCTTGATAATGGTGAGTTAGAAAAGGTTAAAGACTTCTCCATCAATGATCACTCGGCGATGGTAGAGAAAATGGAATCAGCAGGTACCTTCGAAGAAGAGCTGACTGAAGCCCAGGTTCAAAACCTTGTTGACTACTTTGTAATGTTGCCAAGTGAAGTTGCAATGAAGCTCTTCACAGTTATCGGTAACGCTGGTGAGGCTGGACAACAGAACGTTATCAAGCTTCACAAATCACATGCTTCGGTTGATGGACGCCAGTTCTCTCGAATCATCGTTGAATTAATCACTGGTTCCGATCCGGAAGCCTAAAGTATCCTTCCCTTCCTGCGTAGTTCTCTCACCACCTACTTTCCTTTTTCTACGCAGGAAGGGTTTTTTCTCTTGACATTCGGTGAGAAATTTGCGATACTCTAAGAGTGGTTAGGAGATTAGGAAAGATTATGACTTTTGATTTAAACAAACATACTGCTCGACTCCTCAGAGATGAGCCGTTCTTCGCTGCTCTGTCTCGTAAGATAGACAAGAGAGCTTCCACTGCTATTCCTACAGCAGGCGTTAGAGTCAACCCTGATTCTGGCTATTTCGAGATGCTTTACAATCCAGAGTTCTTTGAAGGGTTAACCGACGATCACAAGCAAGGTGTTCTCATGCATGAGTTCTACCATTTGGTATTTGAACATGTTACTGGGCGCTTGCCTGAAGGTGGCATGTCTATGATTTGGAACCAAGCAACTGACTTGGCTATCAACTCTCACTTGATGGGTAAACTTCCTAAGGGCGCTCTGATTCCTGGTGAAGGTTACTTCGAAGGCTTTCCTGTCGGCGCTACTGCTGATCAATACTTGGAGCTTTTAAAACAAAAAAAGCAAGAACAAGAAGAGAATGGCGAAGGTCAAGGTGGAGAAGGAGAGGGCGAAGGAGAAGAAGGTAACGGTTCAGGCTCTGGTTCCGGCTCTGGCAATGGACATTCTGATCCTGGTGCCTGGGATGATCACTCTGGTTGGGGCGAGACTGATAACACTACTAATGAGATTGCTAAAGAACGTTTAAAAGAAGCTGTAAAGAAAGCAGCTGAAGAAGCTAGTAAAGGCTCTGGTTGGGGTTCAGTCTCTTCAAAGTGTCGACAAGACATCATTGATTCAGTAACTACTAAGGTTTGCTGGCGTAAAGTCTTGCGATACTTCATTAAGACGTCTCAGAAGGCGAACAAGCGCTCTACAATCAAGCGAGTTAACAAACGTTACGCCTATATCCACCCAGGCAAGAAAGTCCAGCGACAAGCCAAGATTGCCATCGCAATTGATCAATCTGGTTCTGTCGACAATACAATGCTTACAAAGTTCTTCTCTGAGTTGAACAACTTAGCAAAGTTAGCAGAGTTCACAATCATTCCTTTCGATCACGAAGTTGATGAGAATAAAATCTACGTCTGGAAGAAAGGTGAACGACGGAAAACAGAGCGTGTATTGACTGGCGGTACTTGCTTCGATGCTCCTACTGATTATGTTAATCGTCATAACTTTGACGGTGTCATTATCTTGACAGATATGTATGCTCCCAAGCCAAAGAACTGCAAGGCACAGCGAATGTGGATGACTGATGCACGCTGCGCTGCGCATCCTTATTTCACCACACGAGAACGTGTAATTGTTATCGATTAATCCGAGAACAAAAGAAATAAAATAACTAATTAATTGACTGAGAATATAAGGTGTGGTATAGCCATTGTCTCAGTCAGAGTAGGGTAAGCACTATATACTGGAATGACTTCAGCCGGACACAAGGCATGCACGATGAAGTAATTATAGTTAACCAATTGGGTTGTTGGTGTAGAAGGGGGAAGGCTTGGCTCAAGTACTTCCCTTTTTTATTATAAAAGACTTGACAATAGCTAATAAGGTATGGTATATATAGGGGTAGGTAGGGGAGCCCCCTCCCCCTCCGGGATCTAAGTCCCTAGGGGATCTACCCCCTCCCCAGGTGAAGCTAAGTACATTCACGATCACACGGCAAAATTTGGAGACTTAGGGTATTCCCCCTAAAGACAAGCTTAAAATACCCCCGTATAAAAATTTGAGATTCTATTGGACTACTTAGAGTAGAACATAGGAGGGTATTGGAGGATGGGTTCACCAGAAGAGGTTATAAAGGCAACAGAAGGGATTATATCGGGCTTGCTTGGGCACTATGGGTGGATGTTTATCGCAGCCTTCGCAATCCTCCTATTCAAGAACATTGTATCGAACGCACTTGATGGCATACTCTTTATGTTTGGGCACGACTTCGATGTGGATGACATCGTTTATATAGGGGGCACGAAGAAGGCGAGAATCATCCGCCAAACCCCCACCAAAACGGTATTCCACCTTATAGAGTCGGATAGAAAACTTATTGTGCCTAATGGGGCGCTTTACTCTCTAAGAATAGAAAAGGTTCTTCCTGGCTCTAAGGGCGGAAAAGAGATTTAGAAACTACTTATAGAGGACTGGAAACGACAATTCATCTGGAGCACCATAATGAAAATCAAAAAAGAAGAATTATTAAAGATTATTAAAGAAGAAACCAAAAGGGTTTTGGGCGAAGGGCGCTATCATTTTGCGAACTCTTTCGGCGAACTTAACGTTTCGGAAGATCCAAGAGCGCAAGCATTTGAACAGTGCATAAAGATTCTTAACGAACTAACCTACGACTCCCTAGAAGACGAGGTTGCTTCTATGGCTGATGAAGCTGCTCGTGCGTTATGGAAAGCAGCAGAAGAATTAGATTATAAAAGAAATCAAGTTGGAAATCTTGAAGAAGGAGAAAAGTAATGTCTAAGGTAACAAAAACGGAAAAGATTTTGCGTAAGGCAACAGGTAAATGGGAAAAATTTCTCGCAGAAGGTGCGTTCAAAGGGCAAACGAATGAAGTTGGCGACCCTGATCAATACTATAACGACATGCCTACCAGCAGCGATTACAAATATAGTGCCGGTGAAGAATTTAAGAAAGGCGATAAGATTAAGGTTCGGTCAGTAAAGAAAGGCTACGCCACTGGCGGGACTGAACCCGAACCTGAGAATGTAAGATGCAAGACAGGTACAGTTAAGGGATTTGACGGTGAAAGACTTATTGTGATGCTTGACAATGGCGAGACTGTTTCTATTAACGGTAGGAACGCTTCTAATAAAGAATTCCAGTGGGATAATGAAGTAATGTTCTCATGCCCCGAAGAACAAGTAAACGAAATGACGATGGGTGAGCGTGGCATGGTTGATGCTCAGGACGGCAACCCTCCTTCAAAGATTGGTGGCGGCAACGAAGAGTATATGGCAGCATTCAACGCTGTTATGAAGAAGATGGGCAAAGAACCTCTTCCTATCGTCAAGCCTGATCAAGCTTACCTTGATGCGCTTCAAAGAGGCAACTTGGAAGAAAACGAAAAAAAAAGTTTTAAAGTAGGCGAGTTCGTCTATATTGTTAATGGTTCACTTAAAGGTGCCAGCGGCAAGATTCTAGAACCAATTACTACTTCAACTGGTGAAGAAGGTTTTGTTATTGAACTCTATTCCGACGCCAAGATGAAAGTCTTCGGCAAAAGAGGCGACGAAGTTATTGTTCTTCCAGGAGACTTAGAGTCAGGTGGTACAAGCGACGACATGGAACTCTACGACATCGACGAGCGTTCAGAAGACGACGAGCGTGATTTGGAAGAACCTGTAAAGTATGGCTCTGGTGCAGAGCTAGAGTGGGATGCTAAAGCGCAAAAGCACTACGATAGAAAGCGTGATATGTATATCGACGATAAGGAAGAAGAAGACAATCTTACAAAGGAAGGTGCTGGACACGATGAATCTATCGCTCAAGCACAAAACCAAGGCGTTGCTTTTATTCGTGGCAGAGATGATAGAGCAGCAGGTAAGGAAAGAGATCCTAGTTTCTCTGAAGAAAGTGGACGTAATCCTTTAGAGGTTCTCTTTTATAATGCAGGATATGGCGAATGAAAAAACTATTTGAAAACTGGCGTAAGTGGAATAAGACTCTTAATGAAGATTGGTATTCCGATGAGCACGAAACACGTGCAGACAAGGAATTCGCTGATTCTATGGATCCTGGTGCTACACATAGTTCTTACTCAGAAGATCCGGAATTTGATCAGATTCACGACATCTCTCTGGATTCTCTTGAGTCTAATCCTATGGGAAGAAACTCCAACTTAGATATTTCAGATATTGCACGACGGCTTGAAGCTCAATCTTTTGATGTTGAGATTAATGCCGCTGGATTGGACATCGACGGCAAGTATCAAATCGGGCTTATGCGGGACTTACCTCCTCATAGCCGTAGACAGATTTCTAAAACCCCTTTCGGCTTGTCATACATCCAAGACGGCGCTCCTGATGCGCTTCCTAAGCAGTCTGGTATGGGTAGAGCTGTTAACGAAGGTGCCATGGCTCCTTATAGAATTACGTTTAACGACAAAGTCGACTTAAATACAGTTCAAGAACTGTCGCTTGAAGTCATCGGTGTCGATGAAAAAATCTCTGACAACTCTAAAGAGGGTTTCGCTGAGATCGCAGCCACTCCAAAAGGAATCAAGCGAGTCGTTGACATTTTTAAGAAAAATGGTTTGCCAACAGACGTCATTACCAACGCCAAGGGCGAAAATATCCTATAACCCCCTACATAAACCTACCTTTGACATGCGGAAAAGTGTTCAAAGGTGGCACCCTCACCTACTCTTACCTACAAAAGATAAAAGTGTCAAGTTTCTGATACCTCTCATTTTCTGTCAAAATACTGACACATTATAATTGTTATGACATAAACTACTTATAATATACGAAAAATATATTTTCGCACCCCGAGGAGAACACTTTAATGAATATTTCAATGGAAGAAATCCAAATATACGGATCTTTTATAGCCCTAATCGCCGCCATCGTATTTGCGGCAAGAGTTATGAGCAAGGGCACTCAAGAAGAAAAACTATCAAATTATAAAAATATTGCTTTGATGGCAAGCAATCTCGTGAACTGCAAAGTAGGAACGAGAAAGAAAGTCCTAACTGATTTATATTTAGATCCAGACTGGACTGAGAATGAAGTTGATGAACTTAAAGGTGTCCTTGAGGGCATGCTTAAAACACGACTCACAATCGATAAACCTGGCTTTGAAACAAAAGGGATTAAAACTATACAAGAATGAGTAATAGAGAAGAGCCATGGTGGGCAGGACTAAATGACTGTTGGTCCCAGGATAGGACAGTCTTCTTAACTTCTGGAGAAGGACTAGATCCAATGGATAATGAACACTGGCTAGGAGATTTAGTCTTTCATAGGTTCTTCTCATCCGACGATTATGATCCAAGAAATGTAAAAGTAGTATTAGTCGAGGCTAATAAATGGAACAAGTGGCAAAGATGGCTCGAAAAGCATAAAACTAAAAATACAATGACTCCCGTATACGTTCACCCTGTAGAGCAAGTCCTTATTTCCAGGAAATCCTTCAGGATAATTAAATGGGTAGATGAGTATCGTCCGTTTGACTTTTTCGTAGATCCTATTATATAATTCCTTAGTCTTGCCATAGTTACCCATATGGAAGACGAGCCAAAGAAGATTCCCCTAGCAGTCCCTCCTAGCCCAATGCAGTCCAACGGGCTCCCCAACGTAGGGGATATAGTAGAATGGGTTAACCTTTTAGAAGTATGGAGTAATGATAAGTGGGTAGACGACGGTGGCCCTTACTTCGACATAAAGAATTGGGAAGACGATTTGGTTAGAACAGGATTGGTTATAGAAGAATCCTTAATAGATGAAGTATGGTATTGGACTGTTTGGCAATGGGGCACCGGCAGGTGTTATTGCATCACAAATGAAACGGAACAAATACGGATATTGTCCCGATGTGAAGATATAATATAAAAAAAATAATTTTTTATCTCCTTTTTCTTCTACCTCCTTCTACTTTATTATGTGAAATAAAGGAAATCAATATGAATGACACTATAGATGAGATTAGCGAAGAACTCTGGCAACAGATTGTTGAACTTCTAGAGAACAAGCTTCTCGAATTCGGTGTTACCGAAGAGAGAGAAGAGTGGACAAAGGCTGAAGTTTCCTCTAAGCTCCTTACTAAGTTAGAGAATGATTTACTTATTGAAAGTTGACTGTTGCTTTCTTGTCCTAAAAGGCAAGAAAAATTTTACGGCAGTCGTTTCAAGGAATTTTTATTATGAAAAATATTACATGCCCTATTAGAATTGCTGACGACGTGGAGTTTGCACTCGAAGAGTCTATACAAGATCAAATGTCCTGGACTGCAATGATGCCTCAAGGTGATTTGACAAAGCTAAAAAAGGTTTGCAAGCCAATCACCACCGTCAATGGTATGACGTTCTGGGTTCTTGATATTGACAAAGTTGATTTCATTCAAGAATAAACAGTAATTATCTCTCGCCGTTTAACGCTCTAAACGGCAGAAATTTTCTTTCGGAGTTCGTGGCAATGCCGACAAGCGTTAATTTTAAGTTAGGAGTTATTTCTCTATTCCTCGCCGTCGGACTCAAAATATATCACTCTAATCCCCACCTCTTTTAAAACCTTTACTTGTGCCGTTTCTTGTGCTATTATATCTTTTAGATCCTACTTATTATTAAGGGTATGAGGAAACATAAATTACTTGGTTCAAAGTTGTCAACGAACCTTCGTCAAGAATAAGGAGTATTACTTCTAGGACACATTAAAGGACAACTAGCACGACGGAGCAAAAGAAGTCAGCCCTTAACAAACTGCTTGACTTTCAAGTAAAAGTGTAGTACATTACACTAGTGATATAAAGAGGAGAATTGATTATGAACAGCAGAGCGCAACATTTTATCGAAGCAATTAAAACTGCATCATCCTCAACGGAAGTTGTTCGACTTTGGACAGAAGCTGCCAAGGGGAAAGATCTCACTATGAAGGACATTATCAATATTCACCAAGCCTGCGGCAGGATCCTGCTAGAGGCAGTCTACGAATCCCACGGTGAAGATTCTGATGCAGTCACCTCCAATCCAGAGTTTAAGACTCAAGCCAAAAAATAAAATAAAAAAGGCTAAAAGTCATGCAGACACATTCCGATGCATTCAGCATAGGTAAATTAATAACGGACATAGCAAAACACTTTAATATCAAGAAGAGCGACATCTGGAAGAGGCAATTCGAACTCTTATCTATGTGGCTTGGCGAACGGGGATTCAAGGTTACCCTATCCAAGGATTGTGAAGATATAATTAAATGGGATGAGATGTTAGTTATGATAGACTCAGCCCCTCAATGGGAAAATAGGTACTACGCTCTTCTTCACGAATGTGGGCATATCATCATATCTGAGAATCCAGAGAACTTTGAATATAACTATCCATATTATATACGAGAGTCTGATGAACGGCGGAGACGTTCTGATGCTTATAAGATTTCTCTCTTGGGAGAGGAAATAGAGGCATGGAAACTTGGGAGAAATCTTGGAGACAACATATTGAATCACTTTATAGATCATAAAAAGTTTGATAAAATGATGACGGAGTGCATGATGAGTTATGTGTTTTGGATTACAGAGGAAGAATAAATGATACTAACAGTTTTAGATACAGAGACGACGGGGCTTGATCCCGACATTCACGAGATTATTCAGATAGCAGCGATAACTTATGTTCTCGATGCAGAAGGTAATCGTTATGTTATGAAGAAGTGGGAAAAGAAAATAAATCCACAACAACTTCACACTGCTTCGGAAAAAGCACTTCAAGTAAATGGTTTTACTATTGAAGAGTGGATTGGCTCACCGAACGCACTAGAGGTTATGCCAGAAGTCAAAGAGATTATCGAAGGTTCAGATGTCCTGCTCGGACAGAACCTTATTTTTGATTTAAATTTTATTCACGAGATTTGTTCTCGCAATGATCTGGAGGTTCCAAGCTTTCCTCCTTATATTGACACAAAGTCCATAGCTGACAGGCTCGTAAGGGCATCCTGGCTGCAACGTTCGGGAATGGATTATCTCGTGGAACATTATAAGGTAAACGTCCAAGGGAGGGCTCACACGGCGCTCGTAGACTGCGAAAGAACAATGCTCGTATTTGATGAACTCATGCGAGACGTCAACGAAGAATATGAAATGTTTACTTTTGAAGAACCTTATCAACGACGACGAAGGAAATAAAATTGATAAAGCAAGGATCTTTAGTTAAAAATAAAGTATTCCATCATCAAGATGAAAAACCTGTCACTCGTGTTGGGATCGCAATTCATGAGATTTTTAACAACCCTTATTTAAAAGGTTGTTGGAGAGTTGCATGGGTGCCGACAAAAGAACACCCAGTCTCTAATAACAAGGATTCTCTATATTTTGATCACGTAAAAAAACAAAACTTAATTTTATTATCTTCTTGACTCTTAATGGTGCTTATGCTATAGTATTGTTGTGAGTTGGTGGTGAAGGAGTTCTTATGAAAGTCGGTGCGTTAGTTCGTTGTCGTGAGTTCAGTCAGTTCCCGAAAGAAAGAGAAGAAAACCCATTCAACATTCAGGGTGTTCTTGTCGAATACAATAAATTAATGAAAACAGCAACAGTGTTGATCAATGGACAGACTCGTAAGTTTCGTGCTCACGACGTTCAGTTGGTAAAAAATCCATAATGAATGTCGTTTATGCTTGACTTTCACTGCTCTATCTATTATATTATATATGTAGCGTGGTTGTTAAGGAGAAACCAATGAGAAATGTTTTTTGTGATATGGATGGAGTCCTTGTTGACTTCATCGGTGGGGCTGTCCCACGAGTTAATGAGGTTTTAAATAACCCACCTCCCGAGCTTGCCCAGTTAGCTCAAGAGGTTAAAGAAGAAGTCGGACGTGACTACGTTGTTGAGGGTGACTTAGAAAAGTATACTCCAACTGGCAGCAAGAAAGCTTCTGAGTTTATGTA
>Ga0181417_1000274_pt1 | contig 17207 bp, 18 predicted proteins | sample 40SPOviralmetaG_FD_130142 | JGI IMG/M metagenome (GOLD analysis project Ga0181417, IMG submission 130142) | Marine viral communities from the oligotrophic San Pedro Time Series (SPOT) site, San Pedro Channel, CA, USA - 40 SPOT_SRF_2013-02-13 | ecosystem: Environmental > Aquatic > Marine > Strait...
CGGCTCCTGATCCATTTGGATTGAATACCTGTATGGTAATAGCTCCTGCACTTCTAGCTACGGGTACGAGTATTCTATGGTTTAATACTGGGTTACCAGTTGCACCTGAATCTTCAGCATAATCTTGTAAACATTGTACATTATTTGAACCAAATGATATTAAAGCTCTTTCTGTAAATTGATCTTCACCAGCAGATGTACCTAAGAAATAAGGATAAACACCCTCGAATGAAACACCACTTGTTTTGTCCGGAGTTCCTGGAAACTGTGCTGAAGGATATTGACTATTAGTTGAATCTAAAGGCATCGGACCTTGTGCAAAAGTTGCAGTTAATGTCCATGCGTTAGAACCTAAAACAGCAGTATAATTACTTATTGTTAAATCATCTATACCATTTGGAGCACTAACTCCTAGAGTAATACCTTGAGGACCACTAATACTTGCTGCCGTTACATCACCAGCTAAAGGACCTGATGGATTAGATAAAGTACCTTGATTTGCTGTTGTTACTAAAGTAAATGTGTTGTCACTTCCAACCACTTTAAGTCCACTAGTACCTGCTAATGTAACGAAAGGTTGTGAAAATGTTGGAGGTGCTGTTGGAAATAATAAACTATCTAGTACAGATGAAATAGTATCTCCATCTAAATCTGAGACCGTTGTTCCGGCTGGTAGACCTCCAATTGTTTGAGTCATAGCTATCGTAGAATCCAATGCAGAGTTATATGTAGGAATAACTGTTACTGTATGTTCTAATGGAGTAGTAGCATCTCCATTACCATCATGAGTTAGTGTTACTTTTAATTCACCAGTTGATGCTGTATATGCAAGCGCTGTAACAGGATTACCTCCACCACCGGGAGCATCACCTAATTTTTTCCATTTAGAAATATCGGTACCGGGAGTTGCAGAGTCATCTATTAATATATAAAGACCGTTATTATCTGCAGAACCTTCAGATCTTCCTTCATCTAAAGTTACAGCAACACACATACCATTATATGCGAAAGGTAAAGAACCATCTGTTAATTGCGTTAATTCCGGAGTTGTTAATCTAGCATCTAATGGTCCTTGAAACTCAGTTTCAAAGTTAGCTGCGAAAGTAAATGTACCTGTTGTTCTTGTTGCCATTTTTATCTTTTAATTTTTATACAAATTTAATTCTATATAGGTTCGAACCACCGGATGAACCAGATTTAGTTAATACTGTGTATGGAACACCTGAAACACCTGCAATAGTTCTCGTATCCTGACTTACTACCCATGCTCCAGTCGCTTCTCCATATTGAGTAGAAACTGTTGAGTATTGGTAAACTTGTATCGATCTACCATTGATATGTGCATCTGAAATAGAAATTTTATGATGCAAAGAACCATTTACCTCAGCATAACCTTGATCTGCTTGTATTATTAAGCTTGGGTTTGTTACACTAGTTCCTGTACTATGTGAACGTAAACCTGCTTGTTGCCAACCGTTTTGGTCAGTTCCTAAGAAATATGGGTAAACTCCCTCAAATGCAGCACTATTAGATTTAGTACCACCAGTAAACTGGCCACTTGGATAAGGAGTACCTGTTGAATCTGCAGGAACTGGACCTGCTGCAAAAGTTGCAGTTAATGTCCAAGAATTAGAGCCTTCAGTTACAATATGATTTGCTACAAGTTGATCTGCAATATCAGTTGGAGCATTTACCGATAGTGTAAAAGGACCTCCTGGACCTGTAATACTAGCTGCAGTTACATCACCTGATAAAACACCTTGCGTTACTCCATTTAATTTCCAATTTCCTTGGTTTGCAGCTGTTATTAAAGTAAATGAATCTGTTAAATTAGTTCCAATAATTTTAAGACCACCATCTGGCGTTAACGCAACAGAAGGCTGCGTCATTGTTGGATATGATGTTGGGAATAATATTGTATCAAATAACTGATCGTAAGTTTTAATACCTGTTAAATCAGATACTAAAGTACCACTTGGCATACCTCCTACATCTTCAGTCATTTCTAAAGTTGTTGCTAGGTTAGAGTTGTACAATCCTCCACCAAATTCAACTTCTACCCAACATGAGTTTGCATCTGCAGCAATAGCTGGAACAAGATCTCCTGCTCCTGATTGTGGAGATTCAAATACTGTATATGTATTGTCGATTGGAACAGCTGGGCCACTAGAATAAGATTCCGATGGATTTATTCTAACTGCTCTTTCCCATTCAGGCAGGCCTGCCCATTCTGTTTCTCCTAAAGAACCTCCGTTGTTAAAAAAACCGACTGGTATTAATGTGTAGATCTTTCTTTCTTCTAAAACATGTACAAACATACCAACACGTCTTTTACCAGAAGATAATACGTCATCTGACTGTGTGAAGCCATCATATTCAGCTCCTATATTATTTTCCATTAAAGGTATTGCGTTTCTCTCTGCGATAGAGTAAACTTCTTGAAAACCACCCCTTAAATTGATTGAGTGGGCTATACCGCTATCAATAGCAGCATGTGATAAGAAATTAACTCTATTTATTCCTGATGGATGTAGTGGCATTGTTTATCTTTTATTTTTAAATATATTCTACTAATAATGCTGGTGCTAATGTACCAGAGTTTAATCTATATAAAGTATGGGTTATTCCATTATATTGAAAATCTATCTTTTCAGCACAAGTATCTACAGGTGCACCATCTAATGATAGTTTAGCGTTTGCTGTTAAATCAGGAACGCCTGCATTAGAAGGTATAACTAACCAATAATAGTTGGCTAATCCATGTGCTGGTATTGTAAATTGAGTACCAGATGTTAACTGAATTGATTGAGGAGGTGTCATATTATTAGCACCTCCTGTATATGATGATGGGTTAGCCATCATATCTGCCCACACTTCTTCAAATGGAGGTGATGATGTTGGCTGTGCTCCACCAGTTATATAGAATTGGTTAGCAGGAGCTGTAATCATATTTTGAGCTACAGGTAAACCTCCAGCACCTAAGTGGAAGTAATAAGATTGTGCAGCTGGTGTCTGTGAGTTGTCAGTTATATTAATTACTTTAGTAGCAACTACATTACCGTTTTGATCCGATAATTCAATTTTATATTGTTGAACACCTTCAGTTGTATTATCTGCAACTAGCTCAGTTGTAAAAAAGTGTGCGGTGGAAAGCGTACTATTATATGCACTATTGGTTCCAGAACCTGATGGGAATGAACCGCCAACAAAATCTGCGCCGGCCGCTGGATTACTACCATGTGGCACAGCCGTCCAAGTAAAAGTTTGACCTACCTGAACATATTGTGATAAAATGTTAAAGTTTAGTAGACCTGTTGGACCTTCAGCCTGGTTGTTAGTAGTAGTTGTTATTGACCATTGTGGAGCTAAATCATTAACTGTTATATTCTTAGTTGCTAAAGCACCAGTGGCTGGAGCATCGTATGGAGCTACAGTAGCATATTGAGCAGCATCATCCCACACTATTAATTTAAAGTTTTCCGCACCCTCAGTTTCCATATCAGTAGCTAATTCAATATCAATACCTAGTTCTACTTCACCTGGAGTACTGGTAGTTTGTACTTGACCGTTACCTGTTCTTGCTGATACAAAATCTGCAGAAAAGTCAACATTATTAGCAGATGAACCGTAATTTCTTAATTCCCAGTAAACTGTTGTTCCAGCAACCATATTACTTGCTGTAAATGTATAAGCACCTATATTACCTTCATCTATACTAGCAGGTCCAGTAATACTATATCCTGGAGCAACATCCGAAATAACTGTACTAACACTTAAAGTTGGAGTTAATCCAGTTGCATTTCCAGATTCATCTTGATTATTTAGAGTAACTACCATTGTATCAGGTCCATCAACTGTATTATCTTCTAGACATCCGAAGAATAACTGACCGAAATTACTATTCATTGTAATAAAGCCAGTTAATGAGTTTAATGATATATCTGAAAGATCAACACCAGTAATTGTGTAACCTACTTGAGTTCCATTCGGTATATTAGTACCATTTAGAGCATATTGTGCATTTTGACCTTCTAGTCTTGTAGCTGGTCCTGTAAATGTTGTATATGTAGGGAATGCAGCGTTAGTAATTGTTACAGTTTTACTTCTGTCTTGTCCAGGAATACCATTACTATCACTTCCTACTAATTTAACTGTGAAATTCTCGTTATCATTAATTAAATCATTTGCAATAGTAATCCCAAAGTTTCCATCACCATTTGCATCCATATTAATAGTACCTGATGTTGCACCGGTAAAATCTGCACTCGTTGCAGTTGAATTAGTAAAATCTACCTCCCAATTTATAGTTGCAGCTTGGAAGAAGTAGCTTGTGTTAACTGTGAAGAACATTGAGTTACCCTCAGCAATCGAATTAGCACCAGTTATAGAATTATATTGTGGAGTGAAAGATGAATCAGCGATGGTCACAGTGGCACTAAGTGGAACTCCACCATTACCATTTGCATCCTGAGACATTGTTGTCGTGTCGTTACCTGCACTATCTGTAGTAGCTAAAGTAAGAGTAAAGTCTTCATTACCTTCCGTAATATGGTCAGCTATAGCTTCTACAGTCCATGATGCGGTATTTGTATTTATAGTTGCTGTTCCTGTTAGACCGCCAACAAAATCTGCAGCAGTTATACCACTTCCAGTCGCAATCGACCAGTCTATTGTTGTTCCGTCTTCTACATTAACTACATTAAGAGTATATGTAACCGTTGAGTTATTAGTTTCATTAATTGTTGTTGGATTAGCTGTTAATGTTACATAGGCTGGTTGAGCCGCGGCTGCCATTTCTACAGGAATCCAAATATACTGATCTGCTACATAACCAGCTGTGGTATATGTAGAGTAATTTTCATCTGTTGTAGCTATCTTGTGAAACTTGAGAACTTTATCGATGTCATCAATATTAAGTTTGTAATTTGCGCCTGATCCAAAAATCCTAAAACCATTCATAGTCTGCTTCTGGTATAGAAAATTGTAGTCCATCTCTTCATGAGTTAAGGGTCTACCAAGATCGTGAGGCATTAACAAGTCATATTGACCTGTAGCAGCGTCAAAATGATTACCATGAGTAAAGTTATACTCTTCTATCGCGTCATATAAATGCATTTATTCTTTATCTTTTTTTTATATATCTTAAAAATATTAATAGTAAGAACCTCCACTAGGTGAAGGACTTTGTGTTGTTGTCGTTGTTGTCATTGCCGCAGTAGTCGTTGTTGTCGTCTGTCCATAATCACCATGAAATTGGTCAACACCCATAGTTAGACCATTAGGCATATAATATGTCGTTAAAGGAAACCCAAATTCATGAGTATGTGAAGTACCATTACCTCCAACATGTTGATTAGCACATAATTCTGTTTCATATAATGGGTAAAATCCATTCACTGCAATAGGATCTGTACAGGGAGCTTCAGTTGTTGTCGTTACCTGGCCATTCGGAATACTTTGAGCTATTGTCGTTGTTGTCGTCGTTGGCGCAATAGTCGTTGTTGTCGTTATTGGAGCAGCAGTCGTTGTTGTCGTTGTAATAACTAATTCTGGTATCACAGCCGGAGGTAAAACATCAATTGGATCTTCACTAACCAATAAACTAAAGGTATTTAGATCTGTATTTTTACTTAGAGGATATAGTTCACTAACTAATCTTCTATAGGCTTCGTTTGTAATTAGTTCTATGTATTCACATGGAGCTACATATTGATTTTGATTTACAACATATTCAAAACAAGAATAGTTGCCTTTTAATCTCTTTAACTCAGCATTATTAGCAAAAATACTAGCACATGCCTTTACAGAGGTTGAATTTAACTTCTTTTCTTGCGCAGATTCGAATTCTGTCCTCATATTATTGACAAAAGTAGCGTATCTGTTGTTTGCAAGTGTTAAATTAAACGAAAGTGGCGTCCAAATCGCGTCGTTTCCAGTCACTGCACATTGACAATTAGGGTCAAAATACTGATATGGGTAGTTTGCATTGATAAAATCAGCTAAATCTTGTAGTGTTTTAAACCTTTCTATAGTTTTTGTACCATAATATGCGGTTTTATTAAAGAGAATATCTTTTACCGCACCATCATTTAGCTCTACTATTTTTAGAGCCGCATAAGATTTTACTAAACTAATTCGATCAAATATCATTTATTGTCCGTTTATTATTGATTCGCCTATTAGGAACGTAATTACACCAAGAGCTGCTGTAAATATAGCCCAAAATATTTTAATATACGAGCTTTTCCAACTTAAAAGATGTTTTACATCATCTTCTAACCTATCTCTCTCGTCTTGTAACTTTTGAAAGTCTAATCTAAACTCAGTATTCTTATTAGTATTAACAATTACACCATCAATAGGATTTAATAGTTTTCTTTTCAGGTCTTTTACATCCGCTTTCATATCGCGTTGGTTTTCTAACATATTCTTCATAGAATTATCTAGGGCAATATAATTAGGGTCTTCCATCTTCTGTTTTAGTGATGCGAAGGCTAACATTAGCTCTTTTAATAATTCTTCATTAGATTTCTCCATGTTATTTTCTACTATTTTTTTGATCTTCGATCCATTGTTTACCGATTGGATTAGAGACAGGTTGCCCCATAAACTTTCTGATCTCTTTTCCTACTAAATCAGTAGGAGTTGTATCTCCATACACAGAATTATCTACAATTTCAAAACGTTTTGCCTTAAACAGACGCTGAAATTTACCCAGATTATCCTGTACTTCTTGCCACATTTTAGATACCATATCTTCTGGTAGCTTTCTAGGTCTAGCATTGTTACGATCTAACGCAATTTCTTTAGATGTATTGACAAATACCATATAACAATCATAACCAAGTGATCTTAATTCTTCAACTTGACCCTTAATTTTCTTATAGTTCTTACCAGTACCATCAATTACCATGCCTAAACGACCTTGGATATACATTTTTTGAGTCCCTTTAGTGATTTTCTTAGCTTTATCTCTAATTTGCATCGCATTTTGCCATGCAACAGGGTCTTTATCCTTAATATCCATTAATTGGGCCATGTCTATATTAGCCTTTTTCAATAATAATTCGAATGCAGCATCAGAATTGACCAGTTTAAGGCCTAGGTCATAAGATACTGATGCAGAACTGTCTTTTGGAAGACTAAATAATTCACCAGCTACGTAAGATTTGCCTGAACCAGGTCCGCCGGCCATAAAGAAGGCTTTTAAGATACCAGGGTCATTGACTCCTTCCTGCAGAAAGGACTCAAATGTTTTAAATATTTTCATGTAACAACGTTATTTTATACTCTTGTATTATATATCTCTGCAACCGGTCGTTTAAATACGACCGGAGAGCCTAAATTTTGTTGCAGCTAGGTCGCGCGCGCGGGGCAGATGGGGTTCTCCTTGCCTAGGACGTTATTTTTGTCTTCGAACTGCCCAACGAATCAGATGGATGATGACGCGTCACCTCACTGTTACTCCAGAGGCCAGGTGTCACCTATGTGTCTACAGTGACTCTGTTACAAGAGGTCTCTGTTACTCATTCCGTCTGCAGCGTGGTCATTGTCTATCCGCAACCTATCTGTAATTAGCGTCTTCACTGTAGATTAAAGACCTATCTGCCCCTAGCGGCCTGCCGGTGCAGTCCAGGCCCTAAAGGCCAGGCCAGGCCAGATCGCTGGAAGGCCAACCTTACTACAGTTTTGAAAAACGCTCCGAATTTTTTTCCCAGTGACCTCAGAGGAATCTGAGGAATGGCAGCAGGTCTCTCCACCCAGTCTTGGAGTTCCTTTTAGAATGCGAAGTGCTCAAAGACTCGTGGTGCTGACAAGAGCTCACAAAAAAAGCTGCTCAGAGGCAGCCTTTAAAGTTTTTATGATTTCTTAAAGAATAATATCACCTAAGCTAAACATATCAGCTACTCTTGCAAGAGTTTTAGATCCCTTTGGTGTTGGAGCGATAGAAATGTCTTCCGTCGCGAATTCATAATCAAGTCCTGGAATATCTTTGAATTTAAGTCCAGCATTGTTACCAAAAAACTCAGTATCATATTTGTAATCTATAGACCACTGTGCACCAAATGTTGAGTTAGCTATTCTGACATCTGTAATTTCTACTTTAGCTGCCTTCATAGCTTTATTATCTGCATCTTGCTGTCCAAACTGCTGATTACCGATAACCTTCTTAAGATCAGCGCCAGAAATAGTTTTGCCTATGGCTCCTTTAAGTATATCGAGAACAGCTTCCCATTTTTCAGAATGTTTGTCTACATTATAGGCATCCATTCTTCCTAATTTAACTTTCGCCTCGTTTAATTCTTGTGAACCTATAAATGATTCAAATGTTGGTACGTATTTAAAAGACTCTAATATAGTTTTAGATTCATAAACTTCACCGTTTTCAAATATCCAAAGTTGAGTGCCATTAGCGTCAGCCTCGCTTGATAATTCAACTTCACCCATACCACCTTTTAATTTAACTGGAAAGCAGGCTCCTGCTGCATCATAACCTTTATCTTCTACCCAACGGCTAGCTTCAGCGTCATCAACAAATGCACCATCTGCATGTGGCATTCCATTTTCTCTATAAAGTAAGAAACACGATTGTGCGTTTGTCATACCAGAGTAGAACCAATTTTCTCCGTCTTCATTCCCATCTTTAGGTATTTCTGTATATCCAAATGTGAAATCCGAAGATAATTGCGTTGCCTTCTTTTCAGCTTTTCTTTTATTATTAAATGCGAAGATTTTCATGTAATCTCCTGATTTTTCTGCTATCCAAAATATATTTGCCTTTATTTCTTGAACCTTTTTACCTTTAGGTGCTTCTGCTCCTCCTACGTTAAGTTCTCGGTCTAGCTCGCCGTATTGGAATGTAAAAAGTTCTTTTCCGTCACCCTCAACGTGCGAGGCAATGTAAGCTGTACCCATACCTCCCTTTAGTTTAATAGGGAAGCAAACACCTGCAGTTTCTCCGCGTGTGTCCCCTTTCTCAGCATAGGCCTTAGCGTCGGCTACGCTATTAAATCCTTTAACGTCCGTCTTTTTGTCGGCTCTTCCAAGTATAAAACAGTCACCTGCATTAACTTCACCTGATGAAAAACCAGGAGCTAACTCCATTGCTTTTTCTTCAGCCTTTCTTTTTTTGTTGAAAGCCCATATTTCTATAGAAAATTCATCTTTTTCTGCTATCCAAAATATCTTTGCCATAATTTATAGTTTTACTTGTTTTTATTTGTTTTTATTTTAATTCCAGTCTGCAGCCCAAACGAACTCTAGTCCAAATTTTTTACAAAAAGGCTCGATTAGATCTGAGATCTTAGCTTGTGCATTTTCGTACTTAGTATATTCCTTTGAATTTAATACTTTCTCTGCATAATCACCATACTCATCTGGATGTCTTAATTCTCTTGGTTCGTCTGTCTTATAGTAGACTCTCTTTTCAGCAGATCTAATATAAGGCATTCTTATGATAATGTCTCTATGAGCTTTTCTTGAATTCTCTTTTGCAATTGCGTATTGCTTTTCAATCTTTGGTTCTAGTTTTTTCCAAGCAGCAACTATTTTTACTCTAGCCTTTTCAGCTGCAATGGCACCTTTTAAATCGAATGGCTGACCATTCACTCTTTCAAAGTCTTTAAATACACCAACAATATCTTCCATGAATTTATCAAAGTTAGAAATAGACTGATAAGAACCATGGACAACTCCCATACCCCAATCTTTGTAAATTGGTTTACCTGGATTAGATGGTTTTATCGTACCTTTAAAAATATCACTAAATGAATATCTAGGCTGTCTTGTTGAATTAGCAGAGTTAAATGAAAATATCTTCTGGTCTCCAGCTTTTAATTCGATTTGAACCTCTAAATTACCACCATAGTTCCATGCGTTTCTATAGACCCTTGCTTTCATTTTGTTAGCAAGTCCACCTGGCATATTCTTTCTTAAGTATTCTGCTAATAGAATTCCTTTACCAAAATTAGATTGGCGCTTATATTGTTCTTTACCTTCTGCCGACTTCTTAGCAATTTTAATAAATTGCCTTAATGTATATTCAGTATCGTCAGCAAATAAAAGCTCTCTAGTTTGCTCATCGAAAACGTCGCTTTCATTAATAAAGTTCTTGTATGATTTTAATTCCATATCTTATTTATTTAATAATTTTATTAGATCATCCATATTAAAATAAAAAGAATATCCAGCTCCTTGATAACCATGATCTTGTTCTACTGTAAATAGTTGTCTTCTTTTCTTTAATTCAGCATTGATTGAATCTTCAATAGCTTTACCTATTACAATAGGATCGCTGATTTCTATTTGCTTATCTAATTCTTTACTATTACTAGCCAATGCTAAAAAACCACCTTTACCATATTGGTAGGATAGTCTATAATTAATGGCATGGCCACTAGTAACTACTTGAAAATTCTTCTCGTTTAAAAAATCGTTGAAATCCATATCACTTAGTTATATTCTTACTTAATATTAATGGAGATGTATCTTTACCATTTGAGATAAAATAACAATTCTTACCTTCTGTTATTAATATGGCTTTATCTTTAAATTGTTTAGGATAATGTTCTAGAACGTATGCTTTTACTTTCTCTTCCATTATGCCTTCTTCAGTTTTTTATCGTGTCCGCCATCTCTAACCTCTTTTGCAAGATCTTTATCAGCATTACCCCAAGTACCTTCACCTTTAGTTAAGAATGCATTTACTCTTGCATAACCCCATTGTTGTTGGTTAGCTCCTGGTCTGTGGCCTGATTTCCATGCAGCAAGACCTCTTCTCATTACCGCTCTAATAATTCCGATTGGCACTCCAGATTCTTCTGCTTTAGTTTTAAGTGCAGTTTCAATTTTATCATCATCTAGAGGACCTCTATCTGTTGATTTTTGTTCCGTATCGTCAGCTTCATGAACTGGGTTAACAGCTTCGTTAAAATCACCATCATGTGCTAATTTACCTTTAAACCTTTTTAAAGTAGCCCTAATCTCTTTTGCTTTATCTAAAGTTATGGTTACAATTTCACCGCCTGCATTGTCTGCAACTTGAATTGCTGGAAAATAACTAAACTGTTTTGGTAAATCACCTAATTTAACTTTAGTTGTTAAATGGTTTAAGACTTGTTCAAGTCTCTCTTCTGTGAAAGGTACTCCTTTTATATAGAAAAGTCCAGTATGAGCATCATAGCCCATTGCCATTTCATTCATGCTTTTAACATGTTTATTTTCTTTGTATAACTTATTGTAAGCTTTAGTGGCTTTAGAAGTTTTTACTTCACCCTTCTCTCTAGCCTCTTTATCACCAGGCATTTCTTTGTAAGCATCTGGATCGTCATCATCCATATCTGCTTGTTTCTTGATTTGATCTTCTTTGTCTTCTACCTCATCATCTTCTAGACCTCTATGATATGGATCTGGGCCTGGTTTTTTATCTTCTTCTATTTGAACAGACTCTGTTTTATGAGGAAATCCATAATGAGCTACATATTCTTCACGTGTCATGCCTGCTTTATCTGCATGGAACTGAATAAAATCTTGGAAATTATCTTGTCCATTCCAATGTATTGAACCGTCTACTACTCCCATTATCTTTTAGCCTTTTTTAATTTATACTCAACTGCTTTGTAAATATCTGACCAGATACCAGGACCTCTAAAACTTCCACCTATATCATAAGCTTCTTCTTTAAATTTCTTAATAAATTCATCGAATTCCATTTCAGCCATGTGGAGTGCCTCAGCTCTTCTTTCATCTTCGTCATCAGATATAGTACCGTCAGTATTAGCTTCAACTAAGTTATCTAACCCTTCAAGTTTTGCAACTTGCTCTAAATTCTCTTTTAATTCATTATAGAAACCATCATAGTCTGCAGCAATATCTTCACCATATATCGCCATCCAAATATCAGCAATATCTTGCTTAGTAACTTTATTTTTATATTTGCCAGTTACTTCTTGAAAGAAACCTTGATATTCATCTTCCATTTCCTCACCATAAACATGTGACCATGCTTTAGCTAGGTCTTTAAATTTGTACTTCTTAGCTTCAGTAATTGTATTAGATTCATACTTTTCCATGTTAACAAAAACATCAGCAATATCTTTATTACCTATTGTATTATAGACTGCATTTGGATGTGAGTTACCGATTGCTGAATTAACAACATCTCCGTTATCTTTTACAGTATAACTTCCACCTTCATATTTTTCACCGTCAATTGAGATTTCAAAACCGGCTCCACGACCTTTGTCATATTCTAAGTCATGTACTTTTGCCTTAACTTTATCAGCTTGAGAAATTGCAGATGCTATTAGATTAGCAGCAGCTTCTACTTCTTTTTTACTAAAGCTAAATTTTTCGTTTACAGACTTATTTCCATTACCACAGCCACAATTGCCGCCACATTCACATGGATCTTTCTGACCAAACTGTTCTAGTGTTTTTAGTTTCATATTAAGTTCTTTTTATTTAATGATATTATAGTATATATCAGTCTAAAAATAACTCTTTTAGATTTTCTCTTTCTATAATAGTAGTTAGCTTCTTATCATAGTCTTTTGCTTCAGCATAGTTTCTATCTAAGTAATTCAAATACTTCTTTTCAGTACGTAGTTTGTTAAGATATGCAGCTTGATAAAGTGCATAATCTATAACTGAAGATCTCCAATCATCATAGAATGCATGTCCTAGTTGAGTACCTTTTGCCGTAGTAGCTCTGGCTCTAGCCTGTTTCATACCAAAGAGATTATTATTCTCTTGATAGATTCTACTCTCCCAATAACCAGTCTCTAATATAGATTGTGCTAAAACAATGTGTGGAAATCTGACGTTTAGCCTCTTTAATTCCTTTACTAAATTGTCTTGTGTAAATTTTATTGAATCATCTTCTAAGATTACAACCGCAGATTCAATCGGTATATCTAAGGCTTCTTTGAAACCTTCTTGTTTGGCATTACTAACCATTGCAGTTAGAGTAACATAGCCTACTAAAAATACTAGGCCAAGTATTATACCATGTTTTTGTTTTGGCTTTACCTTTTTAAAAGATAAAGACTCTTTACAATATGTGTATAACATAATTTGAGTTATTAATTATAGTACTAATATACGAAAAATAATTGACATAAAAAAATTATATGGCAACTATTTTGCATTTATTTTGACCCCTCTTTAAATACCCTTAAAATTTATCTGAAAATAGATCTTCTATATCTTCATGTATCTCTTCTGCTGTCACATCTAGTTCTAGCATAATGTTTGCACGATATGTTAATTCTTTAGCACCATTACTAAATACCATTATTGTTGGTATAGATCTTACTTTATACTTTTTCTTTAAGTCTGGATATTTTTCAATATCTACTCTATAATATTCACCATCTTCTATTGCTTCCCATTCTGAAAATGGTTCAGCGAAAGATGCTACAAACTCTACAATAACAATACCTGTATTAATAGCTTTATTAAATGTATCAGATGTTAAGTATTTAGGCTCTGCATCTACTATGCTTGTACTACTTGAGTCTGCAATAGTTGAAGATGCCATAAGGCCAAATGCTAATATAAATATAATTGCTAATTTTTTCATAATCATTTTATCTAAATTGGAAGTTTAATCCAGCTTTTGCTGAGTAAACTTTTCTATCCCAAAACTTAGTGTAGTTGCTTTCAATGTAAACACCTAAGTTTTTAGTAATCTTCCAACCAGTTGCTAAACTAGCTGAATAATCTAACCAGCTATAATCTAGAGTTCCATCTCCATGCCATAACGCATATCCAAAATCTTCATCACCAAATAATTGCTGGTGGTATGGTAATACTGAAGCTGAAAAATGTAACCAGTTATTCTTTTCATAGTGGTAGAAATCTACACCTACAACTGCTGATAGAGTACCTTGATCTTCTATTAAGGCTAATTGCTCTCTATTATATGGACCTACAACCATAGGACCAAATCTATTAGCTCTAAAGTCTGCATCTGTATCTGCAACTCTTTGTCCATTTGGAGCAGTCCAGTAATAGTCAATTAAGTCTTGCTCACCGTCAAAATCTAAATCAATACTATATGCATTGTCTTGGAAACCATACTCGTATGCTAATTCCCACCATTGTCTTAATCTTTCTTGACCGAATTCATCTACAAATGGAGTTTCTAGGTAATCTCTAATTGGCTCATAACCATAAGGTCTATGACTTCTTCCGATAACACCTAGAGAAAAGTTTAATTTCTTTCCAACAGGTAATCTATATCTTAAGTCTAATGAATTATATTCTAGATCGACGAAACCATCTTTAACCATTTGACCTTTAACGATAAAATGCTTACCTAAATATCTTAAATAGAAATCTTGGTTGGTAAACTCATTACCGAACTGTCTATTCCATGTATATTCAAATTTGTATTCCCATCCGGACACAGCACCAACAGTTGTATAAAAACTTTGTTGTTGTTCTGTTCCATCATAGAAAACACCTGGCTTTCTTTCATAATCAAACCTAGCTACCTTTCTAATACCTAAACCGTATGAATAGTTAGACTTTCTTTCTGGAGTAACATCAACAACTTCATTATCTTGAGTTACATAGTAGAATCTTTCTGATGGGGTAATTGGTTGACTGATTTGTCCTACACCATAGAAAGTAGAGTATTTAAAGAACTTTCCTATTTTATCAAAGTTAATTAAAGGCTTTTTTGGAGGTACAAATAAACCAAAGTCATCTGACTTTTTCTTATCAGTTAATGGTTTATTTTGAATTTGTTGTGCACTCGCAATACTAAATGATACCAATGCAATAATAAGTAATAAATATTTCTTCATTTATCTTTTGTTTCGAAGATGATCTTCTATTTTTTTAAGATCTTCCTTGATTTCAGAAACATCTTCTTGAGTATTTAAAATCGTAGAACGTACCAACTCATCTTTAAGTTCGTATTCAGTTCTAGAAATGTTAGGAGCTGGTAGAGTTTTAGCTGCTTCAATCTCATCTCGCATATCATCGAGTTGAGCCTGGAATGCAAACCAGAAGCTAACAACAGTTGTGATTGCAACAGCGATACCAATTAATGTTTTTACACTAACCTTTATTCCACTGTCTTCTGTTAATTCTTTTGCCATAGTGACACTTAAATCTATTTTTAAAAGATAAAGTCAAATGTCTGCCTAAGCTCTTTTCCCTTTTTACTATCAGGAAGTACATCAAATTCCGTGTACATGAGTTGATAAATGGTTTCCCATTCATCATTGTCGGCTAGACTGTTTAACTCTTTACTATTTTTCTTTATATATTTCTTAATATCAGATTGAATTCCTTCATTGATATTACAGTACTCCTCGAAGAGAAGTATCTTATTTCTCCTGCTCATTTACTTCTAAGATATTTTTTATATCTATTTCTAAGTATGCAAGCTCTTCAGCTTCATCTAGTGCTAATTGTATATTTCTGTCTTTTCCCGCGACAGCAGTATCTAATTCTGCTTCTAGTTCTGCTTTTCTTTTATTTAGTGCTCTTAATAATTCTAATAATTCAGTCTTTCTATCTCCTTCAGCCTCTTTCCATTCTCCTACAGTTTTTGACATATCTAAAACAGTGGTAGCATGGTCTTTTGATATTTTATTGATAGAACGACCTTCATTGACTTTAGACTCATCAACTTCATCTAATCCCCAATAATTAGCCATGTCATATCTTACTGGATAAATTGAAAAATCACCCACATTACCTTCAGTAGCTTCTATGTTCTTAGTAAGATAATAGTCAGTGTTTGCTGCTAATTCTTCAAAACCATAATCTTCAGCATCTGTTTTCATTTCTTTCTTAAACATCTTGGCGATTTTATCATATCTACCAATAGCAATTATCTCTACGACATTATCATTGTAATCTACACCTCTATCACCAATTCCTAATTTCTTAGCTTCGTTAAGACCTAATGATTCTTTAAGAGAATCCCAAGTTAATTTTGGTTTTTCAGTAACTTCTGATTCGTTAGTAGCATCAGTATATAGTTCTTTAATCCATTTGTCAGTTTCACTAGACTTTTTAATTTTAGTACCATATTCTTTGTAAAATTCCTTTTTAAAATCTTCTGCATTTTTAGCTTCTTGTGCCATAATATGAATTTCAGACATCGCTCCTTCATTAGCTTTTAATGATTCATACCAACCTTGTTCGTAATCATCATCGTCTTCATAATCATCATACTCAGGTTCCTGGTACCACGATTGATTTGGATCAGATTCAGCTTCTTGAGTAAAGTCGTGTCTTTTCCAGTTAAATCTTGGATCTTCAACTAATGCAGGGAATAGGACTTTATTCCCATCTGCTCTAGTCTTGATTTTCTTACCTTTAGGATCGAAAGCTAAGGCAATACCTATATCTCTCATTTCTGGCTTACCTATTGCTCTAATAGCCTTAAGTAATGCTTTATCCTCTAGGTCTTCTTCTGTAAAACCATTCATCTTGGCTAATAATTCATAATAATCCATCTTACCGAATTCACCGTAACCTTCATATCCCTTTTCATACCATTGATTGCCTTCATTGTCGTACATATATACGTCAATAGTATTTTGTGATTCTGAACCGATTTGCTTATCAGTATCATAAGTCATCCATGAGAATTGCCCCTCATTAAGAACTTTAGGGTTATATGGATTAAAAATTGCTTTTGTAAAGTTTAAATAGTTAGCCATAATTGTAGTTTTTACTTTTTAGTTTTTCTTGGTGCTCTTTTCTTTCCAGCACCTTTTCCAGAACCTTTAGATGCAGGCTTCTTTGCAGCCGGCTTTCTACCTTTTCTAGTTTTTCCAGCTGCAGCTTCTACTACATCTTCAGCTTGGTCTACTAATTCCTTAGCAGCTTTCTTAACGTCAGCTAATTCAGCCTTTACGTTCTTAGCTCTTCTCTTTACTTCTTTTGCTAAGTCTTCAACGTCATCGGCGATTAAATCACCATCTGCGTCCTCTATTTTGCCAGTCTTAATGGCATAGAAATATACACCTGCGCCCAGTGCTAATACTCCTAGAATAATTAAAAATGTTGTCATAATGTTTAAATTTAAGTTATGTTATACAGTTATATTTATCTTCCTAATTTTGTTTAAAAGAAAAGAGCACGAAATATTGCTATTAAGTGCTCTTTTACATGCGTTTAAGCTGGACCTCCGACTCCGAAATAAACCCAATTTGCGTGTTCGTCTGCTGTGTCTCCTA
>Ga0181417_1000275_pt1 | contig 17184 bp, 9 predicted proteins | sample 40SPOviralmetaG_FD_130142 | JGI IMG/M metagenome (GOLD analysis project Ga0181417, IMG submission 130142) | Marine viral communities from the oligotrophic San Pedro Time Series (SPOT) site, San Pedro Channel, CA, USA - 40 SPOT_SRF_2013-02-13 | ecosystem: Environmental > Aquatic > Marine > Strait...
CCGTACTATTTTGAGTTGAGTAAACAAAACCTGTAGCTGTTCTAGGTGCGTTTGTACCTGGGCTAGCAGCTGGAGGTGTTGCACCATCTGCCCCTTGTATTGAAGTAGATATCTTTGCCGTAACAGTGCCAAAATTTACATTAGTTGTATTATCAGAAGTTGTTCCAGTCACTGCCGCACTAACGGTAGCACTAGCGTTTATTTGAGCTATTGATCTATCTGCATCAAAGGTTAAAGTTTTGCCAGCTGTTTCGGCTACACCACTTGTTGCGGATAGAGTTCCAGCAGAAGTTGACCAAGTTACACCGGTAATAGTGCCTCCAAACGCGCTTAGAGAAAGAGTAGAAGTACTTCCAGGATCGTAAGTACTACCGTCCTTCGTAAAAAGAACGGGACTTGCAGTTAAGTTTAGAGACACTCCATCAGTGCCAGGAGCGCCATCAGTTTTTTTAGAATATACTACAGGAGTACCCCAAGTGATTCCTGCGGCTGTTTCCGTAGGAGACTGGGCTGTTGCTAAAGCAGTACATACGTATACAGTATCGCCATTGTTAGCAAGGGTTGGAGGAGATTTATTCCAATCGGCATCACCTATAGTGAGAGTAGAATCAGTAAAATTATAAGTAGACTGAACAGAATTCGTTTTTGTGGCGGAAGGCACTGCAGGAGAGGCTGCTCCATTAGCTTTCACGTCGGAAAATATTTGTAACTCTGCGACTACATTTGCCTCTACTTTGTAACTTTCACTCCAAGTATAGTTAGAGGCTCCCCCAGACTTATTACCATTACTCGCCCATAAAGTAGCTGTAGAATTAGTCGGAGGATTTGTAGTCCAACCCTCAGAAGTAGGTACTCCGGAAGAAGCTGTAGGAGGATTAGGAGTTGGCTGGGTTGTCTTTCTTTGGAATATAATATCTACGGCGGAAGATATACCATCATTTCCTTTTGTAAAGCTCTGTACTTTAGTAAGTGTAGTGCCTGTACCTTCTTGATTTCTTGCTGTTATTGTAAAAGTAATAAAGGCACTTGTAGTTGCGTTTGCCATAGCACCCGCTTGTAGATTGGCATATCTTCGAGTATCATTAGCTACTGCGAATTGTACTAGAGACGCGCCTCCAATTTTAGTATCACCACTCACTAGGCCACTAGCGGCTGCCACTACACTAAAAGTATTTGCCCCACTTGCAGCATATGTAAGAGGAGTACTTCCTCTAAAGACTCTTATATCTGTGCCTGAATTAGCATAAGTTTTTGCCGCACCCGCAGATGTTGCAGGAATAGTGTGCGATTCATTAGTTAAAACAGTTGTGAAAGCATCCTCACCGTCTTTGACTCCGTATATAGAAGTAGAGTCTGAAGCAATAATAGTTCCAGAAGGTTGTTCTACATCTACTCTTATTGCTTTTTGTTGACCGTTTGTAGGCTCTAAACTGTCAGGAAGCGTACAAGTAACTTGGTTGGCACTACTAGTTTGGGTGCCTCCGGTTTGTGTAATAAGAGTATTATCTACATAAAACTTATAAATTTTACTACCAGCTATATTTTTAGCTGTAGCTGTAAAAGTAATAGTAGTATTTTCGTCCTCATCCACATCGTAAGGAATGACATATTTATCCGCTGTTAGATTTACTACTTTTGCTGAAGCACCTGCATTGCCTTTGGTAAACGTTTGTACTCTAGTAAGTGTGGTAGCTACTCCTGCAGCATCCCTCGCTGTTATTGTAAAAGTAATAGAGGCAGAAGTGTCTGCATTTGCCATAGCACTGGCGACTCCAAAACTTCTTGTGTTATTATTAACCCCATTAAAGTCTGTTGTAGTAACATTACTTCCACTAGCTACAGTTATACTGCTGGCCGAGGCAGTTACACTAAATGTATTTGCTCCGCTTGTAGCATATGTAAGAGGAGTACTTCCATGAAAGACTCTTATATCTGTGCCTGAATTAGCGTAACTTAATGCTAAACCGTTTTCATCGGCAGGAATAGAATGAGCTTCGTTAGTTAAAACAGTTGTAAAAGCATCTACCCCGTCTCTAACGCCGTATATAGAAGTAGAATCTTCTGCCGTGACACTTCCTTGAGTAATTTCTACTCTTACTGTTTTTTGAGTATTTGCTGCAGGTTCATCTGACTGTGCAAGTACAAAAGTTTTGCTATCCGCTGTTTCCGTTGAAACTTGTTTTTGAACGTTATTAACAAAAAATTTATACTGTCTATTTACTCCAGCGGCAAAATTAACTGCTTTCGCGGTAAAAGTAAGAGTAGTACTTTCTGCATTTGCTTCCGAATAAGGAATTACATATTGATTAGCACTTAAAATAGCAACCGAAGCATTTATACCATGAGCATCTTTAGAAACCCCTTGTGTACCATTTGCAGTTTTTCTAGGTTCGAACAAAGAAACTACATTACCACTTTGTGGCCCATTATTCATCGTTATGGTATAACGCAGCCAGTAATAAAAAGTAGACTCTCCCTCTTCTGTTATAGAGTCTGTATATTCAGTACCTCTACCTAAACCTACTAATGTTGCTGTTCTTTTTGCTGTTCCATTTTCGGTGCCTGCGCCCGTTGCTATAAACTCGGTTCCTGCATTATTATCATTTGCACCAATCGATACAAAGTTTGTATTTCCAGGTGTTTGAATAGTATAGGTTTCTCCTACAACAAAATTACCTGCGGTTACTTCTGTACCTAAAAAACTTTGGTCTACACTTCTAAATACTTCTATATAGTGCCCGTCAGAATAATTTGAAGCGTTTGTCCAAGTAAGATTTACGCCACCGTACCCATTAGTAGTAGCACTCACGCTTGCTGCTTTGATAGGATATGGCAGTATATTTGGCTGCCCAGGCTGGGAAGTATTATATTGAGCTACTAAGTCTGAAGGAGCCGCATCTATTAAATAGGCACTGTCATTATGCTCTTTTGCCACTATATCAACTAATAAATCATCTCGAGTATTTATATTCTCTATGCGAAATAACTTTTTTGTCCAATTGAACCTATCATAACTAATTGCAATTATATTACCTGCAAGAAGTAGATAGCCTCTAGGTGCCATAGTGAAAGATACTTCAAGTCCTGCTCTTGATTCATCCAATACTTGTTTGATATTTAGTCTAGCATTGAAATAATTACTAATTCCCGGCGCTTCATAACTACCTTGTCGAGGTATTCCTTTGTCTTGTTTTTTATAGTTTGAATTATAGAAAGCTATAGATCGTGCTTCAAAATTATTAGAAGGATCTATTATTTGAGCATTTACAGAATTAAAAGTTTTACTAATTCCTTTATCTGAAATTTTAATATTACCAACAATATCGTCTTTTGTAACTGTTTCATCTGCCCCAAAAAGACTAATATCTTTTGCTTTAACTTTTTGATCTAAAAAGTACTTTCCATTTGCAAAGCGTAAAATTCCATTAAATTGACGTAACATACTATTTACGTTGTCAAAAACAGGTCGAGAAGTATCAATAGTTGCATTAGTTTGATGTCTGGTTACGTATCTTTGATCCAGATCATCCCATCCCATATATTTCCAGTATTTTACGTCGTCTGAATCGTATAAAGTGTATCCTGTAACTACGTTATTATTTGAATCAATTTGCTTTACAAAAGGATTTCCTAAATTAGTGTGCTGCGTTGTGTTTATATTTACTGTACTAGTAGTAGTTAAGTTTTTAATAGAGACATTAGAAGTACTAACACTAGTAGGTTCATTGGTAGTTCCTGTAGAAGAGATGAGTTTCCATTTTCCATTTTTAGACCATACTATCTCCCCTGCAGAATAAGTTCTCCAGTTATACCATTTTTTGCCTAGCTTACCTATGCAGTCCTCAAAGAGTACTTGCTCGTAGTTTACTCCATCCTTGGAAACACCTTCGAAACTTTTTACAGTACCTTGCCACTGTAGATCTCCTGTAGCAGGGTATCTATATTTATGACCCACAGTAAAAGAAGTATTATTAGGAAATAAAAGATACACATCAGAGTTTGTATCACAGTTTCTGGCTACTTCTTTAAAAGAAGATAAGTCTAAATCTTTCCCTACGTCTAAACCTTTACCATATCTTTTACTAGTTAAGTAATCTAAAAGTTGCATTGCGGGATTAATAGATACACGAGCATCTGTATATAGACCTGTATCTAAATGAGATCCTTGTATACCATACTTATAACTAGCATCTACACCTGTAGCTGTTCGAAATCTAAAAGGGAGCTCTCTACTTAACACTAATATATTATTAGTGTTACAGTAAGTTTTTAAACTAGAAGTAGAAGGTATTAAAATAGAAAAATTATCAGTAGCTAAATCTGTTTTTGTAACTTCTATGTTCAGGCCTGCCACGTCAGTAGAATTTGTACTATCTCCTGAATTTTGTGTTAGTAAAGAGTAATTTGTAATACTGCTATTAGTTATAGTAGTTGAAGACGTGCCAGCAGCGTTACTACTACCTCCAAGTAAAGAATCCAAAGGAAGGGTTTGACCAACTACAGTATAAGTCATGTTACTGGAATTTAAGGAATCTAAGTTTAAATGAAGTTCTCTAGTTTGAGAATTAGATGTTCCTGTTAAAGTTATAGAGCCATTTGTTTCCTTTATAATTTTTAAGATGGTTTTTGCATCTGTAGAAAGACTTGAAAAGTTAATAACATATTTATAGTGAGTTCTTGGAACCTCTCTGGGGGCTCCGTCCTCCTCTCCATCTATGCCCCGAAAATCAACTAGATCTGAGGTAACGGTAATAGTTCTTGTTAAAGGCAAACTTAAGGAGTTAAAACCAGATCCTTTAACAACTAAATCCCCAAAAGGAGTAGGGGTAGTAGATGTAACAGGAAAAGATGGATTATTTGAATATCCGGGAGATATAAAAGTTAAAGAGCCGACCCCTGACTTATTAGCAGTAAACTTACCTGCAGTACCATCTCTAACAATAGAATTATACGTACTTTCGTTATCAAAAGAAAATCTTATTCGAGACTCTGTACTACCCGATGCATTTAAAAAAGACCACTTGTCTATAACAGTGGCACCGCCTCCACTCGTATTATTTGCTAATGTAATACTAACTGAGTCTCCTAAATTAAAGCTAGCAGTTGTTCCTGAGGAAATCTTGTAAGAACCATCGTAGTTATGGCAGTCTATAAACTTACCTCTAACTACAAAAGAAAGATCTGGGGCTCTACCATCGTCTGCATTAATTACATCTTTAGTAACTACATAAGCTGTATCAAGTAATTTATGGTTTTCTGTCCAATAAAGAGTTTCATCCCCTTTATAGTAATCTTGTTGAACCAAAAAATCGACATTTGTAGCTAAAGTTAATAGAGTCTGGTCAACAGCTTGATTCTCTTTTCCAGTATGAACCGTTAACTGTATATTATTAGCTTCAGGAAATCTAAAAGACTCTCTATGTTGGAGTCCATCACTTGCGACTCTTTTATTTTGAAAAAGGCTATTAATTCCGAAAAGACGAGGCATACTAAAGGGTACATTTGGGTCTACTCTCAAATCTTCTTCAGTAAGAGCAAATTGAGCACCATAGGTATCAGAAGTTAAAAGGCTGGAAGAAAAAAGGCTAGAACCTCCTAACACATCTCCCTTATCCATTCTTCCTACACAAGGAGTATCGTTACTAGTACTTGACCTTGTATCACTGTCTGCTTTATCTCTACATATTAAACCTTTATCTTCCATGTATATATCATATACACCGCCTATGGGTCCTTCACAAAGAACCTGAGCCTGAAATAGATTTGTAGATCCTGAAGCATTTAAATCATTATTATTAGTATCTTTTATTATTTGTACATCTGCAAATACAGGAATAGGGTCTACTTTTTGAACACCATAAACAAGAGGAATATACTTAGATGCAAGATCCATAGTTAAATCGAGTTCTCTGGTAAGTTCAAACTTTTCCTCTTTTACTTTTTTACCTCCGAAAAGACCTGCGAGGCCCCCTCGTCTTACCATCTTGTATTTAGTACCTATATCAGTATAACTTGCTACTACGTTTAGGGAGGAGTCTGCGTGTTCAAAACCTAAATCACTTACATAATCCGATCGTATTGCAGAATCTATATTAGACAGTCCAGAACTGTCTAAGCCTCTATGAAACTCATCTGAAGTAATTCTACCTGCTACTCTTACAAAGTCTCCCCAGTGGCTAGTTAAAGACCAAGTTATAGTAGAGCTTGTTCCAGGTTTTTCATTAAGTGTTCCTTTAGCAATGATACCCTTGAATAAAACAACTGGATCTCCAATCTGAACCCCAGTACTGCTATTAGAAAAAACTCTGTAAATGGTGACACTTCTATTAATATAATTATCAAAACTTACAGGAGAAAATACAGTATTACCAGAAGAATCAGTAGATATTCCACCAGCTACTAAGGCATCAATTTCGGAAGATTTAAACTCTGCTCTGTAGTTTGCATTAGTACTCGGTATGCTTGTAGTGCCCACATTTGTGATCTTTATCTTGGTACCTTCTTCGTATAAAGAATCTATTCTTCCTTTAAAAGAGCTTCCAGAACCTGTGGGAGTAAAACTAACAATATCTCCAGGATAAAACCCTGATTTAAACAAGTCTAAGTTTACAGTTAAAACACCTTGAGCCTTGCTTGCAATAATACCACAACTCAAAGAAAAGGATCCAGACTGTTTTCCTAGCTTTGTAGCGGACAGGGTTAGAGTTAAGTTAGTCGCTTTCGCTTCTATACTTTCGGGGACTTTACCTACTTTTAATAAGCCTCCGGGTTGATAAGTTTGACTCTCATACTCTACCGGATACGCAGCATCTGTTAGATAGACATAGTCTGAAGCCTCTCTTGCTTCATGGTCTAACTGCGAAGGTTTTTCAAATTTGACTAAGTGATATACCTGTAAAGGTGCGTTAGTACTTAGAGCAGTTTTAATATTGTCATGTATGTTTCGTAAGGCCATTTTATGATAAAGTCTCTTCTAGTTTTACGGAAAAGGAGTATAATCCTGATGCGTCAACGCTGTATTGAATATCGGAACCAGTATAAGTAACCCTCATTTTAGGTACTCCAAAGTTAGCAGTTTCTGTTCCAGAATTACTAACATCTATAGGTCTTTGAAGTTGTGGTGTAATAGTTACTACACTACTAACTATTTTTGTAATTTTATACACTTTAACGTGAGTATCATCGCTCGGTATTGTTACCGAAAATAAGTCTCCTGGAGATATATTAGTCGTATTAGCAAGAGTAAGCTGGTTTGCACCCGCAGAAGCGTCTGCTGTTATATTCTTAGTTCCTGCACTACTATTACCATATTGAGGTAGTTGTACAAAAAAAGCTTCTAAGCTCGCTTGCTTTTCTAGTAAAAAAGAGTATACAATATTGAATTCTTCTTTCGTTAATTTGTTATAACTAATATTAACAGTAAAATTTTGATACTTATTAATACTTCTAAAAGCTAGCCCAGAGTTAGAACGATTGATTGAAACAGGCTGTTTAGAACTCACAGTGACAGCTGAGAAGCCGGGGCCCACAACTGCTCCTGATCCGGTTGACTCTCCGGAAGGTGTTATAGTATTATTAGGGTCTGGTAAAGTATTTTGTATTGCCATTATAGCTCCGATACGTTAATGTTTTCTAAGAATCCATCACCTTGTGCATTTGCAGCCTCTCTAATCATACTAATAATATGTCCTCTTTGATTTATAAGTACGTCTTGAACTCCTGCAGAATCGACTGCGGAAATATTGATTGTAGCATTTATAGGGGTAGACTCACCTTGACCGGAGGGAACAATTTGTCCTGGAGTATCCGGCATGAACAGTTCGGGTCCTTGCTCTCCTACTACATAACCTCCAGATGCTCTATGCTTATAGCCAGAAAAAGCGGGCCTAAAGTTCTCAGGGCCTCCTGTTCCTTGCCCTCCTCTCATATAAGCTAATTCACCTCCGGCACCCTGAGATTTTGCCATATCTACACTACTTTTTCGACTCCCTACACTTACGCTAGAAGCGGCTCCTGCACTAGCGTCTCCTCCAGCACTGGCACCTCCCTGGAAAGAGGTTCCTGCGACAATAGCTATTTGAGCTGCTCCTAGAGCGGCAATAAAGCCTCCTATACCTGCAAAAACCGAAGCGAATGTGATCGGAGCTGCGACTCCAGTACCTGCGGCGGCAGATGCGGCGGCTGCGGCGGCCGATACCATAGCTGCTGCGGTAGCGATAGCTATTTGTGCCATTTGCATTTTCTTGTTTACTTCGAAGGCTTTTTTCTGTATTGCTGTTTTCTTTTTCTCCATAGCAGCTATCTTTGCTACTGAGCCTGCGGATTTTCCATCTCTTTTCTTCTCTGCCGCTATTTCTTTGTCTATTCCTGCTACCCTTGCTTGAGCACTAGCGGCCAAAACGTTCTGTATTGTATTCAGAGCTGCTGCCGCTAGCTCAAAACCTGCTACTAATTTATCGGCTGTCGTTGCTCCCTCCGCATTCATTTTCTCAAAAGCAGTACTAAAAGCTTCTTGCATAACAAAAGCTCCGTTAACAACACTAGCAATTAATTCTCCTTCAGGCCCTAGTTTACTTAATTGTTCAATCATAGGCCCTAGCATAGCTTGGGTTCCTTCGCCCTGTAAAGCAATCATTTGCTGTGTGGCTGCCATAGCACTACCCATTGTGGTTTCTGTTTTAGCTTGTTGGGCTAGTTGTTCGTTAATTTTTAATAGTGCTATTTTTTGTCTTAATTTTACTTCTTCAGGAGAATCTCCGGTTTCGGTTGTTTTTGTTTTTAGCTCGGCCTCTGCTTGCTCTCTAGCCAGTCTTGCTGCAGTTATATCATTATCAAGTTTGAATCTTTTACCGATCTCTCCCCCAACCATAGAACTGCGGGCTTGGGAAATTGCTAAAGACTCTTGCTCCAATCTGAGTTTTTTAATAGTATCTAAAAAATCTGAGGCAGTAGTATTAGCAAACTTAAAACTATCTTCATACTTTTTCATAGCGGCTTCTGCCGCTACAGAGTCGTCTCCATAAAGCTCTTTAAATCTTTCTGAGGTGGAACCTGCAGTATTACCCAAACTTGATAATAGTTGCTCAGCGCTGATTAAATCTCCGGAAGCTACTGCCCCTCTCAGATTACGTAAACCGTCTTTTAGAGCTGCAAGACCTGCATGAGCTTGAGAAGCTGAAAATTCTAACTCATCAAGAGCTTCCTGATCCAGATCTTGTAAAGCTTGACCTGCTCTAGGCACGATTTTTGCTAGTTCCGCAAATTCGAGTCTTAATAGTTTTATAGCAACTTTTCTTTTCTCTTCGTCCTCAATAGCCATTACTGCACGCAATTTACTACCAGCTTTAATAGTAGATAAAGTAGTTGCACCTTGCTGCTCTTGAGAAATATTTAAGGCTTTTATAGAGGCAGCATATTCTTTATTGGTTATAGTGCCTTCGGACAAGGCTAAATTCAACGACTTAACTCTAGTTGCCATAAACTCAACACGAGCTTCTGCTATATTAGTTATTTCTTTTCCGGTTTCCTCTATACTGTCTTTTAGTTCGTCATACGCTTCTGCAGCTTTTGCCGCGGCCACTCTTTGATCTTGGAAACTCTGAAGCGCTAGTCCCCAACTACTAGACTCAAAACTATCTGCCATGCTAAAGCTTTTTGTAAGTAATAGCATTGCATCTGCCGCTTCTGTAGTGTTTGTTTTTAAGAGTTTTATATCTTTTATACCCAACTTTTCTTTTAAGCTTTCAGGCAAAGCGTCTGTTATCTCGTTTAAGCCGGAAATAAATAAATTAATAAAGGCATTTGCAGAATTTTGTATTCCATCAATAATAGCACCTATACCTTTCATTGCGCCTTTAACAATCATATCAGCGCCTCTAAGTATTGACATTACTATCTTCATAGGGGCTTGCATGATTTGCTGTCCTATTTCCCAGATCATCATAAACATGCCGATAATTCCAGCCATTTTCATAGCCTTATTCATCAAGCCGCCCATTTTCATAAAGCCTCTTCCAACAGCTGCGGTCATTCCTACACCTGCGGCTTTCATACGAGCAAATTGTACTTTTGCGGAAAGAGCTAATGATTTAAAACCCATCTTTCGTCTTTGAATAAAGGTTGTATGAGAAGCTCCCATCTGATTTAAGCTAAGTTTTAAACTCTGCATAACAGCAAGATCAGCACCTTTAAAGATACCTTTCTTTACTTCTCCGGTTCTTTTAAATTCAGACTCTGCTTTTTTGAGATGAGCCTTTAATTGCCCAATTTCTTTAGGGTCTGTTAACTTTCCTTCCTGAGCCTTTGTAATAAGCTTAGATTTACGAGGTCCTAAGGCTTTTGCACTTGATTGAACAGATTTTGCTTTAGAGGCTTCTATAGCCTCCTTAGTCTTTTGTAGCTCAGCTCTATAATCCATTTGATCATTCATGGCATGGGCCATAGCCTCTTCTTGAGACATGCTCCACTCCTCAAAACCCTTTTTTAAGCCATCTATAGGTACCATTGTTTTTGCGATACTTATACCAATAGCACCAAACACTGCTACCGCTGCTACAGCACTACCACTTATAACACGGGCTAATCCTTCAAAAATAGGAAGTAAAAACTGTGTTGCGGCTTTTACTATATCATCGAAAGTTTTAGAAAGTCTGACAAAAGGGTTTGTTTTCCCTTCCATAGCTCCGAATTGAGTATCTAACTGTCTTTGAGTTTCTAACAATACAGCTTGAGATCTTTCAAAAGCTGTAAGCTCTTTTGCATTTTTTCCTATCTTTTGTCCGTATTTTTCCGTGGCGTCTGCTAGCTTAAGTGTAATACCTAATTCATCCAGAAGTTCTGGTTCGGCTTTTGATGCACCTCTAATTAAACGATCAAAAGAATCTTCGAAACCTCTTCCTAAAGCCTGAGACACTTTACGAGCACCTACTGCTAAATTCTCTAATTGCTCAGGGGAAAAGCCTTTTGCAACACCCATTGCAGCCGCTTCAGCAGCTTCTTTAAAACCCAACATACCTCCACTAGCTTCTCTTAAGCCTGTGGTTACTGTTTGCAACGCAAAACCTGTAGAAGCTGCAAAAGATACCTGACCTTCTTCTAGTAATTTAACGTCTGCGGCTCTTTTGAAAAAACCAAAAGCTGCTGTAATAGCAAATACATTAGCAGCTAAAGCTGCATAAGCAGGCACAAGACCGCCTGTTATGCCTTGGGTCATTTTTGAGAATGATTTGGCACTACTGAGCCCTGCTTGCCCTACTCCTTTTTGCTTTTTTTGATAATTACCGGCAGCAGCTCCGGCTTTATTAGTAGCATCAGCAGCATCATTAGCTTTCTTAGTTATCTTTGTAAGAGAGCCGTCTTCATTGACTTTATACGTAACTGTAATTGTGTCTGCCACTAGCTTTTTCTCTTTAGCTTATCCCTCTCTCTTTTAAGTGACTCTTGAGATTGTTTGATAGCTCTTGATTCTAAATAAGTTAGAATCTCTAAAAATAACTCTGTATTTTTTATTCCATTAATATTTAAGTAATAAGATAAATTTGTAAAATCTTTTCCCATATAGCCTATGTCAGGGTAAACTCTATCTCCTAGATAAGAAAAGGTACTCATAGCCTGTAGTACTATCTCTGGAAAATCTTCCAAGTCTGGAGGTATTTCTTCTGGATCAGGCTCTTTCCCCAGTTGCTCACACATTTTCAAATAACGCTCTTGCGTCATTTTTGCATCACTATTTTTGAAGTACTTTTCCAGCTTTTCCAGAAGCTTTATCTTTTGCTCCTGTACGAAAGTTATCGAGATCAAAGACTACCTCATTGAGCCATGTATCAAATTCGGTTGAAGAAGAGACCAAAGTTTCGGCATTATCAATAGTAAACTCTAACTCTGATTTGGGATCTTGATCATCTATGTCTACTAAAATTAGAGTTTCCAGATGTTCGAGAGTAAGACCTTTCCAATTTTTAATTACGGCTCGTGAAAATTCTGTAATAAACTTTTCTTCATCTAAGTCTTCGATTGCCTGCCTAGTCTTTCGGTCAAACTTAGTTGTTGTACATTTTTTTCGCAAACCTGTTAGTTCTTTGCGAGAAAGGTTCGCTACTTCTACTTCAAACCCTTTTAAGCCAGGAAAGTCAATCCATACAGCTTTGGTATCTACCATTAATTTTTTTAAATCCATTGTTATTCCTTATGTTACTAGTTCGTTAAGTTTAAGTACACTACTAAGATTAGTAGTGTTTTCGTTCATTTTCCAATCATACGATTGAGTAAATACATCTTCAACAATATTTCTATCAGTAAAACTACAATTTGTTGACTTAAAAGAAAAACCTCTAAAAGAGTTACCTGCTTCTCCGTTACCTGCATTAATTGTAACAGGTACTCCTAATTTCCAAGTCTGAATATTACTATTAGTACTGTCAGTAACATACTGGCCTACGGAGCCTGATAAGATTCGTTTTTCTAGTGTGAAATTAGAGGGGTACATTGAGGTTGCTGCGTTAGTAGCAAGTAATGCACCATTGACCGTTTCGTATGGATTCCATTTAATACTATTCTGTAGCTCCATAGAAACTTTATAGATATTGCTAAGGGGTGAGCTACTGTCGATATAAACTTCAACAGCCTTTAACATATGGTAGTCCCTAGTGCCTCTAGATGGTAGTGTTACTTCATCTAGAAGAGTAGTTCCTCTTGTTAATTTTGTTGCTTCACCGGCTATGGTTAACTTGAGATTCTCTAATTTCTCAATTATGAATGTCCCATTAGTTATAACACATTTTTCCAGTTTATAAATATCATTAGGCAACTTTATGTACAAATCAAATGTATTTAAAGTATACTCTCCTGATTTAAAATTAACAAGTAAATCAAAAATTACATCTAAAGTACTTTGAGTAATCATAGGAATTGTCATTTCAAAGTTAGCAGGGTTTGCTTTCTTTATGCTTGACGCATCATGTAACTTATACTGCTCATGTAATGTTTTTTGCGGATAAGTCTTATCCGTAAAAGTTTGGCTAAAACTTAATCCAGGACCTACATCTAATATATGGTAATTCGTTCCATCATATAAGTAGACCTTCGCTTCATTTTTGAAATTAAAATTAGCCATGTTTCTCCGTATAGAAAAAAGGGCTCGAAAAAGAGCCCCTTCTAACTTTTTCTATTTCATAGTATAGTCGAAATGACCTCCTATGTCAAGAACTTTTTTTACGCACCTACATACTTTAAAGTAATTTCATCAGTGCCTTCAATAGTACTCGGCAGAGCGTGGAAATTAGTTTCTAAAGAGATTACGTCATCGATAGAGTGACTAGGTACTTCTAAATGACAAGTAGCTAGATTAACTTCCATACGAGGACTTGAGGTACCCCCTACTTTGAAAAGAAGAGTAAAATCATTAGTAATTGTAGTTTGATCTTCAACAATATTTTCAAATAGTTCGGCACTAGAATCATCTTCAGAGTTTAAGTAACAAGTAAAGCTACCACTAACAGATCTTGATCCTGTAACATGCCCTAAAGGCTGATTTACCACACCGAGTGTTTCTGGTGTTAAAAAGGTCATATTATTAGAAATAGTAATACTTCCACCAGTCAGTACTAAGTCATAAGTTGCTGGATGATCTCCTCCCATAGTGGTCGTTAAAGACAAACTAGTTAATCTATTACGAATAAAGTTACCTGTATCGTTTGGTCCAGTTCCTTCTGTAATAGTTGCTGTAGGTGCGCTTGTCTCATCTGTAATACGAGTACCCATTCCTGACCAAGCAATAGTTGCAATACCATCGATGTCAAATTCTAGGCTAGCCTCGTTTACACAACAGTTAGCTATTTTATACACCTTTTTGGTTGTTTTCGTAGCTCCTAGCACAAAAAAGATATCCGCAGTTCCTAAAGAAGATTTATTAGAGTTTCCGAATCCAATATCGAGATCGTTACCGTCACGAGTAAATCCAGTGAAAGTAGTGCCTCCTGAGGCATTTGCAATACTTGCAACTGTTGCTTCCAAGTCGTTATTAGCATCGTTAGTTACTACTAGCGACTCAGCTATACCCAAAGCCGTTGCCAGGCTTTCTTTTGAAACGAAAATTTTATCGTTTGCAGTATAACCTGAACCTTTTTCAACGCCTAAAGTAGCTACAATTGCTCCACTACCTTCTGTATAAGTAAGTAAAAAAGTTGCTCCACTACCTCCCCCATCCGTAGTCGTATTTACAGTAAAAGTAGCATTTGCACCGAGCTTGTTATTTCCGGATAAAGCCGTAAAAGTACTTGTACCTGAGATGGAGGCTGCAGCACCTGCACTAGTAACGGCGGAACTGTACGAGGCATCTCCAACCATCATCGCCCAAAGAATCTCTTCTACAGCATGATGTTGTCCACTAGTGTCGGAAGCTTTGCCGGTTCCTGAGCCGGTTGAGGCAAAAGGTCGAGCATAAGTAGAAAAACTCCACTCTGCAGGCGCATATGAATCAGTAAACATTTGTCGACCTCTACGACTGTTTCCAGCAGTATCTGTCATTTCATTCAGAGTAATTTCTGAAGTATTTGTTGCTTGTGAGAAAGAAAATCCATCAAGAACAGGCATTTCCCAAATATGAGAGCCTTTCTTAATAAAGACTTTCGAGTCTCTGCTAAAAAATAAATTATCAGCCATAGTTATTCTCCTATGTTATCTTGAAAAGGCTAGGACGTGAACGTTTGCTCTTGCCTGCATTTTCTAGTATCGAACCTCTAAGAGCATCTCTCCGACGCCCATTGGCTCAAGTACACCTTCATCAGTGTCTAAACTGACTATTGTGATTTGTTGTGTATATTGATCTACATTAGTACGATCTTTATACTTTAATCGAGAGTTTTCTTCTAACACTGTTTCAACATCTTCCATTAACTCATCTAAGGCTTCTACAGCATCTTCTGCTTGTACATAGCATCTTACGGTTACAGTAAGAAATCTGTCTTTGTATCCGCTAGCCTGATACTCTCGTGTTTCAGAACCAGCATTTAAGTGAACTGCAGGAAACTCCTCCACCTCATCCCAAAATTTTAATCGAGGAGAAACATTTTCACCTAAGTCGGTAAGAAATGATCCAGCCCCGTTTATAGTTTTAAGCTTTTCCACAAGAGCAGTAATAATGCCTAAACGTCTCGTTGTATATGCTCTACTACTCATTATTCTCTCCTAGTGTAAAATCTACCTAGTGCAAACTGTGCTGCTATCTCTCTAATAGATTTGTCGATTAGTTGTCTTGGATCTCTTTCTCCATTTGCCCAAGGAGCAGACCCGCTTCCGTCTTCAAAAACACCATAAGGATTTCTTTGGTAAGTATATCCCACACTTGGAAAACCTTTAGGTGTTTTTATTATATCTGTAACTTTTACACTTTCCGCAAATCTGCCCGTTCTATTTACAAGTTGAGGGCTTTGCATATTTTTTCTTACTGTATCCGGTAGTGCTTTGTTAATAATACCTATAAGCTGTAAAGGTTCTGAAGCTATTCCTGCTTTTGGACTTTTTTTAGCAGACACTTTTTTCTTTCTTTGCCTGCTTTTTGAAACTGCTACTACTTTTAAAGCATCTTTTGAGATGTTATTTATACTATCATCTTTTTCGGAATCTTTGGAGGTAACTTTTACATTTTTTAATTTTTTAAAAGGTTTAAGAACTTTTCTTCTAGTTTTTTTAATTTTAGATTCTTTAAAAGAGTCAGAACCTCCCAAATCTGCTACTAAACCTCCATTATCTAGAGTCCTTATAGCCTTTATTAAAGCTTCCCTGAGCTTTTTCATTTTTGCTCCGGAAATACCACCTTCTTTTGCGTTTGCTCTTTGTGATCCGAGAAAAACTTCCATTACTCCAGTAGTTCCGTTTCTTATAAGATCCAGATGAACACCCATACCTTTGAACCAAGCTTGTGCATTTTTCATTGTAATAGCTTGTTCTTCCAAGCATGCATTATCTATTGCATCTTTAACTTGAGTTTCTATAATACCTTTTAAATGATTGTGTTCTAGATTCCATAAAGACTTTGCTTCAATGTCAATAGAATCATCATTTAGAGTATCTCTTACTACTTCTGAAAATCCGGAAGCAGTTGCAAACCAATGCTTATCATAGGCAGCTTTAATTTGATTAAACCTGCTGACACCTGAAGCTTCAAATGCAGCCTCAATTCTAGAAGGGGTAAATTTAATTACACTAACTCCCTCATCTCTTTGTGCTAAAGTTACTAAAGACCTACCCGTTTCCCTAATTAGCTTTCTAACATGTACGTCTGATTTTTTAAGAATAGTCATTAAAACAGTCTTGGGCATATCAGGAAAATTTTTAGCTAATCTATCTTTCATCCCCCTACGTATAGCTCTTCTTGTAACCGTAAAAGTATGCATTCTTTTATTTAGAGTTTTATCTCTATAATCTTGACTACTTACACTTAACTCCTGTTGAAGTTTTTCTAAAAATTTTCGTTGCTGACCAGCACTCATTTAAAAGTTCTTATATAGATCCAAGACACGTTTAATATGGTCTGGGAACGCTACGTTATTACGTTGGCTAGAAGAACTATTATTTTGTATACTAGCTCCGGCTATAGTTTGACGCGCTTTATGCTCATCTTTCATATAGTAAGTAATTAAGTCAATTACTGCTAATTGTAAATCTGCTGGACAATCTGCATAACCTGCTTTATAAGTAACCTTTACTGCAGCAGGCCCGCCTGGCCAGTTCTTTTTTCCTCCTTGTGTACTTACTCTATAAACTACATCTAAGGTTGTATCTGCAAAGTACTCGGTAGCTGGTACAGTAGTATAACTAGAACTGTAATCATCCCTTTCCTCTACAGACACGATTGAAACTAAAGGAGTTTCTGTTAGCTGTACTAAATTTGTAGCCCAGTTGATGTTAAACGTTTCTATTTTATTTGACGAGTAGTGATCAACAATACTGCTGCCACAATAAGTTTTTACTAATGCACTTACAGACGTAATTAAAGACGTAATCCGAGAGTCTTCTTTTGTACTCTGGATATTCTCCGAAACTTTGTAAGTATCTAAATCTATTAAGTTTGCCATTTATAAGTCCATTAGTAAAAACTTGGGGGAGATGAACTCCCCCTCGTTTCTATACTTTTTCAGTATTAAGCTACAAGATCAATCTTAACACAAGGCTGGTCTGCACCGGCAC
>Ga0181417_1000282_pt1 | contig 16936 bp, 7 predicted proteins | sample 40SPOviralmetaG_FD_130142 | JGI IMG/M metagenome (GOLD analysis project Ga0181417, IMG submission 130142) | Marine viral communities from the oligotrophic San Pedro Time Series (SPOT) site, San Pedro Channel, CA, USA - 40 SPOT_SRF_2013-02-13 | ecosystem: Environmental > Aquatic > Marine > Strait...
CAATACAACAAGTGAAGAGTTAGTTACTGTAACTGCAACTGCTACATTAAGTACAAGCTCAAATGTTTTAACTTACACAGCAAATTCCAGTACAAATTTAGCAAATGTAAAATATGCTACTGGTAATACAGCAATTATTCCTGTAGCGGATTTAGAAGCGGCTCAGTATGCAAATGTTACAGCACCTAATACAGTAAATGGTACTGAATATATAATAGAAAGTTTAGGTAATTCAGATTTCGCAAGTATTGGTGCAACAGGAACTCCTGCTGTGGGAGATATATTTACAGCCACAGGTGCAGGTTCAGGAACTGGTATAGTTTCCGCAACATCAGGTATAGATTACATAAATGAAAACAATATTATTATTCCAAATACCGAACTATCAGGTTCAGGACAATCAATAACAGCAACCTTTGTAGACAATAGTGTTTTAAAATTAAACGTTTCAAACATACACCAAAGTGGTACAAATATAGTAAAAGCAGGAAGAAGTGTTGAATTAATATCTAGTAATACAACATTTAATGGACAAACATTTACCATACAAGATGTTGGCGAACATTTTATAACTATTGTAGGAGATAACTTCCCATTAGTAGAAACAGGAAATGCAGAAATTGTTGACTTATCAAACTCAACAGGATTAGCAATTACAGGATTTAAATATAATCATCACAGTAATTTACATACCCAAAATTATACTATTTCAAATGTTACAGGATCAGGATTTACAGTTTATGATGCTAATGTTACAGCCAATATTGCACCATCAGTTTTAAGTGTAAGTTATTTTGGTAAAACAAGGATCACAACAAATACTATTGATACAGATGCTACTACTGTAGAGCATAATTTAGCATCAGGTGATATTGTAAAACTTATTGCAAATGCATATAGTGGATACTACTATGTTGAAAGTACTGACGAAGATAGTTTTGTTATAGATGCTCCATATAATTCAAGTGTTACTAAATCAGGCAGTATTATAAAAGCAGGAATAACTATTACAACTGATATAGCACACGGTATAAATGTAGCATATTCAGGCAAACGTATTGCTGTACATATGGCTGATCCAGATTATTATAACAGAGTGTTTACAGTTTCTGGTGTACCAAGCACAACAACTATTACAGTTGCTGATGCATTTAGTTTTGCTGACGTGGCCAATGTACAATTTACACCATGGGGAGCAGGAAATAGCATAGTAGCAGGAAAAAGAATTAAAAATGGCGATGTAATGTATGTACCTGCCAATACATTTACTGCAGGGTCATCGTTTACAACCGAATCACATAATTATAATGTAGGAAAACCTGCAATACTTACAACAATAGATCATAATAAGATTAAACTAAACAATACAGATATTGTTTTAGGAGACATTAAATCAGAAGCAGATATAGTAGACAGCATAAACAATGCAATGACACTAAGACGTGGTGCTGTAGATAACGACCATACACAAATATCATTTGCAATGATAAGTGGAAAAAATAATAAAAAATTAAATCCAATATTGGGAGACTACAGACAAATTGCTGGTTACTCACCATATGTAAATGCAGAAGATATAGATAATACACCATTAGGTGACGGTTTAACTAAAGCAGGTAATTTTAGATATGTACAGAACAAAAAAGGATTTGTAAATGATCCTACTAATCCGTTATTGCCAACAGGACAAAGTTCAGGTTCAACACTTAACACAGGTGTAGGTAATCCTGTACATCTTGGACCAACAAATAATTATGGATTACCAACAGACCCATTAACTATAGACTTGTTTAATGTACCAGATTCAAATGGAACACCTACGCCAGGCTCAGGAATAGATAGTGGTGCTAAACCAATTATTGATCCCAGAAAGGCAGTTGCAACTATTAGCAAAAAACCTTGTGTTGATATGTGTAGCCCAATACATATACCGCCTACGCCAACAGTACCAGTTAATCAACCACCACAGCAAACAACAGTTTGTTATGGAGGAACAATTTTAAATCCTTCTAATGATAGTCCAGGAATGCAAATTATGTCAGCAAGTGGACATGGAAAAAGACGTTGGACCAGTGACTATTCAGGTTACTATACTCTAAACGGTTCACATGCAGGGTTTAAATCGCAAATAGGTGGTTCTAGAGGCGGACTTTCAGGTTCTGCACTAGCAGGTGTAATGACTTGGAGTGATAACGGAAGCACACAAAGATTTAATGTACGAATGAAATTCAGTAAAGCAGGAACTTTTTATGCTCATGTATTTAATGCAGGTAGATCAGGATACAATGACAGAACTTATGTAAATATTTCAGGTGCCGCATCAGGAGATGGCAGACAAAATTCTACATTTAGCGGTAAAACATTTAGTTTCCATAGTGGTGGTGTAAAAGAGTTTACAATTTCACAAGCACAAGTTGATGCAAACAATAGCACAGTAACATTTACAGGAGTTTGTAAAGGTGGTGGTAACCATTGGCACGGACTTTGTATGCATATTTCAGCAAGTAAAACAGGTTTAGATTCTTGTGCTAAAACTAATTTAGCATCAGTACCTACAACAGGCGGTTATGCTAACCAACCTACAAAAAATTATACAGCAGGAAATGCTACAGTTACATATCACGAACAGCACAATAGAACTGCTAGACAAACAGATAATCATTACTTCACATTGACTAATTCAGGACAAATAGAATTACTATTTGATATGTACAGTGGCGGAGATAAAATTGAAATGTATCAAGGTGTCAGTAAAGGTGGTGAGAGTAAATTACTAGTATCAACAGCACAACAAACTGCTATAAAATTAACAGATAATGAAAAACATGATATACTTTCTAAAGGAAGTGGACAAAAAGCAACAAATAAAGGCCATGCTCAATCACATGGTAATATAAGAGATTTTTCTTACTCAGGAGATCATGTAAGGTATGGCGGTAAGTTATCAGTTGGTGCAGATATTAATAATGGAACATATATTAAAGTTAAGGTTACTAAACCAAGTATAGTATATAGATTTGTAATGAAGATGCCTAATCAACCAAAGGCACCTATTGATCCTAAACAAAATCCTAACCCAGCACAACCTTGTAATGTAGCGATATACAATCCTACAGCACCAACACCTACAACAGGAATTGTTACACCTGTAGTAGTACCTGGCGGAACACCTGTAACACAAAAGAAAAAAGGTGGCGGCGGTAAGAGCCGTGGTAAAGGACCACATGGTGGTGGCGGTGGCTATTCAGGTGGCGGTGGCGGTGGCTATTACCAAGCATACGGTAATCAAGGCTACCATCAGTACACAGGAAAAACTAGAGGTGGAGGCAGACCTAAAACTGGAGGTGCTCAAAACCATCAGTATATGGCTAACTATGGTGGTTCAGGATTGGCACCAATGGCAGGGTTTAGTTTAATACCTAGCATATTTAAAAAGACTGTTAAAACAACAGCAACTAATTCTTATGGCAAATATCAGCCACTAACAGGCAATCAATTTGTAAATAATACAGTACAAAGAGTCACAGGCGGACAAATATTACCTCTTGCACAACCTTTAAGAAATGTAGCACCTAGTAGGCCAGGAAAACTAAGAGCATTAGATTTATCAAATTATCCATTCTGGAACGAGTTGACATACACCGGGGATAATTTTTACAAGAAAGGAAATAATTTCTTTACATATACTCCAGGAAAAATTAATAGCGATATCAGATTACAAGACGGAACATTAATTGGTAATGTTTTAGATGACTTTAATATTTCAGACGGTATTGCAGGAGTAGATGTAGTATTAAATTATCCTGGACAAATACCAACAGTACTTCCAAATCCAAATAGAAATACAATGGATATGGATCCTTCATATACATTACCGCATGAGGACTCTCCATATGATCCAGATATATCTTGGAACGAAAGACCTACGATAGAGATTACACCTAAAATAAAAGATAAAGACGGCAATTATGTTCCAGCAGGACCGGCCGTTTATTGTGATTTAAGTAGACCAACTCCAGGACATACTGTTATGTTAGATGATATGACAGGTGTTACACCAGGTGATGAATTAATTATTAATAATACAAGTATTACATTCCCAGGAAGTGATCCTAAAACAGTAGAAACTGCTTTAAGGTGTACACAAGGAAGTGGATACCATGTACATGACACATTTAAAGACGGCAAACCAGCAATAAGGATAACAAGTTGTAGTAATGCACCATTAACAATCAGAGATGGCTGTGCAGGTGGTGTATATAAAGAAGTGTTAGACTTCCACGTTGTAAGAGGATTTGAACAAGTAGAGGTTAGCAATACAGCAGTATTACCTGCAACAACAGGATATGGATATGCAAATTCGGCAGTAAACCCAAGTGCAACTTATACAATGTATAATTCACAGGGAGCATCAACAGGAACATTTAGTGGTTCAGGTGGTACTCCAAGCACAACAACTGGTGCTATACTATCAAGTAAATCCAAAACAACAGGTGGTAGTGGCTATAGTGTAGGAGACAGATTAAGACTAGTTGGTGGACTACCAATAGAAAGTCCATATGGTGGCATTACAGAGTTCTGTATTGACATGCCAGGCATGAATTACAGTAGTGCTGGTAATGTAAAAGTTTATATTGGAGATGGTACTACACCAGGTTCAGGTGCAGTAGCAGGAAATGTTACATTAGATCAAAATGGTGGTATTTCAAGTATAGAAGTAATTTCAGGTGGTGAAGGTTATGACTTTAGCAGACCACCAAAAGTCAAAATTATTGATCTTGCAGAAATGCAAACATTTAATACTGTGGCCGCAACAGTTACAGCAAAAGTTGGTACTGGTAAAGGATTACCTCCAAGGGTAGCCAAGTTTGTTGTATCAAGTGTTGATGGTATAGGAACAATTACAAGTTTACAAATTATAGACAGAGGAATATATAAACAATTCCCAGCAGATTTAACACAAGGTGTTCCATTGGAATATGATGCCATTGGACTAGGTGATGAAACAGGAGTTGACGGAAACGGAAAATACTTCCAAGGTACAGGACTAGGACAATTTGATCCACTTAACGACCACGAAAGATTAGAATCACCTGGTGCTTATGATCCTATAAAAGGTTCAGTAGCAGGTGGAACAGGTGCAAGAGTGTTCCTTACAGCAAGAGAAATACCTGATTGCTCAGAAAAAGGTGATGCAAAAGCACAATTAGGCCTACCAGATAGCATATTTGATATCAGTATCCCAGAAGATATTGCGGCATGTTTAAATACAGCACTAATTGATGCAGGATATGACCCAGATAAAATACATATTGATATTGAGCCTATTAATGACTTAATTGACTTACTGAAATTTAGAACACCAGGATATGATGGAATAAATATTGATGAGCTTACGCCAGGCTTCCTGGAAAAATTAGGAATACCGCCTGGAGATTATAACATTGACAGTTTATGTATAGATGCAGTACTGGAAACACCTAATTCTCCAATTAGAAGAGCAAATAAAATACAATCAGGAACAAATTTATTAGATGATGACAGATTCCAGATTGCTACGTTACCAGATTCACCTACTATTGCAATTAATTGTATTGATACAATAGGTAATGGATATGATAACGGAGGAAACAGATCAGGAATAGGACTTAATGGCCAGGACCCAAATAGTATTTTAGGTGATGCAAATGTTATATTTACAACAGACATGTTCCAGTATGAACTAAGAACAACATCAGGAGAGCCTGTTAATACTAGTAAAATACAACAAGAGTGTCAGGTATTGTTTTTGGAGAGTAACAGGTATCCAACCAACACAGGAAATGTTGTAGTTAAAGGTGGAGTAAATTATGATCTTAACACATTTAGTAATGTTTGGGTAGATGATTATAATGGCACTGGTTGGGCATACTTTGAAAGCAGTAATGTTGCAAGTATTACACAACCTAAACTAGTTGATACAACTTTTGTGGATAATGCTATATTATATGACAAAGAAAGTGGTGAAAAAATGTATGATTTACATTTTTATGATCCATTTAAAGGTGTCATACCAGGATTTATAGACAAAGAGATACATTTCACAGGAGAAAGTGATCCTGTAGTGTATAATAATGCTAGAAGTGGATTCGGCAGAAAAGATATAGGTAAAGTTTGGTGGAATACAAGCACAATAGCATACAAATGGTATGAACAGTCAGATTCTAACAGGCAAAGATGGTTAAATTGGGGATCAACATTCCCTGGAAGTGGTATTACACTTTATGAATGGGTAGAAAGTACTGTTCCGCCAGTAAATTATACAGGAACAGGTACTCCTAAAAATAATGCAGAGTTTGTTTTAGAAAGAAGGCTTAATCCAGTAAATGGAAGGTACACAAACTACTATTATTTCTGGGTACAGAATAAAACAGACTTAGAAAGCATTGCCATTGAAGATCTTGGTAGAGAATACGATACATTTACACTAGCAAAATATATTGCAGATCCTTTAGGTGCAGGATTACCACTTATAAGTTTTGTAAGTGATAAAGCCATGGTAATAAGCAATATTGCCCCATTATTAAGAGAAGACGAGCAAAACTTACAGATAAACTTCAGCAGAAACTTAAATCCTGTAGGACAAAAGCATACAGCATGGAAATTATTAAGAGAACAGGATAATAACAGTATTATACCAGACGATTTAAGCAATAAACTAATAGATAGTTTATCAGGTAGTGATGCACAAGGACAATCAGTGCCAGATCCACTTTTAAGTGAGGTTGAAGCATATGGTATTAAGTTTAGGCCAAGACAAAGCATGTTTAAAGATATAAAAGGTGCTAGACAAGTACTACATTATACACTAAACGAAATATTAGCAGATTTAAAATTAAATACCAATTATCCTAATTGGAATAGCACACTTTCTGCATCTAATACTTATATTGAAACTGTTAATTGGTATGGAATACAATACACTGACGCAGGAACAAATAAAAAAGTTAGATATGATAAAACATTTAAGCCAATTTATAAAGTTAATAGTGTACAAGAATTAGACACACTACAAAGCATACCAGATAACACTATTGTACAGGTTAAAGGACCAAATGCTACTGAATATTCATTACATAAGTATATTGCAAGTACAAAAACGTTTGAATTGATCACAATTCAAAATGATAATGTAAAATTAAAAGATATTGTTTATACAGATAGTACAAATACTACTTTAAGTAATGAATTAAGACTTTTATTACTTGCTTTGAGAGATAATGTGTTTACAGGAACAAATTTATGGAATAAATTATTCTTTGCACTTATGAAGTATGCATATTCAGAACAAAAACAATTAGATTGGGCATTTAAAACTAGTTATGTATTTGTAGAAAAAGAGGAAGAAGACTTAATTGAAATAAATGGCTTTAAAGTTGATAACTTTGATAAAGTTTTACAGTATTTTGATGAAGTAAAACCATATACAGCAAAAGTTAGAGAGTATAAAGATGGTAAGTCACCAGTTAAAGAAATAATTGGTGTTAATGCTGTTAGTGATTTTGATAAACCACCATATGCAGATCCTGTCACAGGAAATGTAAGAATATTAGATGATTTCTTACAGGCAGATTCAAATATAATACAAACTAATAATGCATATACAAAATATTTTAGTATAAGTAATAAGTCTGCAGATCCAATACGACGTAGTAAGACAACTATAGTACTTGATAGAGTAGACTATAGTTTACTACCACACGATTATCAACCAGCAGTAAATGTTGCTACATGGACGTCTAACGCAACCTACCCACGTAACTCATATGTAGTATATAATAATATATATTATAAAGCAGATATAGATATTGCTGGTACAACTAATTTTAGCAGTACAAATTGGACTGTCTTAGGTCCTAAAGTACTTTACTCAGGCAGTAATGGTGAGTTAGCAGGTAATTTAGTTATTCCAGTACCTATAGGTGAAACATCTAATACTGCTATAGCAAGAAATATTGTTACACTTACAGCTCAATCAAATACAGAAGTGCAATCAAATACACTTATAAGTGCATCAGCAAGAGCATTTAAATTTAATCCTGCAATACAAACACAATTTGCCGCAGAATTAAATGAATATTACAGTATTACAGATGCAACATCAAATGCAAATGTTATTAATAGTGCAAATTTAAGTAGTAGTATAGCAAATATTACAGCAGTTGTCAATGCAGGTAAATTAGATAAAACATTAGCACTTGTAAAAATAGGTACAGGCGGTGATTTCCAAGGAGAGGTTACAGATGCAAATCTATTTACAAGATCTTTTGGTGTAGATACAAATACCTTCCAATCAGAGATAGGGTTTAATAGAACAGGCTGGAGTAATTATCCATTAGATGTTGACGTTGATGTAAAAAATTATCAAGGTGTGTTTAATACTGCAATAGCAGGTAATGAAGTTAATTTTGAAAGAGACGGCACGATTTTTGAAGGCTTTGACGGTATATCGTTTAAACGTGTGTTGTACGGTGAAGAAAGACCTCAAGAACTTTCACTAATTGAACCGTTAGAAACAATAGTGTTTAGAATTACAGCTCATAAACATTTACAAGGTAATACTAGTTTAACAGCCGCAAGTTCTAATGCATCAACAGTAAAATATCAGATAACTAACAACATTTATGGTGATACAGAATTTATAAGAATAAAACAAGACGGTTCAACTACAACAACATTAAGTGCAAACTTATACACATACAGTAACGAAATAAGTGTAGCCAATGCTAGTGTACTTGCAAAACCATTAGCAAGAATACCTGGTATTATATGGGTTGGCAGTGAAAGAATAGAATATACCAGTAGAAATACTAGTACAAATAAATTATCAGGACTAAAAAGAGGAACCAGTGGAACATCGAAACAAGATTGGACTACAGGCACAGAGGTTATTAATGCTAATAGTAGTGAGCAATTCGACAGTTACCCAATTACAAATGTAAATTGGTTAGATAGTAATGCAACAGTCACAGCACAAAGTTTAACAGACTTAGGAAATACACATATTAGTGATAGTTCAAGCATAATGCGATTCCTACATGGTCGTGAATAAAAACAGGGTATAACAAAGATGATAAATAGTGTTATGAAACAAGAAGGCGAAGAAATGAAAAACGAAAAACCAGAAGCAGTTGATGAACATGCTGGAATAGGTATGAACGGTCACATACTAATTCGTGACAAAGAAACAGGTGAAGAACTTGTAAATAAAAGAAATGCTATTCACTATGGTAACATGGCAAACGGTGTTGCTAACGCACTGGGCGGCGATGCTACTGCAAGAGACAATGCTAAAATACATTTTATGGCATTTGGTAACGGCGGAACAAGTGTAGATACAGCAGGTAAAGTTGTATATAAATCTCCACGTGTTAGTGAAAGTTTTGAAGCAAGTGCAGATTTATATTCCAGAACTTATAAAAAGATTGTAAGTGATGCTACTGCAACAGATAAAATTGAAGTTATAGCAGGGTCTTCGTTTACAGATTTAAAAGTTACATGTACATTAGGTTATGCAGAGCCAACTGATCAAGATTTATTTGATAGTAGCACAAACAACGATGGAAGTTATGTGTTTGATGAATTAGCACTTTTTAGCAAGCCTACTACAGGCGTAGATGATATCACAACTAGTAAAATGCTAACACATGTAGTATTCCATCCAGTACAGAAATCACAGAACAGGATTATAGAAATTATTTATACCGTAAGGATACAATTAAGTTAATAGAAGAAAAATATGCCATATACAATAAGCACAAAAGAATCTGGAGTAGGAAGTTTTACTGTACAAGATGGTAAAATAGATACTACCACTCTTTCTATAAATCTAATAGGTACTAATGCAGAAAATTATGCAGACGATATAGCAAGAAATGATTTACATTTACTAGAAAATTTTGCAGGTAATACAGCACCAACGGCTGGAACAGTTTTAACTGGCCAACTTTGGTATGATAAAACAGATAATGTATTAAGAGTTTATAATGGTAATACAAACGGTTGGGTAAATTTACAACCACAAGTATTAGCAACAGCACCAATAAAAACAGGATCTAGAGAAAATAAAAAAGGCGAACTATATTTTGATACATCAAATAATAAATTTTATATATACGATGGTGCAAAATGGATAGTAACAGGATATGCTGGTGAAGAAACCAGTGCCCAATCAGGAAATGCAGACTTAGATAATCCCACAAAATTTGGTTCCAAAGTTAGAAGTATATTTTTAGAAGATACAGCAGGCATACCGCGACCTTGTTTAGCATTGGTATTTGTAAATGATTCCACAACAAATGAATTTTATAGTGCAGGTACAAATGGCGAAACAATTATGGCCATCTTTAACCACACCGCAACATTTACAGCAGATAATGTGGTATCAGAATCGGAAGGTGAAAATATAAATTACTATGCAGAATTAAATGCAACAAATGGTATAGGTGTAACGATTAATAAAGGTATGAACCTGCGTAAAGACTATGTTGCTGAAGCAGTAAGTTTAGCCACAAGATCTGTAACAGCCGATAAGGCAAATGCACTAGTTGTAGGTAGTGATGTAATTAATTCTAGCCAATTTTTTAGAGACAATGCTGACGTACTACCGTCTGCTAATATTACATATTCATTAGGTTCTACTACACAAATGTTTGATACTGCATTTGTCCAACGTATAGATTTTGCAGGATCTGATCAGGCTGAAATATCTATGCAAACAGATAATAAATTAATTATAGGTACTAGTAGTAAAAGTCCTAAAGAAATTCATACTCACGATTTATTTGTACACGATGATGCAACTATTACAGGTGATTTAAAAGTAGATACAACCACATTTTTTGTAGACGCAACAAATAATAAAGTTGGTATAGGAACTATTACACCGGCTGAAGCTCTACATGTTACAACAAATGCCAGAATAGATAATACTTTAGCGGCTAATACTATAACAGATAATGCATTAACAATTAATTCAGGTAGTATATCTAATGGTGTTAATGGAGCATTTAGTGGAAGAATTACATTTGGTGAATTACATGATGGTTCCCTCACAATGGGTAACTTTATAGACGATGACACAATGGGTACAGCAAGTGCTACAACATTACCATCATCAGAATCAGTTAAAACATACGTTGATACAGAAGTTGCTACTTTAAAAAGTTATGTAGAGGCACAAGACAAATTACAAGATTTAGATTTCGCAGGTGACTCTGGAACAGGTGCAGTAATAATTGGTAATGCCACAGTAGATAGTGCATCGATGACATTTACAGGTGGAGATGGTATTACAACTAGTGCAACAGGAACAACATTAACAAGTGTTGTAGATAACACCGTTGTAAGAACTAGTGGTGCTCAAACTATTGCAGGTGTAAAAACATTTAGTAACAACGCAATATTTAACGGTGATGTTACAATAAACGGAACACAAACTACTGTTAATACAGCAACATTAAGTGTAGCAGATAATATAGTTACACTTAACAGCGATAAGACATCAGGTGGAGCAACAGAAAATGCAGGCATACAAGTTAGAAGAGGATCTGATGCAAATGTAGAACTTAGGTGGAACGAAACAACAAACAAATGGACATTTACTAACGACGGTAGTACATTCTATAATGTACCGTCAAGTACAAGTGACTTAGCAGAAGGTACCAATTTATACTTCACTGACGCCAGAGCAGATGCCAGAGTAACAGCCGGATTTGCCGCTAAGAGCACAACTAATTTACCAGAAGGTACAAATTTATACTTCACTAATGCTAGAGCAAACACAGTTATAGGAACAAATAATTTAAGTAATCTACTTAATGTTTCGTCAACAACACCTAGTGCAAACCAAGTGCTACAATGGAATGGTAGTGCATGGGCACCAGCAACTACGGCGGCAGGTGTTACAGACTTAAATGATTTAGGAGATGTTTTTACAGGTGGTTCATCAACAGGACAAGTACTACAAAAAGCGGCTAATGGTAATTTTACATTCGGCTCAGTAAGTACAACAAATAATTATGCAGACAGTTTGGCTTTTGCTACAGGTACAGGTGTACTTACAGTAGGCAGAAATGGATTAGCCGACTTAACAGTTGATTTAGATGGCAGATACGCCACAACAAATACAACATATAGTGCGGCAACAAGTAGTGCTTTAGGACTTATAAAAATTGGTTACACAGAAAATGCAAAAAACTATCCAGTTGAATTAGACGGCGACAGTGAAGCCTTTGTAAATGTACCTTGGACCGATACAACATATTCATTACCTCTTGCATCAAGTTCAACAAGAGGTGGTGCTAAAATTGGATATACAGAAAACGGAAAGAACTATCCAGTTGAATTATCATCAGAAAAAATGTATGTTAATGTGCCCTGGACAGATACAACAGGTACAGACACAACATATACTGCTGGTGGCGGTTTAACACTTAGTGGTACAGAATTTAGTTTAACAGCAGTTACAGAAGCGAATAATGTATCCGCAGTATCCAGAAGATATTTAAATAGTATAACACTTGATAGTTATGGACGTGTTACAGGTGTAGGTACAGCATCGGAATCAGATCAAAGTTTCTCAGATACAAACGACTTTGTAAATGCGGCAAGTTTTAATACTAGTAATGGTAAAATAACATTAACCAGAACTGATGGTGGTACGGTTGATGTTGACATAGATGGTAGATTTTTAACAGGTATTACAAGCTCACAGGTCACTGGAGCATTAGGATTTACACCACCATCAAGTGATACAAATACAACATATAGTGCAGGCGAAGGATTACAATTAAGTGGTACGGAATTTAGCATGGACGGTGCATATAACGGCATATTTAGAGTGGGCTCAACCACATCGCATGACATAAGCAGTACAGGTGATGTGATAGCATATTATTCCTCAGATATAAATCTTAAGGAAAATATATTACCTATAGAAAATGCATTAGAAAAATTATGTAAAATTAGAGGTGTTACTTTTGATTGGAAGGACGAATACTTAGAAACCAGAGATCCAGACTTACACCAAAAAAGAGATACTGGTATTATAGCACAAGAAGTTCAGGAAGTTTTACCTGAAGTTGTAAAAGAAAAAGTAGACGGTACACTAGGTGTAAGATATGAAAAAATGATTGGACTATTAGTAGAGTCTATTAAAGACCTAAAAGCAGAAGTAGACGAACTTAAAAAGCAATTAAACGAGAAGTAATATGGCATTACAAGGTTCAGGAACAATAAAAATGTCAGAGATTGTGGCTGAGAAAGGTGCCACTGCTGGAGGCTCTGCAAAGAATATATCATTACGCGGATTATCTGTTGATGGTGTATCAGATTATCAAGCCATAGGGTCTAACCTTATGATTGATACAGCCGGCTCACCTAATCAGGTGGCTCCATATTCCATGACAGAATTTTATAGTTGGGCAATGGAAATGCCATATAATTCCCTTACCAGAAGTGGTGCCAATAATGTAGGTTCTTTTGTAAGAGTATTAAATAGTTACAATGGCTTTGGTGCACTTGCTATAGAATATCAGATAGTACACATGTCAATTAATATGGGCAGTGGTATATATTACTCTGTTTTTTATCTAGAAGAAACAGCAAACGGACTTGGTGCCTATACGGCGAACGGAAGTTCTTCAACTACTATGACTACAGGTGCATTATATCCAATTTTTACGGCGTCATTCGACTCAGCAGATTGGCCAGACAGTTATCAGATTGATATTTCCCATACAGAATCTTTCGGAGGGGGCGGTGCCTATTCAGCCTCACAAAATGAGTCGGCAGGTACTGGTGAAACTCATACCAGTGGCGTTAATTGGGATAATGTAGCATATACATTGCTAACTCCTAGTGGTACACAAAGAACAGCATTTAAAGAGACTCATACTATTACTGGTGAATGTTGGACTGGATCATATGTAGGCGTTGACACAATAACTTTCAAATACAATAGAACAGGATATCCTCAACTAGTTATTCCGTCTTTTACTATAGATGTAGATGCTGACTTTAATCATACCGGATATTGTCCATAATGATTGATGCACCTAAAACAGGCGAAACACCCTCACCTAAATTAAAGAACAATGTTTTCATTACTTGGGGTCCAAGTGATTGGAGCGAAAATAGAACTGACGGAACATTAATGTCTATTGATGTAACTGTAAAGGGTTGGCTTAAAGAAGACATTCCAGTTAAAAGTGCATACTTTAGAGCAAAAACAGAATTCGGAAACGAAGAAGGTGCAATATATCCATACAAATCAGGAGAAACTGCTCCTACTAGTGCAAGTTTTAATTGGCCTGTTCCTGCAGAATTAAGAACAACAGCAACATATCATAATAATCTACATCCACACAATACAGATAACGATGATATTTATTTGCCATTGCTAGAGCAATGGACAGCATTAATTAAAGATACATCAGACTTTACAACTGCTATGGATTCAGTTAAAACGCAACTAGATTCCCTTTAAACCTTAAACACCTTTCTATAAATACTGGTATGAACCTTGATATAGATCATCTCAGAAAAACTCACAAAATAGCACCTTATTATCATGGTTTAGGTATGGTAAGACTAATTATGCCTGACTGCACACTTAACTTTCACGGCTCTCTGATACCGCCTGAGGCACATTATATACACAGTCATAGACGTAATTTTACTAGTACATGTCTATTCGGAGAAGTAAAAAATATATATTACAATTATGAAATTGCTAATGAACCCACAGAGTATGTGTTAGAAGAAATAGATTGTGAAGAGGGAGAAGAGCAACGTTTAGTACACAAAGATATAAATTTAATTTACGACAGAGAAGTTATTCAACATGCAGGAGATGTAGTTGATCATTATTGGAAGGACATACATGACTTTGAATGTTTAAGCGAACATGCTTGTACAAAAGTATTATTTGGTAAAATTGTGGACGTTTCTTATATTATTAGAGACAAAAAAGAAGACTATCTTTGTGCTTTATCCAATAAAGGAGAGGCAGAAGAGAGTTGGGGTATAATAGAAGAAATTCTAAAGTCTACTTAAAGTTCCAAAATACTAAACTGTATCTAGTACCTGATAAAACTTCTTTAACTCCATGACTTGCACTCTTATCTTTATCTAATGCATCACATGGAATTTGTATAACACTACCTACCTCTTGTGGTATTTCAGTGCCTTCAACAGTAAACTCACCACCTTCGTAATTGTCATTAAGTGGCATAACCATTAATGATTCTGAAGATTTATTAGTGTTTGGTACCCAGTAATTACTTAAACACATCCATTGTGCGTCTTTGTGTTCATTAACAAATTCGCCTTCTTCGTATTTCATAACTTTGCATCTGTAAACAGGATTACCGTCCCATTCTGCAAATACTGGTTCCATTGCTGATTGAGAAACTTTACGTTTTTCAAAAGTAACTTCTTCGGATTCAACAACTGTATTATTATCTAAAGCCTCTTTATCTAGTTTAATAGATTGATCTGCTGTATCTCTTTTAAGCATATCATATTCAAAATCCTTAGACTCTGCAATAATTTTTGCACACTCTTTACGAGTTAAAACATTTTTCTTTATTTTTACTTTACTGTCTAGTAACATGTTTGAATTCTCCAATGTTGGTTACTTATATACCTTTATTTATCATTTTTATCATATGTCACATACTCTAATGAAAAGTAGAAAAAAGGATAAATACAAGTAACAATTAAAAACTTTTAGGAGAGGATATGCCTTCAGGATCAAGTTATACAGTATCAGGTGGTACTACAATGACCGGTGTAGCGGCTGGTGATGTTATTGAAGACGGTGATTTCAATAATATGAGAACAAACGTCAATACCTTAATGGGTACGGCGGCTGATGTCACAACTGGAACATATACTGCATCAAATACATTCGGATGGGGCCAAGGCGGAGCAGGTGTTAATGCCGCTTCAGCAGGTGGTTTAATATATGCCGATAATGCCACAGGTGGTTTTAAACGTCTACAGGACGATATCCAAGCCATGTGTGCATTTTTAGGTGTTTCAGTAAGATCAGGTGTTGGTTCAGACGTTGCAGACGGTGGTGGAATAAGTGCTACAACATGGACAAACTCCATGCTTAACGTACAAGATTGCTGGAATGCTAGGTTTTCTCCAGCAAGTAGAACAGGTGCTACAGGCAATAGTTCAACATATACAAGTGCATGGGCAAACAGTTTAACAGCAGAAGCAACTTATACATTTGGTAGTGAAGCGGCATGTAGAGGCTACTTTAATGGTGGTGGACGTATAGGATTTAGTGCATCAAGAGCAGGTGGTAGTTCAACTACACAGAATACTAACTGGACTGATACTTTAAGTGCTATGGGTGAAGCTCTTTTACTACATGACACTGGTTCAGGTAGCTCAGGTACAAACGCAGGTATAGGATTTTACGAACTTACAACAAGTTATCAGACAATATGGACAAAATTTGGATCAGGTAGTTATGCTAGTAACTTCTTTAAATTAGAAGCAAAAATAAATAGTACAAGTAATCCTACAATAATAACATGTAAAGCAACATTTAGTGACCCTCATGCTGAAGGTTCAGGTGCATTAGGACCAGATGGTGTTGCAGGCACAGGTGATGAAGACTATAACAATGATGGTATAGACGGAACAATTACACTTAATGGTAGAACATCAACTCCAGACGCAAGTGGCTCAGGATTTAGTTTCTCAGCACCAGCAGTTTCAGTAGGTACCATATCAGGTAGTTAATAATTAAAAAAGACTCAGTCTCGAGATTAAAAGCCAGTTCTAGCAACTGGCTTTTTTTATGGCTATAAATAAATGTATATTAAATATACACAAAGGAAAAATATATGAATATAATTAATCATATTACTACTAA
>Ga0181417_1000289_pt1 | contig 16809 bp, 10 predicted proteins | sample 40SPOviralmetaG_FD_130142 | JGI IMG/M metagenome (GOLD analysis project Ga0181417, IMG submission 130142) | Marine viral communities from the oligotrophic San Pedro Time Series (SPOT) site, San Pedro Channel, CA, USA - 40 SPOT_SRF_2013-02-13 | ecosystem: Environmental > Aquatic > Marine > Strait...
AGAATTCTTTAAAAAATACAGAATAAGTTGCTTCTGTTAATGCTGAAAATGTAAGTGGGGTTTCTATAGATTGAGAAAATGATGATGACAATGAAGCAGATATTACTCCTGGGGCACCACTTGCGCTTACTATAATTCTACCATCATTAGTATCATTACTAGATACTGCACTTGCATAAATCTTTCTATCTATAGAAGGTAAAGATGTGTTTATGGATTGAGTATAAATTGATTCTTGAGCATCTTTTACACTTAATATTAAAGATCTAGTAGGAAGGATTGATGCTGATATTATGGGTTGAAATAAATCATTAGATGATGTAGTTAAAGAGGTATAATCAGAAAAACCATCTACATTTAAAGAATAGCTATAAGGTGGAATACCTTGATCAATAGAAAATGTTAATGATGCTGATGTAATACTTCCAAAACAGGATTCAGTTACACTTGATACACTAGAAGATAGGGGTAATGTTGTTAATTCTAAAAATACAGAAGAGGTATTACTTGGTAAACCTAAAGTATTGTCTACCGCATAATTTATTTGATAACTACCAGGAATAGATCCTGATTTATTAGGGGTAATTACTAATTCTCCAAATTGATTTATAGTTGTATCTGGGAAAGAATAATTTGGATCAGGAATTATTTTAACTGAAGATGTATCTATTCCAGAACAATCATCAAAATCATTACTTAAAATAGGTAAGGTTTTTACTCGTTGAGTATTTAAAATTTTGAAATAATCATTTCGAGCTACAGGGTTAGTAGAAGCAAAACATAAATAATCAATATTTGTTATTACTGCTATACCATGAGAATAAAATATGTTTCCTACATAATGTTTAGAGCCCGAATCAAAATATTCGGCTTCTGGATCTGAGTATCTTGCACTAGTATAATAATCATCTAGTTCACTATAATCCCATAAATTTCCTAATCCATCATCTCGAATTAAATAAGTAGAACCAGATAATTCAAATGTATCAGGTTGAATACCATTTCCAAAAATATCTTGAGGGATTGTTATTACTCTTATTTTAGCACTATTTTCAGAAAAATAAGTTGATTCATCATATATAGCAGAACCAGATTCATCATATTGAAAAAAACTAGACGTAAAATATGGCATTTGCCTTATAGTAGCATCAAAAGATCCTGAAGCTAATGTATTTTGTAAGAAATTATCGTATGAAGATGAATGCCAGAATTGATTTGTATTTTCTGGATAGGGAATTTCTAGGGAAGAAGCTGTTATATAATTTTGATAATATAAATGTCTTATAGAATCAAAAATTAATCTGCGATAATTACCATCAATATCTTTATTATCATTAATAGGATCAAACTCAAGATTTTCTATAGGAATATATTCTCCTACATAAAGTTTAACCCCTAAATCATCGTAAGAAGAGGATGGGATATCATATAACTTATTAGCTACATACGGTGTTGACTGTAAATCAGACGGTTTTAGTTTTTTGTATGTAAAACTCATTCATTAAAAATCTAATTTTACTCTTACTAGAGCTTCTTTTGTAAAATCTTTAACTAAGGGTTTAGATAATTTAGCTACGGATAGTAATTCATTAGCATCATTATATAAGCCTACAGTTGTTATAAAGGTTTGTGGGTTATTAATTAGACTAGAATCTACAAATTCTCCACTACCACTAATCATAGAAGGGTTAGTAGAATAATTAAAATCACTGTTTCTTACTCTCACAAATATGTAATCTGAGGTGATTGTTTCTTCTGAATTTAATGAGAATGTTTGGGCTAGTTTTATATTTTCGTATAATTTGCTATTATTAGCAATTAAAGCAGTATCTGTTAAATCATTATTAACTTGTAATCCAACTCCTCCTAAAGAAGCTGAAAGAGATAATGCTCTTGGATTAATTAAAATTAATCCTACATCTGGTAGAAATTTTCCATAAGATCCAGATGGTGTATATCCTGCTTCAATCCCTCCGGTAACTGCAGTTGTTACAGCACTACCATTAGTACCACTAACTATATCAAATACTCTACCAGCATCTGTAAAAGTTAAAGTAGTTACATCTTTAGAGTTATCTGTTAGTTGTAAACGTGTTGTTTCGGTTCCATCTGAACCAGATAAAACAAGATTAAATGTACCAGGAAATAATTTTTCTTTATATCTTGCTCTATTGACATTTAATACATAAATGTCTCTTGAATCTGTATTTCCAGTTCCAAAACTAAAATTTGTATTTTCATCCCCATTTACTAAAGTACGATATTGACCATAAGTTACTTTAGAAGGAGAACTTCCAGTTACTAAATTGTTAAAAGGAGCAGATCCTGATCCTTCTACTTCTCCATAAGCAACAGAAAATTGTACTTCTGAATCAGGTCTTACAGAGCTTGTTTGAAAAACATCTAAATAAAAATTATATGAAGATGTTGCAGATGAAGTAAAAAACTTATTTAATGTTGGGGCATCACCCGACCATAAAGTAGATGTAATAGAGTCTGCACTAACTACAAAATCACTGGAGTTTAAACTTATAAAGCTCATATTATGATGTTATTTTTGTTATGTTAACGGGAATTGTAAGTCTTGCTCCTGAATCCCTACCTGTTACAGTTAAGATTGTACTTAAAGTAGCAGCGGTTCCAAATAATGTATTAACAGTTGTAGCAGTTAAATTAATTGTTGTACCAATTACGGTTCTTGATACATTAGTACCAATAGTAGAGGTTGTATTTAATTGTTGAGCATCTGTTGTATTTACACCTACCCCTTCAAAATTAGATAATGTTCTTGAATCTCCAATTGTAGCTGTATATCCACTAGCTTCAAATGTTGAATCTGTACCTAAATAATTTAATGTTTGAGGTGTAATTGATAATGAAGCACCTTGTTTTAAAGTAATAGTAGTGAACCCTAATTCTAAAACAGGAAGTTTAGCTGTTCCTCTAGGTAGAGTTAACAACTTATATTTCATTGTTTGAGTTTCATCAGGAAATGCTTCTATAATTGGCATGTTTTCAATTGCTTCTCCATAAAAGGCAGAGCCAGATGGATGGTTTGAGTTATACAATGTATAATCAATTTCATCATCTGCCAAAGAAAATTGTGTAATTCTAAATGATCCATCGTTTCGAGCTAGTAACTCGCGTCCTTTTTTAGTCAGGATGGCATCAACTGTAACTGAAATGTTATTTAAATATCCCATGGTTTATTCTTGTTGTATATAAATATAATATAATTTGTTTTTTTATGATATTAAATTTTGTGATTTAAGTTCTTTTACAATGTTACCCGCTCTATCCTGTAATGTTTGAGGGATATCTGCAGGTAAAACAATACCCGATGAAGTTTTTCCATCTTGTTTTGGAAAATCTAACACAATGTTAGTTTCATCTGGTGTTTTTTTCAATATGATAAATCTTTTAATTGCACGTGCATCAGCGGCATTAGCAGGTGTTGAAAAATCTTCACAGGCTCTAGCAGGAATATCTTTATCAAATTCTATAGTAACTCTTCTTGTATTAGTTACTTCATCTCTAAGTACAGTATTTACACGTTTTACTTGTCTTTCAAATGAACGTGGGAATATAGCACTTCCTGATCCTGCTTCACCCGCTTTAGTATCAGCAAATTTAAATATATCTCCTTCATTAATAGAGAATTCTTCATCTATTATTCCAAATGAATCTGATCCACTTTCATATATAGAAGAAGTTTGTATAAAATTACCATACCAATAAGACATAGAAACAGATGCAGTTAATATATTAAATGAACCTGTATTATTTCTTAAAAAGAAAGCATTACTATTATTTGCATCTCCACCATCTGAAACACTCGAAGTTATACTTACTACAGGATCTGAAGGTAAATAATAAGTGTATTGTGGAGTTTGATATTGAACTGAAGAGTTAATTATAGATAAAGAAGCACTTCCAATTTCGGGACTACCAAAGTCTGTTTTAAATATTCCTCCTAATGCTGAAGGAGAATATTCTAGTTGGGCATTTATATTGTCTGTATTTTTAGGTAATGTTACAGAATTATTTAAAGGATATGTTGCATTTAATAAAGTAAAATCTCCTAAATCAGTAGATGATGATATTAAAGGTAAAGTTCCATTAAAAGGATTCCATGTAATATCATTTATAGGTGCAGAAGGATTCTTAGGAATTCTAACTTGTAACTCAAATTCACCTTGAAGGTTAACTACTAAATCATTGTCCCACCAAATAGAGTCTCTATTTACAGGAGTATTTCTAGTTAATTTTATTGAGGGGATACCCGCTACAGAAACTAAATTACTTCCACTTATAACAGAAATAGTATCTGTAGAAAGATTACCTATTTGAATAAAATTACCATTTAAACTATCAGTAATGGGTTGTAAATCATTTTGACTTAAATTTTCTATTGAATTAGTAGTAAAACTATATTGTAATGTACTACTACCTGTTGGGTTTTGTAACATAGGAAGATATCTAAAACCACCAGCATATACTGATTTTAGACCATCTAAATATTTTTGATCTGAAAATTCTTGGTTATTATCAAGTGATATATCTATTTCTTTTTTCTGATTAAATATATTTTGAACTTCAAATATAGTTTTGTTACCTCGAGTTAATTCTATAACATTAGATCTACCATCAATTAAATATTTAATATAAACATTTGATCTATCTGGAAATGCCGAGCCTGTTTCTACAATTTCTGAGAAGTAAGCAAATTTAAGTGAATTTAAATCAATTGCAGCAGTTTGTCCATATGAATTATCTCCTATAGTATAATCATTATATTTTTGAGATATTGTTTTACTACCTAAATAACGTGGATTTACATTACGTAATAAAGTATAATTACTATCTTGAATAGGAGCATCTAAAAATTGGCTATTATCTTCTGTTATATTGCCAAAAGATCTACTAGTAATATATCCTATATTAACAGGTGTAACTATATCTGAAGAATAATCAACATCCATATATTTAGTTGATTTTCTAGCTTCAATTACATTATTTAATTCAGGATTAAAGGGTACGGCAGAGTAAGATACAGCAGTATCATTATCTCCTTGAGTTCTAAAAAAACTTTTTTCTGTAATAACACTAGAAGTAGGTTGAGAATAAACGGTTAATTCACTACCACTATACTCACCTGTAAATGGTTCTCTATTATCTGTAAAATTATAAATTACACCTGATGCTGTAATTGTATTTGCGGAACTTGAGGGGATTAGTATTTCACCTGTATATTCAGTATTAAGTTTTTGGTTCATTGGATTAGAACCTGTAACACTAACTATATCTAATGACCCACTATGATCTATATATGTAAAAGAAGGTTCAAATCTTATTGTTTTATTTCTTTCAAGTAGATTCTGTTTAATTAAAAACCCAGTAGATAGTTCAGCGGTTGCAGGAACAAAATCCTCTACCATTTTAAATAAAGAACTATCAAAATATGATAATAATTTTACTACATCAAAAACGTTTTGTTTTCTGTAATATTTGTTAAAGTAAAATTGTTTAACAGCCTCTAATCCACTATATGAAGATGAAGCTGCTAATTTAGGATCGCCTATATATTCATCAATATTAAAGTATCCTAACTGTTCTGTAATATCTCTATTTATAGAGTCCTGAGGTGAAATTGCTACTTCTACGTCATTAACATCCATTGTGTATCTATCATTTGGATATTGTTGAATAGTAGTATAAGGAGATAATGTTGAACCTGATGCTTCAGGATTATCGTAAATTCTTATTTTATCATCTATAGGGTTATATGCTCCTAAATTTGGGGATTGAATTAAAGAATAATATTCTGTAGGTTGATAGCTTTCTGTTGTAAAATTTGTTATTATACCATAAGAAACAGTAGTTGAACCAGTTCCTAAGAAAAAGGAAGCAGTAGGAACAAACGAACCTGTAATAGAAGGGTGAACCGAAGTTACAATATTATTTCCATCTGATCCTGATATTTGTAAATCATTTCCTAAAGGTAATCTATAAACTAAGTCATATAATGAGGATGTAACTTTATTTGATCTAATTGAGCGTGGATCTAATACATGTTGATCAAAAGCAGATTGACTTAATATTGTTGACCACATTCTAATTTCTTGGAAAGAACCATCAAATACTACTCCATTTGGAGCTAAAATATTATTACTTCCTGTACCTCCTACATGACCTGCAAGTGCTGCATTATTAGAAACAAATGAGAAATTATTCCATGATCCATTATAAGAGGCAGATTCGGATCCACTAATATTTAAACTTTGTGAAGCTTGATATTTTATAAATGTTCCATCTTTACCATCATAATCTGTACTTTTTACAGTTAAGGTATAAGTTTGTGCAGAACCACTATCATATAAAAATACACTACCAGTTTCTCTATTTAATTTTAATGTCCACCAACTACCAGAGAAGAAGGGCATTGTAATAGGTTGTGTTTTAGCATACCCTTGTGAACCAGATAAGAAAAATCTTAATTCTCCATTAACAGAATTAATATCATTTAATATAGGACTATCATAAGAAGCATTAGATGCTGATGGGTAATATAATTGTACTCCAAATTGTGTATTTTCATCTTGATTTACTTGGAACAATGATTGACTATAATAAGAAGCAGATGGTAAACCATTTGTTTTAAATCTAAATTCTACAGTATCAGGTGTGGAACTTGCAGCTTTTGGTCCATTCCATGTACCTTCAATTACGTTCCAATCTATATCAATAGCATTCCACTCATCTGAAAAGTTAGTAATAAAAGGCAACCATGGGATTTGAATACTAGAGGATTGTCTAGTTTCAAGCCCATAAGCAAACTTATCTACTACTTGGTTAACTGTAGGGATATTTTTCTGATCTCCTCCAAATTCATTTACTTTTAATATTGTTTCAGGAATACCAAAACAATTAAGTAATGCTCTTAATCCTTGTTTAGTACCTCTTGTTTTTAATAAGTAAGGTAAATTATTATAAATACGTTTGTATACTTCTTTATTTAAAGTATCTGAAGTATTAGCATCATTAGAAGCAGATATATAGGTTTCTACTCTTTGAGTACCTGTTGAAGGTGTAGCTGAACCTGAAGGGGTTAAACCTAATAGGTCAGTAAATAGATCTTCATTAGTTCTATTAGAAGTATATAATTTAATTCCTAAGGAACGTAAAGCATCTCCAACTAAATCTTTTGATATACCGTAATCAATTCTATTATCACTATTTTTTATGTCTCCTATAGCTCTAGTATAAGTCCATAAAGTATCAAAATGTTGACCCATCATTGATACTAGAAAATCTAAATTTTGATTTTGTGGATCTTCTTTTATATAAGCAGGAAGACCATTCCAAATATAATCTCTATTATCATTATCATATGTAGAGGCACTTAAAATTTGACCTCCATAATATTCATTTTCATCATCTAAAGATCCATACCATACAGAAGAAGATTCTGAATTAACAGGGAAATTAGTAAAAGGAGCTATGTTAGAACCTGATTTAGGCCAAGATTTTGAACCAGAATTAAAGTATAAAAAATACTCATATCCATCAAATTTTTCTATTAAATTATCAACGTTTTGTTGTAAAGTTGATTTTGATGAAGATATATAAGAATTATCAGTTAACGGATTTAAAGATTTTAATTGATTTAAATCATTCTGATAATTTTCAATTAATGTTAACTTTGCTTTAAAATTTTCTAATCTATTATAGGCTGAGGAGAAGTGTACAAAATTATTATAAGAATTGTAATCAATATTAATACTAACATCTTTATCTTCTAATATAGATTTTATCTGTTGTAATGATGAAGTTACATTTGTATCTAATATTTCATTAAGATTTAAATACTTAGTTGAAACATTAGTTTGTAAATTTAAATCAACATTTGTATTAGGACCTCTAAGTAGTTCAAACTCTTCTTCTTCTTCTTCAGGTAAAATTTTTATATCAACATTAAAAGAAAAGGGATCAGAAACTTGTTCTGTTACCCATAAAGTGTCTTTTTCTGTATATTCTATAGGTAAAGGTTCATATAATTTTATATAAACACTTGGTTCTGTAGTTAAAGATGTATCTAATAAAGTATTAACACCTAAAAAAGTTTGATTATCACCAAAATTTACAAGAAAATCAGAATAAAAACTTTTATTGGTTTTTGAATTAATATAGTTAAAATATGAAGTACTTAAAGCTTCATAAGATAAATCATTAGTTACTATTCTAATTTCAGTTCTATCTTCAGATATCTCTTTTATAAAAAATCTCCTATCAGAATTACTTAAAAATAAATTTCTATAAGGATAATAAGTTAAATTAAAAGTACCGGCTTCATACCCTAAACTTTGTACATCAATTTCTGGATCAACATAAATTTGGTTAAATAAGCTACTACTTTCTGAGGTTGTTTGGGTTTGAAAATTTTGGAAATTATAAGAAGAAGTTAAAAGTAATCCAGATTCATCAAAAACATGAAGCTCAATTACATCTTGAGGAGCTCCATAATCCCTAATTAAAGATGAAGAATTAAGTAAATTCTTATCCTTAGGTATATAGTTTTGATTAATAAAACTTTCTGAACCTGTAGTAATTACATTTATTTCTTCCATTATACTGCAGTAGATAAGTTAACTATCTCTTGTTGTGCTGAGAGTAATTGTATTCTTAAATCGTTTATTTCATCAAGTAAAGATTGAATTTCATCCGCCTGACCTGATACACCTATATAAGATGAACTTCGAGTAACTAATTCTTCATGTGATCCATTAGCTCCATTTCTAGGTATTTCAAAAAATAGTCTATCATACTCAGCAAAAAATTCAGCTACAGTCATTTGATCTGGGATTGCTAATGGAGTTTCTTCAACTACTACTAATTCAGAGAATTCAGTATTCACTATTTTAGGGTAAGTAATTTTACCAAAAACTTCTTTTGAAAATTTTACTTCTTCTGTTGCCATTATCTAACTATTTTAAAGTAATTACCTTCATCTTCAATAACTAATGTTTCTCCATCAATTACAGTTTTAACTAATAATTGATAATATCTTTCAGGTTCTAACCCATCCATATAAACTGTAAAATAATTACCATCATTATTAGCACTTATTTTAGTATATGAAGTATCAAAATCAACTACCATTTCGTTTGTTTTAATATCTTTTAGACCCCAATATGAAGAGGTAGGTAGTATTTTAGCATTTAAATATACAGAACTTGTTTGAAAAGCCCTAGCAGGATAAGTATCTCTTGCTCTTAATTTAAAGTTATAAATTCCACTATCTTCAAATTGTTGTTTATTATTTGTAAATGATAATATAAAATCACTACCTGTTACTAAAGGTAAAGAAGATGTATAATCTGAATCATCCCATTTAAATTCTAAAGTAGGGGGATATATTGTATGAGTATCTACAGAAAAATAATTTGTTTCAACAAATGAGCTAGAAAATTCTATGCTAGCACTGTGTTTAACTATAAACCCATCATTAGAAAAACTAGCTGCATTCCATAACTGTACTATATCTGTAACATCCATTGAGATATCTTTATCACTAGTATAAGTAAAATCTTGTGAGGATGAAGCTTGGTTTAAATAAAAATCACCACCACCAGTAACCCAAGCATTTGAACCAGAAGTTCCTCTCCAACCCCATGAACACCCATCGGTTGTTTTAGGTACATCGCTTACTCTACCAGTTCCCATATCCCATGCTCCTGATACAGGGTATGATTCTAGGGTATAATTTAATGGCGCGTTTTCAGCGTTTGCTAGGTATAATCTTAAGTTACTTTGGAAAGTCGAACCACTTATTTTATTTGAAACAACATCGTTTATATCCGTTGAATTGAATTGAATTAATGCTCGAGTTACAGCAGGTAAATCACCTGTAGCTGATGATAATTGATTAATTCCATTATAATTAGAAATATCTAATATTTCATCTCGTCCTGTATTTTGTGAAGGATATTTAGATAAAATAAAAGTATCTTTTTCGGGAAATATTTTATATACTGCCATGTTATTAGTTTGTTACTACTTTTCCTTGAATATCAAGTTCGGGGAATTTTACTTCAAAAATTGAAGGATCTAATGAAGGATAAAGTACACCATTTATAGTTGCCCCATTGATATCATAAGCATATTTTGAATAATTACTATTTTCTCCTACTTTATTTACTATTTCTAATTTTTTAACAGTTTGAACACCTTCTATAACATCAATAACATTACGAACATTATTAATTAATATAGGTTGGTTAATTTGAGCATTATCAGTATTAAAATAATTTGTTAAAGCTGTATTTATATTATTTAGTACTAGTCTATTATTAAAATTAGGAAGTAATATTACATCATAGTTAACTCCAATATTAATTATAAAAGTATCTTTAATGGTAACAGCATCTGTTAACATTCGGTATTCTGCTAAATAAGTTTTTAAATTTTGTTTTAAAGCAGGATCTGCAAAATTTAAATTTCCATTTTCATCTTTAGATAAGATATGTAAACATAAAGCATTATCATTTTGATCATCATATATAGGAAGTTTAATTCCTACAGATAAATTTTCCTGAGTTACATATGCTTTATATATAACTCCATATTCAGGAGGTAAAGATAAAGAACGAATTATATAATCTTCTTTTGTAACTGTTCTTAATTGAGTAGGATATTGTGCTATAGCATTTTGTCTAATATCTTCATTAGTATCACCATCACCTCCTCCTATTGCAGGTTCTGGGTTGTTGAATGCTAAAGAATCCCTAACTGTAGATTCTAAAGTGTTATCTAAAGAAGCTCCAAAAAAAGTAATAGTACCTGTTTGTAAACTAGTAATACTATTAGCAGGGGCATTAGATACAGCTCCACCACCAACTAAATAATTAATAGTTAGGGTTGTATTAGAAGGAGCAACTCCATAAGTTTTAGAGTATAAAAAGTTAGATGGATCAAAGGCTGTAGTTAATTTATCTACCCCGTAAGGTAATCCTAAACCTACATTATCCGGATTAGGTAAAATTACTTCATCTGGGTTAGATGAAATTCCAGAACCAAATTGCAATTGTAAAGTATTATTAGATTGAAATCTTGATGTAAATCTATAAGGAACTTTTTTAATTTTTAATAAATAAGGAGTAGTATCGTTATATTGAACAAAGTTTGGATCATTAGCTGCTATATTAGCTTGAGGATCAAATACAGTTTCTTGTGCTAAATAGGGTACTTCTGTATATCTTACACCATCACTATCAGTTACATTAATAACTTTAATTATATTAGTATCTCCTATTTGTATAGTAGGAAATTTTTCGGGAGCATTAAAATCAAAAGTAGTTGTTTTAATTTCTCCAGATGCTACTCTTCTTGTTTTCTTTAATAAATAAAAATTAGGATTATTATCTGATCCTATTGAATAAACAGATATATCTGTTGGGTCTGCACTACTTGATACTGAAAAGTCTATTTTATCTTCGATGTAAAAAAATCCACTACTATTACCAGCTTGTAATTGTGCACCCTCATCTATAATCATTGAATAGTTAAAATCAGGTTCAATAGAACCTCCCGCTATAGTGGCAGGTAATAATTGAAATACTTCTACATTACAAGTTGATGCATTAGTAACTTGAGGAAAGTATCCATGATTGTAAGCTAGAGATAATAAATTATTTCTTTGTTTTGAATACTCTATAAAATTTTCTTGTACTTGATTATCAGCATAAAAAGATAAAACATCACCTACATAGGATGCCATTTCAACTAACATTAACCCTGCAGAATTTTCTGAAAAGTCATTATAAGTATTAGGGTAATATATTTCAGCAAACTCTAAAAGTTTCTGTTTAAACCCGTCAAAATCTTTATTTAAATATTGTATTTTTTTAGACTCCGCCATTGTTTATATTTATTTGAAGTTCATCTTCAATATTAGTATTAGCTAAAGAATAATTTAAAGCTATTATAGTAGTATTACTTTGTTGTTCTAATTGTACAGTTAAATTATTTACAATAACGTTTGGAAAAAATGTATCAATTCCATTTATAATTAAGTTTTCAACCTCTTCTACTAAATTTTCAGTTAAAGGGTTAAAAATTACATCTCGTAACCCTGATCCAAACCCAGGATTCATTATTCTTTCTCGTTTACCTGTTAAAAGAAAATTAAGTAAATTAGATTTAATTGCATCTTGAGTAGTATAAGTTGTATTAATACCAGTAGCTCCATTAAAAGGAATACTAATACCTACTCCTACACTAGGTTGCAAGTCTAAAATATCAACGTTACGTGTTATATATGCCATTATATTTTACCGTCTTGTTTCATTTTACCCATTAATCCAGAAAAATCAGGAACAGCATCAATTGATACTTGATTTATATCTGATGTTTTAGGTTGTGAGGCTACCATTTCATCTACAGAATTAACTGTTTTAGTTTCACCTCCAGGCATTCCGCCTTGGAAACCAACAGCGTTTTGTGCTGTCATAGTTCCTCCATTCATATCTCTCCATCCACCTTCAACATGTGTTTGATTTAGGATATCAGATATAGCACCTGCTCCTTCAAATAAAGGTTGAGTTGGTTGTGGGGGTTGTTGTGGAGTAGTAGGTTGTACTGTCTCTGTTAATTCAGATAGTGATTTTCTTGGTGTTTTTTGTTCTACAACCGGCTTCTGAATTATTTTAGTTTCGGTAATAGGAGTACTCATAATTAAAGAAAGTTCTTCCTTAATTACGTCTCTTACCTCTTCTCGAATGATTTTTCTAAAAGCTTCTATTTTCATGATTATAAATATTTATTTAACATATTTTTTAAAAGTTACCCTCTTTAAATGCGAGTTTCTTTTGGACTTCAATTTTACCGTTTGGTAATGTTTTAATTTCATATTTTTCTTTAATTCCTTCTCCACCTAATCCAGCATCTACCTCAAGTTGAGTATACCCACTTCTTAAAAGTAGTTTTACCCATTTTGGAATTTCTTTTAATTCTATTTTAGAAATATAAGGTTCAAATTCATAAGATTCAGAAGAAGGAAATATTTTTCCACCTATTAAAGGAGGAATACGAGCTGAAAGTTTTAATCTATCAAAATCAGCTCTAGCTTTACCTCTAAGACCTTCATACCATTGTTTAGTTTTTTCTTTTACTTCATCTACTTTTTCAGGATTTGGATCTACAGTACTTAAAATTTCACCTTTTAATTTTTGAAGAAGTTCTTCTTCTGTTAAGTTTTCAATTCCTGGTTCTTTTAGGATATTTGAAAGTTGTGATGGAGTTGCCTTATTAATTGTACCTAAATTAGAAGCTAAACTACTTAATGATGGAGATTCTTTTATAAAGTCTTGTATTCCAGTTTCGGCAACATTTTTTACATTTAGTGGTTTGCGAGGTGAACTACCATCTGGGCGAATCTGAGCTGAAAAGCCATCAGGAGTATCTATACCATCATTTCTATTAGTAGTAGTGGGTAATGAAGCTGCCGTTGTATTATTATTTTCAGCTTCAATATTACTTACAGCAATTGGATTTGCCCCCGTTGTTTTAGCTAAATTAAGTGCATCAGTATCAGAAATTTCATTAGGTTGTGGATCCGAAGTGTTTACTCCTAAAACTCCAGCATCAATATCTCTTCTTAATAAAAATTTAACTTCATTAACTATACCAGATAAATTGTCTGAAAATGTTAATTCAGTAGATACGGCTATTTTTTCAAGGCTATCTAAAGCAATACCTCTTCTTCGAGATGCTTTTTGTGCATTTGAGTTTGATTCTATTTCTTCTTGAATTTTAATAGTATATCCTAAATATTTTTCTGCAAAATTACCAAATCTATCACTAGGATCTACTTCTTGTATTATAGTTTTTCTTTCAGCAGCAAGCCTATCAGCTTCATCTAACATACTCGCTTGAGAATTTCTAAATTTATCAAATGTATAAAATGATAGATTTCTATTTCTAAAACTTTGACCTAAAGTATCATTAAAATTAACCCCTGTTGATAATGAAGTTAAATCTCCAAAGAAAATTAAATTTCCATTTTCATCAAATCCTATAATAGAATCATTTAAAAACATTATTTCACCATTAGGTAATCTAACAAATGAATTTACACCATCAGGGAGTTGATCTGCAGATAATCCCCTTCCTGGGGAATTAGGATCATCATAATAATTTTCACCGGGTAGGGCTCCAGTTAAATCTCTAAGACTTGCTCTTAAATTATTAACCATAGCTTCCATTCCTGCACCTTGACCGTTACCTTTTAAAGCCCCACAACTACCTAATTTAGCTGCTAAAGCAGATCCTTCTACAATTAATACTTGTAGACTATTTTTAAGTATTCCTAAATTTCTAGCAACTCTATCTAAAAACTTACTAATTTTTTCTAAAAAAGTAATAGCAAGTCCTAATGCCTCTTCAGCTTGATCAATTTTATCGGTAAGTTGTTGCACAATCCCTGCAGTAAGAAACATAGTAGGTAAAGCCATAGCAACAGCTTTTATTACTTTAATAATAACTCTAAATACTTTTAAAATAGTAGTAATAGTTTTAACTATAGTACTTAAAGTTTTTAAAAGTACTATTAGCATACTCACAATACCTTGTATTATTTTTGCAAAATCAACAACAAATTTAATAAATTTGGATAATTCACCAAAAGGTATAGCATTTCTAAGAATGTTATTTAAATCTTCGATTACATTTTTATAACCAGTAGTTAATGTACTTTGAAAATTAAGTATGGGTTCTATTTTTCTAAAAAAATCTTGAAATAATCTTGATCCTTCTAAAATATCTCTTGAAGTAAGACCCCCTGCTAAAAATTGACTTGCATCATCTGCTTCATCTCCTATTTGAGCAGCACCGGTTCCTATTTTATCTATAAAAGCCCCTACTTTTGTAAATGTAGATTTTATTTTACCTACTCCTGGGAAACTAGATGGTATTCCATTTAAATCATTTAAAATGTCTTGATAGCCTATCTCTCTTAATAGTTCAGCTACGGAAGCTAGTTCTTGAGATATTTCAGCTACATTATTTGATATTGTTTTATCATATTCTATGTCAAAAATACTAAATAATGCAGGTTCTTTTGTTTTAGGATCAATTGGTGGGTCTATACTAGAAACAAACTCAATACCAACTGTAAAATTATTACCATCAATACCAATCACCCTTCCTCTCATAGTCGTAGCAATTTTAGGATCTTGGGTTTTGAAGATAATAGTACTATCTTGGTATATAGAATAAGGAGTATTTTGTGGAGGTAAAGATATTGTAATTTTTTGTTCTCTTATTAACTCAATTGGATTTCCAACAATAGTAGCTGCCGTTACCTCACCTGGACCAGGAACTAGTGAAAAATTTCTTGCTTTTTCAAAAAAACCTCCTATTTTGCCTTGAAAACTTAAAAATTTATCTGAAACAGGACTACCTGGGGGGAATGCCTGATTTATAGCAAATGAAGCAGGGTTACAAAGTTCGTAACCATTTAAAGTTTTCATTAAAGTAGTTAAAGATCTAACACTAGGATCTTTAAAAAATGAAGCATCATTAAGTATTTTTTTACGTGAAGAAGGATCACCATTTTGGTATGTTGCTAAGGCGTCTGAATCAAATGTTTTTTTACCATAAGTAACTTCAAGGCTAATTTCTTCAAGTTTTTCAAGAAATTTTTTAGCACTGTTTCCAGCTCTAACTATTGTTGATGGGATAGGTTTTGTAGACATTATTTAGTAAAGTTTTGATTAGAAACAATGTCTGGTAAGACTGTAATAATAGTTTTAGATAATTGGGATAAATTTTTAGAAGCTATTTTATCAGTTGCAGATTTTCCACCTATTGAATCTTCAGCCTCTGATATAGCTTCTGCTACTAATTGAAAAAATGTAGCACAACTAATGAGTAATTCTTGAAGTTTATCTCCTTTAACTAATGGATGGTTTGCTTGCTCACCAATTCCTAACTTAATTTTATTAGCATTAACTATAAATGTACCTTCAGTGTCAATGTTTATACTTCCAGGTGCTGCTAATGAAATAGATTTTTTAGAATTTAATAAAATAAAATCATTTTTAGCATTTAAATGTAGTCTATCAGAATTTAAAATAATTTGAGTACCACTATAAGGGAAAGAAGGGATGTAAGGTACTTCAGGAGTATCTGTTCCCGGTATAACATCAGAATCTGTTACAAATTCAGTTCCTTCAGTAGTAACATTTGGACCACCACTATCTTCTAATCCATCTACTCCAGGAATTTTATCAAGTTTTGCTAATTCTCTTTTAGCTTTTTTCTTTTTTTTCTTTATTCCAAATATAGCATAAGTAACTCCTTCAGGAATACCAGGAATATTTTGATATAAATCAATTAAAAAATTATATATGTCTATAATAATATTAATCATCTAATTTAGGTTCTACATTAATAGAATCCTGAGCTTGGGAAACTGAATCTGCTTCTTTATTAGATACAAATTCATTTCCTTCAGGTTCAGATATTTTTTGGAATTCAGTAGTAGTATCTTCAGGGGGTGTAATATCAACTCCATAAGAAGATAATTGACTATATGCTAATTGGATTGGAATGTTTTGATTAGAGGTTAAATATATAGAAGACCCATCATTATTAACATCTTCAAAAATGGGTTCCCAAGCATCAAACGCAACTCCTTTTTCTTGACCATTTCTTAATATTGTAATTGGGCTGCCGTTATTTCCATCTTTACTCCATGGGTTTTGTGGATTAACTTTAAATTTACTAAAATTTTCTTTATATTTTCCTGTA
>Ga0181417_1000290_pt1 | contig 16804 bp, 20 predicted proteins | sample 40SPOviralmetaG_FD_130142 | JGI IMG/M metagenome (GOLD analysis project Ga0181417, IMG submission 130142) | Marine viral communities from the oligotrophic San Pedro Time Series (SPOT) site, San Pedro Channel, CA, USA - 40 SPOT_SRF_2013-02-13 | ecosystem: Environmental > Aquatic > Marine > Strait...
AAGAAAAAGATGGAGAAGTACTACCACTGACAGAGCATGATGATTGCACACACTGGGTAGGGGAGTTGGATAGATATGATAAACAAAAATGTGATACCGATAAGCGAGTACTTGAAGCAAACCCAAAGAGAGAAAGACGATTTGGAATGGGAGGGTTGTTTCGATAAGTCGAGTATGCTACAACAAACAATAGATGAACTGATTGAATTAAGTGACAAGGGTGAGATTTGGTATCCCCTATTCTAGGAGACAGGCATGGACGATTATAAGTATGTACAACTAATGATATCACCCGATGCTTTACAAAAGATAAAGCAGATACTAATAGCTAAGAAGATGGCTAATCATATTGATACCCTTGATAACCAATGGGGTAAGATCATTGATGGAATCCAGGATAGGAAAAATTCTATTACGATAGAGACTAAGAAAGATAAAGAGAAGGAAGGAAAGTAACATGATGTGGATATTAGTATGGATGCAGTTAGTAACTAGCCAAGGCGTTGAGCACTACCAGTTAGATATATTTACGAAAGAGGCTGACTGCCAAGAGGCTTTGACTAAAGCTGTTGTATTGATCAACAGTAGTTCAGAGATGTTGGCTTGTTTAGAAGTGGATACGAGACAATGAATTGGTTAATACTAGTGACCTTAACTTTTGGTGATTCGTTCATTGTGTTTAACAAAGAGTTCGAACATGAGAATGCTTGTGTTGCTTACGTCAATAGCCCTGCCAATTATGATACGCTTGCTGTAGAGATAATAGCAGTCGCAGGATTCAATGACCCAGTGACAGACATCATTTGTATTCCAGAGTATGAAGAATTGCAGGAAAGGATAGAAGGATGAGACTAGCAATAGTAATTGATATAGACGGTGACATTATGTATGCACCAGAAGATTCGAGTATGTTTGAAAACTACCCAAAGCCTAAGCTGTTTGATAACATGAAGGATGCAGAAGAGGAGTGTGCTAAGTGGAACACTGGAGTAATAGTAGACTTCAATACAAATAAGTCTGTCGATAAAGTGTCAAGCTACAATGACATCAGACCATTTAATTTAGATGAACGTAACAGAGCAACTGAACGTAGGTTAAAGAACAATGGACAGTGAGGAGATGCTAACCTGGATTTTAAAGTTTATGAAGAGTAAAGATCTAAAAGCAAATGAGATAGTAGACATACTAAAAATTTACTCTAATGATTTTAAGTTTGACAAAGCTCTTGAAAAGTTGTACGAGGGTGATGATGATTGGGATAATTGGTGTGACGGAGATGCAACATGAACACAGCAGAAGACAAAAAGTTTGACATGGAAAGAGTGGCTTGCCCCTACAAAGAGTGTGGCAGTTCAGATGGATTCTATTACAATACAGCAACCAAGTCAGGGTTCTGTCATGTATGTGAAACCAAAACAGGAAAGGTTGGTAAGTATCCTAGACCTAACTTCAGGAATGACATAGCTGAGTGGGCAGAAGAAACTTATCCAGTGAACGCAATGAAACCACCAGTACACACACGACAGATAGCTTCAGCTACTCACCTGAATATCAGAGGGTTAGATCAGGACGTAGCCAAGCTATACAATATACAACTACAGATAGATGCTGAGGGAGATCCTGTCAGGTATGCTTTCAAGTATCCATCTAACATAAAGTATCGAGGCTTCGAAGAGAAGAAGTTTTGGACTGAGGATAAGGGTGCATTGCAGGATCTGTTTGGCCCAGATTTTAATGCAGGATCTAGTAAAAGGATCTATCTAACTGAGGGTGAGTTCGATGCAGCTTCTCTCTATCAGGCACTAGGTAAAAGTTTTCCTGTTAAATCAATACCTTCTGCATCACTATCAGATAAGTTCATCAAAAGAAACTTTGAGTATCTCAATTCTTTCCAAGAGATTGTATACGCAGGTGAACAGGATGAAGCAGGTAAGGGTGCAGCTACTAGGCTATACGAATTATTTCCTGAGAAGTTTTACTATGTACCTTTGACTAAGCACAAGGATGCTAATGCTTTCCTAGAGGCAGGTGACCAAGACGATCTTAAGTGGGCTGCTGTTAAGCCTCAGAGATTTGCACCAGAGAATTTCTTTGTTGGTGACATCGAGGTAGAGAAAGCAATCAAGACTGAGAATCCATATGAGTATGTACCTACTGGTCACACTGGACTAGACGATAAGATCAGAGGTCTAGTCAAGGGTGGTCTTACTTTTATCAAGGCTCTTCGAGGTCAGGGTAAGACAGAACTGATTCGATACTTTGAGGTTGGACTCTTGAAGTCAGACGCTAAGATTGCTCTGCTTCACATGGAAGAGATGAAGTCTACAACGTATCGAGCAATGGCTACCTATCAGCTAGGCTGTAACGTCAGAACAAAAGAAGATGCTGCAGAGAATAGTGTTACTGAAGACGAGGTGATTGATGCTGCAAAGACAGCAGCACAAGATGACAAAACAATTATCTTTGAGATGCAAGCACACGATGATCCAATGAAACTGCTAGACTATGTGAGGCTTGCCTCTACAGTTTATGGTGCAAGCTACATCTTTATAGATCACGTACAGAGACTAGCCTACCTGTCTAACGCAGGGGTTGAGGGTGCTACCAGTACGTTGACAACTCTTGGTGCTCGAATGGCACAGCTTGCTAAGGAATTAAACATTGGTGTTATCTTTATTTCGCAGGTCAATGACGATGGGCGTACCAAGTATGCTGCTTCCCTCGAAGAAGAAGCTATTGTCTGTGTCAAACTTAGCCGTGATACAGAAGCTGAAGAAGAGACAGAGAGAAACACAACTTACTTTATTGTTGATAAGAACAGACCTTTCGCTAAGTTAGGTAATGCAGGGTCAGTCTACTACGATCCAGAAACAACAGTACTAGAAGAGGTGTCATACAAAGTATGAAGATAGCAGTCAGTGACATAGAAACAAATACTCTGGTGGGTAGTGACAAGCTGTGGCTCTGTGGTGGTAAAGATCTACAGACAGGTGAGGTCTACCAGTTCGAGAAGTGTCATGAAGATCCAGTGGCTAAGGCTGCTGCTATCGAGTGGTACAAATCTCTTGACTATATTGTTGGTCATAACTTTATACAGTTTGATGCACCAGAATTAAACAGGTTGTTAGCACCAAAGACTATAGATCCTTCAAAGATTATAGATACTCTACTTGTATCTAGACTGGTAAACTATGACATCGATATACCTAAGGGTGCTAAGAGTCCACACAGTCTACAGGCTTGGGGTATTCGCCTTGGTGTTTACAAGGGTGACTTCCATAACTTCGAAGAGTTCTCAGATAGAATGGTTGAGTACTGGTTAGGAGATCTAGATACAACTGAAGCTTTACATGATCGCTTTGCTAGATACATCTACGATCCTGACTGGAAGAAATCTCTTCGAGCAGAACATGATCTACAAGTAGAGTTAGTACGTACAAAGTATAATGGTTTTGCATTTGATTCTAACAAGGCTGAGTTCTTACTCAATGCTATTCAAACTCAGATGGTTATACTTGAAGAACAATTCCAAGTAGACTTCCCACCTAAGCTTACACCTGTTAACACTATCAAGTACAGGGTCAAGAAGGATGGTGAAGAGATGTCTTCAGTACAGAATGCTAGAGAGAAGTATGCTCTAGTGGATAGACAGGGTGATGATCTACTCTGCTACAACTGGATAGACTTCAAACCTGCTTCACCTAAGGATAGGATTGATGCTCTATGGGGTGCAAGGTGGAAACCAGTAGATAAAACTAAGACACATATCAAGTTCGATAGGCTATCAGTTGGTGATCCATACGGTACATCTATATCCTCAATGACTAAAGATTTCTATGATGAAAAGAAGAAACATCTTGAACACTACGGATGGACTGTTTCAGAGGATAATCTTAGCACACTACCTGAGGACGCCCCTGAGGGTGCTAAAGCTCTAGCTAAGTGGTTGACCCTTGAAGGTAGGAGATCCTCACTGGTGGAGTGGCTAGGGCAGGTAGGAGAGGATGGACGTGTTCATGGTACAATAAACAACATTGGTGCATGGACTGGTAGGTGTGCTCACAAAGCACCTAACACAGCTAACATACCATCTGCTTTTCATGGTGATGCAAAGTCAGCAGTAGAGGAAGTGAAGAAGCAATACGACTCTCACCTCAGAGCCTGTTGGACTGTACCTAGTGGATCTTTTTTAGTGGGTACAGACGCTGATGGAATACAGTTGAGGGTGTTAGCTGATTACCTTTGGAGATACTTCGATGCTGACCAGTATGCTAGAGCTATCATGGAAGGTAACAGAGAAGATGAAACAGACATACATAACATTAACAAACGTGCCTTAGGTATCAATCATGCTACTAGAGATATGGCTAAGACTTTTATCTATGCTTGGCTACTAGGGGCAGGTGTTGCTAAGACAGCACAGATACTGAAGGTTAATCAGCGTCAGGCTACAGAGGCCAGAGAAAACTTTGTTAGATCTATTGATGGTCTAGCACAACTAAAGAACAAACTAATACCTACCGTTGGAGAACAAGGTTACTTCACTGGGTATGATGGACGCAAGGTTAAAGTTCCATCCACACACAAGGCTCTAGCAGGTATGCTACAGTCAGCCGAAAGTATTCTCATGAAGCACACACTTTTAAGGTGGACTTCTGAGGCAAGGAAACTAAATATAAACTTTAAGTTAGTAGGGTTTATACATGATGAGTATCAAACAGAGGTGATAGGAACAGAGGAAGAAGCAAAAGAGTTAGGAAAGATACAAGCAGATTGTATGCTTGAAGTAGGACAGGAGTTAGGCTTTAAGATACCTACTCCAGGATCTTACGACATTGGAAGAAACTGGCTTGACACACACTAAATATTATGTTACAAGCCGAATCAGTTCAGTAACGTCATAAACATAAGAGGGTAAAATGGCAAAAGAATCTAAAACACAAATCGTAGAAGTCTTCGGAACATTGGAGTGGGCTAAGGTCTTCGAACACAATCGAGATCGTGCCGCTTGGAACGAAGAGAAAGATGGTGAGTACAAAGTTACTGTCATCATGGACGATGAGAATGCAGCTAAACTAAAAGAGTCTGGCTGTGCTAAGGCAATGCACGAGGTAGAGGGTGGTACTAAAGTAACTCTGGCTCGTCCACATAAAGGTAAGTTCGACTGGCAGGGTGGAGAACCTAAGGTTGTAAACATCAAGGGCAAACCTTGGGCTTTCGATATAGATGGTTACATCGGTAATGGCTCAACAGGTGTTGTTCGAGTAGCAATCTATCCTGCTGGAAATTCTGGACGTATTGGCTCACGTCTTGAATCTGTTCAGGTTGTTGATCATGTTGAGTTTGAATCAGAAGGTGGTGGATCTTCTGGTGCGTTCAATGATCTGTCCAGTTACTCCTCAAAAGAAGCCAAACCAAAACCTAAGAAGTCAGCAGCTAAGAAAGCTGTTGATGGGGAAGCTGTTCCCTTTTAGGTGATTCCTTTTTGTTGTGTTGTGTGAGAATGCCCCTTCCCTTAGTTGGGTGGGGGCAACTAAATAAGAGGGTAATATGAAAAGTATAGATACATTAGTACAAGACATCGAGCAGACAATCTTTGGTAACAATGGTTGGGATAATACTCTTGGTGATGCTATGGCTACAAACATATCTCATATGGCAGAGCAAAGGTTTTCTAAACCGCAAGAGCCAAGAGGATACCTATCGTTGTCTTCTCTTGGTACTAAGTGTGAAAGAAAACTATGGTATAAAATAAATAAGACTAATGAAGGTGAGACACTATCAGCTTCAACACTACTAAAGTTTTTCTATGGTGATATTATAGAGGAGTTAGTCTTAACGATAGCTGCTGTCTCAGGACACAGTGTTACAGGTATGCAGGATAGACTGAACGTACATGGTATCAAAGGACACAGGGATGCAGTGATTGATGGTATGACTGTTGATGTTAAGTCAGCATCACCTTACTCGTTCAAGAAATTTAAAGAAGGTAACCTAAGAGAGGATGATCCATTTGGATATATCTCTCAACTATCTTCTTATGTTTACGCAGCTAAGGATGACCCCAAGGTAACTAATAAAACCCAAGGTGCATTTCTTGTTATAGATAAAGTTAACGGTCATGTCTGCTTAGACGTGTACGATTTTACTGATGAAATGAAAACAAAAGAAGAAGAAGTTAATCACTTGAAGGATATGGTAACTTGGGAGCAGCCGCCAGAGAGAGGGTACGAACCTGTACCTCAGTCTCTAAAGAATCCTAATGGTAATGAGAAACTTAGCAGTGCCTGTTCGTACTGTGATTTTAAGAAGGAGTGCTATCCTGGATTGCGTAAGTTTATTTATTCTGATCGTCCTGTTTTTCTAACTAAGGTTGTAAAGAAACCTATGGTTCACGAAGACTTGGAGTACAGTAATGTCCTTCAGCAGGAATAGATTAAAAGGTATACAGGCAGGGTACAGGTCTGGCCTTGAAGAAGACATGGCTAAGTACCTTAAGAAACTAAAGATAAAGTTTACCTATGAGAAAGAAAAGATTAAGTGGGTAGACCTAAAGGTAAGAACATACACGCCTGACTTTGTATTAGAGAATGGAATAATAATAGAAACGAAAGGAAGATTTATATCAGTCGATAGACGTAAGCACAAAGAAATAAAAAAACAGTTTCCAGATCTAGACATTAGGTTTGTCTTTAGTAATAGTAGATCTAGACTTTACAAAGGTGCTAAGAGTTCTTATGGTGATTGGTGTAAGAAACATGGTTTCAAGTATGCAGACAAGACAATACCAAAAGAATGGTTAAAGGAAATAAAAGATGAGTAAAAATTTTGTTCCAGTTGTAGAGATAGTAGAAGTTATACGTGGACCTTATGACGATGAAGATGGTAACATATGGAACCTGTGTTTAACTAGGAGTGTATCTAACTTAAAAGAAGAAGAAGAAGAGTACTTCTACCGTAGTATGAAAGATGCAATGGACGATGTTGACAGGCTACATAAGACAGGTCCATTTGTAATAGATGAATGGGGTAACTCAGAACAAGATCATACACATAAGCAAACCAGAAAGGTGATAGAACATGTCCAATAAAACAGCAGTAATATTTAGTTGTGCTCACACAGATCCAACCATACCTAACGATAGGTTTGATTTACTTGGTGAGTTAATCTACGATGTTAATCCTAGTTATGTTATAGACTTAGGTGATGGGGCTGACATGAAATCTTTAAATAGTTTCGATACAAAGTATCCAGAGGCTATCGTATCTCAGAACTATGAAGCAGATGTTGATCACTACAATGAAGCTATGGAAAGACTAAGAAAGAAACCTAGCATTAGAAAGTATAAGAAACCATTTTGGATTGGATTCGAGGGAAACCATGAGAACAGAATTAAAAGAGCAATCGCCCATGACCCTAGACTACAGGGAGAAAAGTATGGGATATCCTTTGGGCATCTTCAAACGGATAACTGGTTCGATGAATACCATGAGTATCAACACTCAGCACCTTCAATCGCTGACTACGATGGGATATCATATGCTCATTACTTTGCTAGTGGTAACTATGGCACAGCTATGTCTGGTACTCATCATGGTTACACCTTACTACAGAATAGAAACCATTCTTCTACCTGTGGTCATAGTCATAAGCGTTCTATCTATTTTAAAGATTCTGCACACCCTAATTCAATTATCGGATTGGTTGCAGGATGTTTCAAAGGTGGGAGTGAAGACTGGGCAGGACAATCTAATTTAGAATGGTGGAAAGGTTGTGTCATCAAGAGAGAGATAAGAGATGGTGTATACGAACCAGAGTTTGTATCTCTTGATAGATTGCAAAAAGAATATGGTTGATTTAATAATTAGTTTGAATATAACTAGGGGTTCTGATTATGCTAAGATATGAAATCAAAATGACTATAGTTGTAGATCCTGATGCTAATTTTATAGAAGCAGATCTATCAGATATGCCTAGAGTTGTTAATGAACTTGTATCATCATCCATGTATGATATAGATGATATTATTGTAGAGGAGTGTGAAGTAGAAGAATGTTAAATGAAACTGATTTAGAAGCGTGGGAATACTATAACGAAACTTATAAGAATAAAGATATGAGTTTAAATGAATATCAGAATGCAGCAGCTAAGACTGCTATGTATAAGACAGCACATCAAATACTTTACCCTGCACTTGGACTAGCAGGGGAAGCAGGAGAGGTAGCCAACAAAGTAAAGAAGATGCTACGTGATAATGACTTTGATCGTGATGCAATAGTAGCTGAGATAGGTGATGTCCTCTGGTATGTTGCTGCTTTGTCTAGAGATCTCAATGTTAGTCTTCATGATATTGCACTAGGTAATATCGAGAAACTATATGGACGTAAAGAAAGAGGAACACTGCAGGGAAGCGGTGACAAGAGATGAAAGGTTTGCTATGGCCTTTTCTTTTCTGTGTATTTGTAATATGTATTCTCCCAGTATTACTGGTGGATAACGCAAAGTATTGTAAGCAAAGTATTGTGCCATGTTATCCGTGGACAGATCTGGGAGAAAATAAATGAGTAACTATTTACCAACGGACTATCAAAGTTTTATACACACCTCACGTTATGCACGTTGGCTAGAGGATGAAGGACGCAGAGAGTCTTGGCCTGAAACAGTAAACAGATATATATCTAATATTGTTCATACAAAAGTTGATGAGAAAACAACTAATGAAATAGAGCAAGCTATACTTGGGCTAGAGGTAATGCCTAGTATGAGATCAATGATGACTGCTGGCCCTGCTGCTGACAGAGATAATACCTGTATGTACAATTGTTCTTACCTACCAGTAGATGACCCCAAGTCATTCGATGAAGCTATGTTTATTCTACTGTGTGGTACTGGTGTAGGCTTCAGTGTTGAGCGTCAGTTCGTACAGAAGCTACCAGATATACCTGACTTGTATGATAGCGACACAATGATAGTTGTAAAAGACAGCAAGGAAGGTTGGGCTAAAGCATTCAGACAACTACTAGCATTGCTGTGGGCAGGAGAGATACCTAAGTGGGATGTATCAGCAGTACGTCCTGCAGGTTCTAGGTTAAAAACATTTGGTGGTAGAGCCAGTGGCCCTGCTCCTTTGATTGACCTGTTCAACTTCTCTATAAAGATATTCAAGGATGCACAAGGGCGTAAGCTATCGTCAGTAGAGTGCCATGATATTATGTGTAAGATTGGTGAGGTAGTAGTTGTAGGTGGTGTCAGACGTAGTGCTATGATCTCTTTGTCTAACCTGAGTGATGATCGTATGCGTCATGCTAAGTCAGGCAAGTGGTGGGATAACGAACCGCAACGTGCATTAGCTAATAACTCTGTGTCTTATACAGAGAAACCAGATGCTATATCTTTTATGAGAGAATGGATGGCATTAGTAGAGTCAGGGAGTGGTGAACGTGGGATATTCAATCGTGAAGCTAGTAAGAAGCAAGCTGCAAAGTATGGTAGGCGTGACCCTAACTATGAGTTTGGTACTAACCCCTGTTCAGAAATTATTTTACGGCCTTACCAGTTCTGCAATCTCACTGAGGTTGTGGTTAGAGTTACAGATACATATGATGATCTGGCACGTAAAGTTAAGTTGGCAACAATTCTTGGAACTATTCAGGCTACCTTCACTAAGTTTCCATATCTGCGAAAAGTGTGGCAACGAAATACCGAAGAAGAAAGACTGTTGGGTGTGTCGCTCACTGGAATAATGGACAACCCATTAATGACTACAAAGAATAAAGGATTGGAAAAGACACTTGCAAACCTACGTTCTGTTGCAGAGGAGACTAACCGTAAGTATGCTGACCTACTTGGTATAGCTCAGTCTGTCTCTATCACTTGTGTTAAACCTTCTGGAACTGTTTCACAACTTGTTGACTCAGCCAGTGGTATCCACTCTAGGCATTCTCCTTACTATGTTAGAACAGTAAGAGGTGACAACAGAGATCCTCTAACACAGTTTATGATGGGTCAAGGAATACCTAGTGAGCCTTGTGTTATGAAAGGAGATACTACAACTGTATTTAGTTTTCCAATCAAAGCACCTAAAGGTTCAGTTGTTACCTCAGATCAAACTGCAATCGAACAACTAGAGATGTGGTTAATCTATCAGCGTAACTGGTGTGAACATAAACCAAGTGTTACTATCAATGTTAAAAAGAATGAGTGGTTTGAAGTAGGAGCTTTTGTTTATGATTACTTCGATGAAATGTCAGGTGTATCTTTCCTACCATACGAAGAGCACACGTATCAGCAAGCACCTTACCAAGACTGTACTAACGAAGAGTACAAAGAGTTACTAAAACTAATGCCTAAGAAGATCGACTGGTCTAGGCTTGGTGAGTACGAACAAGAAGATAACACTGTAGCTATGCAGACAATGGCTTGCTCTGGAGATGTTTGTGAAGTTGTAGATCTAGTTTAGGGTTGACTATTTTTTTAAAAGGAAGTATCATTATGAGTAATACTTGTGAACAATGTGGTTACTTACTAGACGATGATGACCACTGTTATGAATGTGAACAAAGGCGTGAAGATATTACTAATTTAATAGACTTAGCAGGGAGAAAAGAGATAATGGAAAATAAGAAGTACGACTCAGTAGAAAAACCTATACACTACAATGCAGGTGGTATCGAAGCTATTGATGCTATCCTGGCTGCAACAAATGATTTAAGTGAAGGGTATCTACAAGGTAACATTCTTAAGTATGTATGGAGATACAGATATAAAAATGGTATAGAGGATTTAAAGAAAGCACGTTGGTATTTAAATAAGTTAATTGAAATAAATGAACATAAATAAAAAAAGAAAAACCCTTGAGCAAGAAGCCCAAGAGTTCCTAATTAAAGACAAAGAGATTATTCCCCAAGGGTCTATAGAGCTTGGGGATTACTTTGCTGGATGCGCTCTGTCTGGTTTGATTGCATCTGGCAAGTACCTACGATCTGACGAGATTGTGGATGAAGCTTACAAGTATCGAGACAGGATGCTTAAAGCCAATAAATAATAACACTCCCACAAACTAAACCCCTAGCTGATCACTAGGGGTTTTTCTTATTAGTTAGAGATAAATTGTTCTGGGTATATATCTTCTTCGAAGTCTGTATTTTCGTCTGCATACCTCATAATCATCCGTCTCTTTGCTAACTCCTCTTGTATACTCGAACTATCATCTAAGAACTCTTGAGCAGTCTTGTATTCTTTTTCTTCACCTCTAGTCATTATAGCGACTAGATCATCAAAGTTTCTACCCTTACTAGATTCTAGTCTAGCTTCCTTAAGTACATAAGCATTCCTTAAGTAACCAGCAGCAAGTGTTAATCCATTCTCTTGAGTAAGAAGATCTTCATAAGCTCTAGTCATTTGTTCTTTGGCTTCACGTACTCTACTATTAACGAAAGCTTTTAAAGCTATCTCTTTTAATTCGTAGTCATCACCTAATTCATTATAAGTTCTACCAGCAAATTCAGTAGTCATATTTAAAGGCCAATCTTTCCAAGCTTTAAACTCCTCAGCCATAGAGGGTCTTCCAGCCCTACCTAAAGCTAGGTACTGTCTTACAGCGTAATCAACGGTAGCATTTGGAATCTGCTTAGATCCGTACAGGTTATATTCTTCTAATCCAAGAAGATTTAATTCCTTTTGTAATTCTGTGCTCGGTGGTTCTTGAGTAAAACCAAACTGTCTAGTAATAGGATTATAACCACCAACAGGTGTAGGATTAAAAGGTGAGTATAGTTTTAGATCTTTCATGTTAGACCTTATCTCACCAGTCTCAGGATCTTTAATGATACCTGTTTGACCTAATGAAAGGTTCTGACTATCCATTAAGAACCTTAGAGCTTGGTTTTGAAATACACCATGACCTATTATTTCTTCTAGAAAATTTCTTTCTTCATTGATAGGACCACCCCAGTAGTCTCTTGTGTAAGGATTACCTCTAGCAAAGTCAGATAACTGCCCAGCCATATCTCTTGCGATAGTTCCAGGATAGGTAAATACAGCAAGAAAATTACCAAACTCTTTTTCAAGACCCTCTGTTACTTCACGCTTACCAACAGACTTACCTATTTCGTCTACTATTTTAAAGTCAAAACCTAAGTCACCCATACCAGCAAGAACTTCGCTGACTGCTTTTTTCTGTTCACCCTCCCAGTTAAGAGGTTTACCTGTATACCACCTATACATAACATCACCAAGTAATGCATTAGCAGCCCAAGGTCCAGCAGTACGTCCTATATCTGTTTCAGCACCAGTCTTTTCAGATATCATTTTGTCATAGTCTATTTCACCATTCTTCTGAGCAGCAAAAGCAATACCACCCAAAGTAAGCATAGTACCAGTCATCTGCCTAGCAAATCTGTCTGAACCTGTCTTAAAAGGATCTCCTGCAAAAGCTTCTGGGTTAATCTTACCAAGGACATTACCGATAGCTGGTGGAACATCCCCTTGTTTACCATAAAGAATCTTAGCAGCTTTATCAAAACCACCTGTTGCAATACCGATAGGTGTGTAGTCATTAACATATTCTAAATGATTAGCAACGTACCTAGGAAAAGGCATACCACCAAAATAAGAAACAACAAAAGGAACTTTCTTATGGAAGTGTTGAACACCTTGAGCGGTCTTACCGAATAGAGAGTTATCTCCCTCATATCCTTTCTGGAATGTAAAACGTTTTGCATAGTCTGTTGCATAGTCTACAACACCAGCCTGACGTGCAGCATTTAAGTCAGTGTGTATTTGTAAGTATTCTGAAAAGTTTCTACCTAAAGAAGGATCATTAATTTCTCTTAGTCTTCTATCGAATGCACCATAGAAAGCACCTTGTTTAAAAACTGAGTCGGTAGCCATGTTAAGTGTATTAACAAATCTAGCAGATCTATTAAGAAAACTATCTGACTTTGTTAGTTCACCTACTCTTTGAGTCTCGTAGAATAGTTCAGTAAATTTTAGAGGTGCATCTTCTAAGAGCATAGTTCCTAACACCTCTGACTCTGCTCTGTTAAATGTAAAACCTTTTAGAGTTGATAGAGTTCGGTTTGTCCAACGCCTTTGAACAGTACCGTCTGCCATCTTCCTACCCATTGTAGAGTCTAGAACGTCTTTCCAAAAAGCATCTGACATGTCTACAACTAAGTTGTACCCTCCTGTGGTAACGTTTGCCATAGTAGTACCTACTTGAGATGTCATAAATGCAATACGTGTTTGGTCAAACTTCTGGAAAATATTATCTCCACCACCTTTTTCTGCTCTTCTAAGTATTTCAGTACCTTCATTAGCTGTAAATACTGAAGCACCACTTCCAGCTAAAACATCTAGTTCATGTGTTCTATCGTTTAAGAAAATCTTTTTTAGTTTAGAACCTTCAGCAAGAACCTTACCTGCTTTAGATAGTTCAGCTAACCACAGGTATGATATTTCCTCAGCCGATAAGTTAAACTCTCTACGTATTCTAGTAATCTCATCAGCTTGAATGTCACCATTAGCAATAGCTTTTGCAACCGATTGACCAATACGTTCACCCGGTTTAACTTTTAATGTTTCTTTTAGGCGTATACTGGCTGCTGCTATACCTCGAACAGTGTTCATGTCTAACCCGGGAGCAATCAATTCGTTAGCTCTTTCATCAAGCATACGACTAAAAATCATCTCACCTTCTTTAACAGCATCTACATCAAGAGGTTCTTTAGGTTTAAACTTACCTTTAACTATATCATATGTAGATTTATTTCTAGCTGCTTCCCTAGTCCTAAACAATTGTGCAAGTTCTGCAACATCTGTTAGTGTATCATTTATCTGATCATCTGTTAAGTTAGTACTTCTAATAGTAGTAAGAGCTTCTCTAGCTGATTCTGTAGCTTGTTCTTTAGCCTTTTGAGCCTGATTAACTATTATGTCTGCTGCTTTATTCTTAGTAGATTGTGACCAAGCCCCAGCAGCACCACCTAAGGCAGCACCTATTGTGCCATCAATAGCAGCATCTTTTACAAGATCCATAGGACCATAGTCATAACCTTCTATAACAGCTTCTCTAGTTTTACCACGTCCGTATGAACCTACACCACCAACAGCAGCTTCACCTAGAAAAGATATACCAGCAGCCTTAGCTCCTTGTGTCTTTACACTCTTCTTTACTTTTTCTTTTACTACTTGTTTAGTTAAACCTTCTTGTAATAGTTTGTTAGCCATAGCTCTAACAGACATTTGAGCAGTTTTTGAAGTTGCTTTAGCAGCTATCTTAGATCCTACACCAAAGCCCATAGTTGCTACAGTAGCACCAGTAGATGGAGATGCAGCAAATGCTGAGAGGTAATCCCAAGCACCTTCAGCAAAACCTGTTCCACCACCTTTAGAAGTATCATAGGCTTGCATTAATTTTCCAAAGGCAACCTTACCTTCACTAGATGCTTCCTCTTCAGACTTCTGTACATATAATAAATCAAAGATAGCAGTAGCTTCGTTAGTAGACTGCCATCTCATATGTTGTGCAAAGTCATCTGCTAGTTGTGCGGTATCTTCTAGTTTTTCTTCGGAGTAGTTATACCTACCACCAGAGAAAAACTTCTTGAGATCCTCTTGAAACTCTTCGTTATCTAGAAGATCATCAAAGTATTTTTCTTCTGCTTCTTGTACGTAACTCATGTAGTTGCTTCTTCTTCTTTTTTCTTAGCACCTGTTACTTCATTTGGTAAAGCGCTATTATCTTTACCACCTTTATCTTTTGTTGAGGTATGGAAAGGAGTCCAATCAAACTGTGGATTACCTAGAGCATTATCTAGGTTATCTAAAACCGCTTGAGGTTGAACAAGACCAGCATTTTGAACAGAACCTATTACAGCATTTAAAGCAGATGCTGCACTAAAAGAAGTTGTAGGGCTTTCTTTAAGATCTATTGTTTTCTTAGTTAACTCATTAAACATTGTCTGTACTTCTGGATCATCAAATTGAAAATGTACTACATCACCTCTATCATCTCTTTTAAATTTAGATTGAAAAATAGTTCCAAGAGATGTAGCTAGTTGACTCTGTATAGATTTACGTTCAGGTAATGTAATAGCAGCACCTTTACTAGACTGATAATTTAGTTTTGGTGTAAGAGTTCTACTATCTCCTGTTGTTTTCATAAACTGTTTTTGTAATTCAGTTAAGTCACCCATAGCATTAATAAGACCTAGAGCTTGCTCTTCTTCAGTTGCAAAACTATCTCCCTGCAAACCTCTTACAATTGCTGCAGCTAAGTCTTCATCATTGTCTATTTGAGATTCTAAGTGTTTAGATAAATTTTCTATGTAGTTAGGGGCTATCTTATCAACACCGATACCTTTTAGTTTTTCTAATTCAAACTCTAGTTGACCAGATGATTCAAGAGCTATAGCTGCTTTTCTAGAAAAACCCCAATTTCTTTCTGCGTTGTTTACTCTAGCACCACCCTCTTTCTTTTTCTTACGTAAGTTCTCTATGTTTGAAAGACCAGTCTCCATGAGGTACTTTGTTTGAGAAGCTAGTATATCAGCAGCCAGTTCTTTCTTTCTAGCTACATCCTCATTATAAGCTTCAGCCATACCAGCCGCAAGCATTAAACCACCAAAAGACATACTGTTACCCTCTCGCCATTAAACCACGAGGCTGTGGCTTCTCATCTATTTCTTTAGCTATACCCTCTACCTCTTGAGGTACATCTCCTGTAGTCTCTTGCTCTACATCCATACTAGGTGCTGCTTCTGAAAACTCTCCAAGCATTTCGTAACCTTCATCACGTTCTTCTACTGGTGTCTCAGCTATAGCTTTTTCTAGTAGAGCTTTAACTTTTGCTCTCTCTTCTTCTTCAACCATCTCATCATTCTTAAAGTCTTCTAAGTATTCTATACCTGCCTGTTCAGCAGTCGTTCTAATATACTTATGAATAACAGGTGCAATGATAAGACTAACATCTATGTTATGTATACCTCTAGCTACTGCAGTAGTAAGTGCAGCTTGAGTTGCATGTTTAATTGGTAAGCCATATTCTAAAGTAAAAAGTAAATTGTCTAGTCGTTTAGGATCAGATAGCTTACGCATATGCCATAGCACTGCGTCATTAGGATCTGTAATCTCAGGCGGTCTTTCATATAAAGCATTACGTGGAGCTTTAGTTAAAGATTGTCCAGGAATTGGTCCTTCCATTATTTATCTCCAAATTCTTTTTTTAGTCTTTTGTTGTAGTATTTTCTCCATCTACCAAGATATTCTACAGCAGTTATGTTTTGATCGGCTGCACCTTCAGCAGTCGCTTGCGAGAAAGGTCTTCCAGTAAACCAAACAGAAACAGCGTCCTCAATACTACCATACTTCTCCCAGTTTCCCATCAATTCATTTTCTGCTACAACATCTTGAGCTTGTTCATTCTTTAGGAATTGATCTGCAGTAAGCTCTTTACCATAGTGTTTCTTAGTCCAAGGCCCGATGTTAGCTTCGACTACTGCGTACTTACCATAAGATCTCTGACCTTTGTACATACCCTTTTGTATGATTGGACCTAGAGCTTGGTAACCACCAGAGCCTAAGCTTTCAACATCACCAAGAGCACCTAAAGCAAATTCAACCATACCTTCATCGAAGTCTATCTTACTAGTAGGCTCACGAGTTCCAGGATCTGGCATGTCTTCCATCTTCTGTTCTTCAAGAGCTTGCATCCAAGCTGCCATCTGAAAGTCTACGTCTGCATCTTTTCCTCTAGAAGAACCTACATCAACTTGATCGTACAGTTTTCTTACACCTGCTTTA
>Ga0181417_1000292_pt1 | contig 16736 bp, 22 predicted proteins | sample 40SPOviralmetaG_FD_130142 | JGI IMG/M metagenome (GOLD analysis project Ga0181417, IMG submission 130142) | Marine viral communities from the oligotrophic San Pedro Time Series (SPOT) site, San Pedro Channel, CA, USA - 40 SPOT_SRF_2013-02-13 | ecosystem: Environmental > Aquatic > Marine > Strait...
CTGCTTTTCAAGCAACACAGAACGCTGCATTGCAAGAGACCAACATTGATGACACGCTCTATTCTGTGCATGTCAATACTATTGGTGGTCAGCAGGATGTATCTCGTCAAGCAATTGAGAGAGGCACCGACTTGGAGGGCATCGTTTTCTCTGACTTGATTTCTGCATATTACACAGAACTTGATAATCAATTAATTAATGGTGATGGTACAGGTGGAGCACCTGAAGGTATTAGAAACGTTACAGGAATAAACACCGTAACTTATACCGATGCATCCCCAACTGTTGGAGAGCTTTATCCAAAATTAATCGATGCAATTCAAAAAATTAATAGCAACAGGTTTGCTGCTGCTAGTGCAATAATCATGCATCCACGTAGGTGGGGTTTCTTTTCTGCTGGTGTAGACGGAAACTCAAGACCATTGGTTTTACCTGCTGGTAATAATCCAAGCGATGCTTTTGGTATCGGCGAGGCTGCTGGTTATGGTCAAGTTGTTGGTCAAATTGCTGGTTTACCGGTAATTGCTGACGCTAATATTACAACTGCTGACGGTGGTGGAAATAACCAAGACCAGATTTATGTTGTTAAAGCTGACGACCATATTCTCTTTGAAGAGACAGGTAGTCCGTTCAGACTAAGATTCGACGATGTCGGGTCCGGGTCACTTACAGTCAAGTTGGTATGTTATGGCTATGTTGCTTATGCATCAGGCCGTTACCCAGCTGGAATTACAAAAATTCAAGGTACTGGATTAGTAACACCTAGCTTTTAATAGGTGATTTTTAGCGGGGTCTTTAGGGATCCCGCTAAATTAAAAAAGGAGTTTTTAAAAATGGCGAAAAAAAAGCTATCAAAAGATGAAATTGCTGCATTGCAGGAAGAGCTTAAGGGTTATAAAATTTATAAAAAAACTAAGCGAGCAGCTGCTGTTAAAAAAATATTAACAGATGCTGGAGTTCCTGAGTCTGCATCTGCAAAGCCTAAGGCTGAAACAGCTGCAAAGAAAAAACCGGCAGCCAAATCTAAGCCAAAAAAATAGATAAAGATGTCTATAACAAATGGTTATTGTGCCTTAAGTGAATTGAAGGCTTTTGTTAATATTTCTGATTCTAATGATGACGATGAACTAATTGATGCAGTAAATTCTGCAAGTCGTCAAATTGATAATTATTGCGGTCGTAAATTTTACGCTGATGGATCAACTTCTGCGAAAGTTTATAGAACTCGCAACCCCTACCATGTTACTGTTGATGATATTTCTACTTCAACTGGTCTTGTTTTAAAGTATGATGATAACGATGACGGTGTTTATGAGACTACTGTTGCATCAACTGACTTTATTTTACTTCCTCTAAATGCTGAAACTTTTGGCATTGATGGATTAGGTTTTACTTCTATTGAACTGTTTACTGATGGTTCTCACGAGTTTCCGACCACGTCATCTAATAATCGACCAAGGATTCAAGTGACAGCTAATTGGGGTTTTCCCTCAGTACCTGACCCGGTCCGTCAGGCTTGTTTAATGTTAAGCAGCGAAAATTTTGCAATGCGTAACACTCCCCTAGGTATTGCTGGTGTTGGTGAGTTTGGTGTTCTTGCTGTTCGTCAAAACCGTCAAATTACCAGAATGCTTGACCCGTATCGTCGTGGGGACTCTTTTGGGTTGGCATAGTGGCCAGCTTTTCAACCATAAGAACCGCAATAAAAACAACAATCGGTAATAATATTTCGGGCATCCGTGTCTATGACACCGTTGATGACATGGTTAATGTTCCAGCTGCTGTTCTTATTCCAACTTCTATTAATTTTACTGAGGCAATGGCGAGGGGTACCGATCGTTACGAGTTTGATTTAATTGTTGTAGTTTCTCGTGCTGACTCCCGCTCGGGTCAAAATCAACTAGATGGTTTTATTAATGGTTCCGGTTCTAATTCAGTTCGACAAGTTATTTTTAATAATTCAACGCTAGGCCAATCGGACACGTCTGCTGTTGTCACTACAATGAGTGATTATGGAGCAACATATGCAGTCAATGGCGTTGAGTCTATTGGTGCAAGGCTTTCGATTACGGTTTACACCAAGGGGTCAAGTTGAGTAAATATAAAATAATTGGAAATAAAAAAATTAACGGCAAGGAGCCTGGCGAGGTCGTTGAATTGAAAGATGAACAGGTTGCTGATAGTCTTGTCGCTGGTGGTCATCTAGAAAAAGTCAAAAGTAATAAAAAAAAGGGAGCTAAGTAATGCCTAAAGGTAAAAAATATAAATCCGGTAAAAAGTACGGAATGGGTAAAGGTCGAGGTAGAAAGTAATTCATGGCGACTTATGTTTTAACTGACGGCAGGTTTTTCCTGGGTGGGACTGATTTGTCGAGTCATACTCAATCTTTGACGCTTGATTTGTCGGCTGATGAGGTTGATGTTACGCCTATAAACTCCGGAGGTTTTAGGTCAAAAATTGCGGGACTTCAGGATGCTCAACTTCAAGCAAGCGGTTTTTTTGAGGCTGGTGAGGGTAAACCTGACGCTCTTTTAGGGATCTCTGCTGGTTCTGAGCATATTGGGACCGTGTCTGCCACTTCATCTGCTGGTGACATTGCTTATTTTTTAAAGTCCAGGCAGTTTTCTTATTCTATTGGTGGTGCTGTTGGTGATGCTTTTCCGTTCTCTATAAATAATTCAAACAGTTCAGACCGTGCTGTACGTGGCACCATAATGGTCGATGATTCTGCAAATTTGACATCAACTGGTAATTCAACAGGCCGTGAGCTTGGTGCTGTTGCTGCTGGAAAGTCTTTATTTGTTGCTGCTCATGTGGTTTCTGTATCCGGGACTTCCACTCCCACTCTTGCTTTAAAAGTTCAAAGCGATGATAATGGTTCTTTTACTTCTGCTACTGATCGTATAACTTTGACTAACTTTACGGCTGTTGGAGCTCAATATTCAAGTGTCGCCGGTGCAATTACTGACACTCATTATCGTATAAATTACACTTTGTCAGGAACTAACCCATCTTTTAAAGTTTTTATAACTGTTGGAATAGTTTAAATTAATTTTTCCCAGGGTGAGTCCGGCTTACCAAAATGGCCGAATTGTGAGTTTTCTAAATAATTTATTTCTAGTAAATCTAAACGTTCAATTATTGTTTTTGGCTGCATAGAAAATTCTTTTAAAAAACTGTTTAAAACTCTTGGACTTGTTTTTAATGTATCGTATGTTTTAATACTTAATTCATATGGATTTACTTTTCCTATGACGTATGCAAGCCTTACCATGCATCTATCTGCTAAGCCATGGCCTACTATGTTTTTTGCTAAGTGTCGGGCTGCATAGGCTCCACTTCTATCAACTTTTGAGGGATCCTTGCCTGAAAATGCACCGCCGCCTACTGGTACTGTTGGTCCATAAGCGTCGACGACTATTTTTCTGCCTGTTAGTCCGGTGTCTGCTGCTGGTCCGCCTTTTATAAAACTCCCGGAGGGGTTTAAATAAATTTTAAATGGTTTGTTTGTGAAGGTTTTGCATATCTCTTGGAGTTCTTTTAAAAGGCTTGTTTTGTCATAATTTTTTTTATGTTGAATTGAAAAAACAATTTTATAATCGTCCTGGGACTCGGTGACCTGGACTTTGGAGTCTAGTTCAAGGTCTGTTCTTTGGTTTTGTAATTGCCACACGTGCATTTGTAGTGTTCTTGCTAAGTCATAAGTTTCCGGCAGGTAGGTTTTCGTTTTGTTTGTTGCACATCCAACCATTATGCCTTGGTCGCCTGCACCAACATTTTTGTTTTTAATTACCGCTTTATTTATCTCTAATGATTGTTTTGTAATAACGTTTTTTATCTTGTAGTACCCGAACTCATCGGTCAATGTTTTTATTGTATTTTTTGTTATGTGTTCTACTTCGTATTGTAGAATTGTATCGTCAATTCCTTGGGTTGACTCCCCGCCTACTACTATCAGGCCATCATCTTTGGTTCCTGTTATAAAAGTTTCAATTGCTACCTTGTTTTTTTTGTTTTGTAGCAGCATGTAGTCCAGCAAATGGTCTGATATTTGGTCTGCTATCTTGTCCGGGTGTCCTGGACTCACAAATTCAACCGTTTTAACTTTGACCATATTTTTAAATTTTATTAGATTAATTATAGGGTTGCAAACTCTTTTGGTTTTTCTCGTCGGGCAACCGACAGGACTTCCTTGTTGCTAATCAAGGGCCGGCGGTACCCGGGTTTAATCGCCGGCGTGTCCTTTTCTAGGCCATAAGTCTAGGGATCTAATAAATTATAGTATTCTTTGCTTATGGCTAATGGTTTTAAAGTTTTCAGCGTGTCTGAGGTTCTTACTGCTGCTGATGTCAACGACTATCTTATGGAGCAGAGTATAGGTATTTTTGCGGATAGCACAGCTCGGGACGCACAAATTTCAAGCCCGATTGAGGGTCAGTTTTGCTATCTAAAGGACTCAAATGTTTTACAATTTTATAATGGTTCTGCATGGGCATCGTTTATTGGCGATGGTGATATTACTGGTGTAACTATAACAACAAACGCTACTGGCGGCTTGTCCGGTGGTGACACAGCTAGTTCTGGAGCATTTAGTTCAACTTTAGCTTTTGCACCAAATGGTTTAAATGCTGGAGCGATTAATGTTGCAAATGATTCTTTTGTAATTATTGACGCAGATGACAGTAATGCACCAAAAAAAGAAGCGATCGCTGACTTTGTTTCTGCGATTGCTGGCACTAATTTAACAGCAAGCTCGGGCCAGTTAAATGCTGGAGCTGGGTTTGAATTAAACACCGCCAAGGCATTCTTTGCGGTTAACGGGTAAAAGAAAGGATAAAATATGGCTAGTGGAGTTTTAGGTCAAAAGGTTATTACTTCAGGGAGTTCAGGTACGGACCTTGTGGTTTACACAGTTCCAAGCAGCACTTTGGCTGTTGTAAACATAAACGTTGCAAGTATTTCAGGGTCTACTCAAACTATTGATTTGGCTATTCCTAATGAAACCGACGGGACTTTTGATTCTTTAGATTTAATCGAGGATGACACTTCATTAACAACTAAGCAAGTTCTTGAAAGAACTAACATAGTTTTAGAAGCAGGTCGTTCTGTTGTCTTAACATCAAGCGATGGCACTGGTGTTGCAATTAATGTTTATGGCGTTGAAGAAAGTACAAGCTAAAAATGGGCAGATTTATAACTGAAGCTGGCGCTAGTATTGTTTCTAGCGTGCAAGAAGTAAGTAAAACAATTGGTGAAAGTGCTACTTTGAATAGCACAATTTCTGCAGTTGATTTAGCCAAAACAGTTTTAGTTAGCGGCTCTTTTCAAAATCCTTTTAGCGTTCAAATGAATGCAGGGGTTCGTCAGCGTAGTTATGGCTGGAGTTACGGTTGTCAAAGTGATTTAACTTCTACTACTAATGTTCAGTTTCATACTGAAGCCCAAACCGATACAAATGAAGGACAGAGAGACGGAACTATTACTTTGTATGTTTTGGAGTATGTATAATGGGTAGGTTTTTATTTCCTCAAGCAGCAAGTTCGCCGGTCAAAAGTGTGCAGGAAGTTTCAAAAACAATTTCTTATAATCAAACTTTGACCTCCACTATTTCTGCTGTTGATTTATCTAAAACTGTTTTAACTGCCGGAAGTTTTCAAAATCCTTTAATTCAAACCGCAAATGCAGGAGTTCGTCAAAGGGCTGCTGGTAACTCAATAGGTATTGAGAGTGATTTAACTGCGACGACAACTGTAGAGTTTAAAACCCAGGATGATTTTAATACTTTGCAAGCATCAAGAAGTGGCACGGTCACTTTGTTTGTATTGGAATATAACTAAAAAGGAGGGATTATGGCACAGCGTTTTTTTATGGAATTGACACCTGGAAATATTGCAGAGGGTTATGTAGTTCCAAAAGATGACCTAATTGAAATTTTACCAAATGGAACGGAGCGACGTTTTTCGACCAGCGATGACCATGTTGAAGTTGATCAAAAAAGCACGGCGGTTGCTTGTAGAAATACAAAATTTGACCCGTCTGCTGAGGCTGGTTCAGTTAAAACTGCGGCAAGTTTTACGCAACTGTCAAGCACCGACCATCGTTGGGATCGTGAAACTGGAAACGAGCAGGAGTTTGTTCTAACTGAAGATTCAAACGGTGTTGTTACAAATAGTCAATGGCAGGATATTTAATTTTTAACTAGACTCTTGTTATGAAAATTTTTAAAGTAAGGGAGGACATTCCAAGTCCTTTACCTTATAAACAAGTTTTGCCTGATGCGTTTAAAAACTACCCGCCAAAAAAAGAAATAATCGATCATTCAGATTTGGTAGTTCCAAGTGTTCCAACTGGCGACCACGACACTATTTGCAGGAGTTGTCAATCCGGTGTTGAGTGTGAGCTTGTAAAAAAAGAAATAGATTATTTTGATAATCAACAAAATTTAAGAAATGTTAAAACCATCAAGTATTGTCCTGCTGTTGAGGATATTCATAAAACTGGCTACGTTTTGCCTGCTTGGGATGACATAACTATTCACACTCGTAAAATGCAAGGCAAGCAGCGATTGTTTGCTTTTGACTCAAAAGGTGACGGTGTTGCAACTTTAATATTTGAGCAAATGGACACCGAGGGTATGATTGGTAAGTTGTTAAATCCTTACCCGGCTAGATTTCATTTTCCTTATCGTGTTGTTACTGAGCCTGGTTACCTTACTCAGATTCTAAATCCTGATTGGCTCGGGATGAACAATAAATATACTTTTGCTACTGGCATACTCGACACCAGTGTTTGGTCTTTAATGAATTTGCATGCTTTTTTTAATTTGGAGCAAGATGAAACTTTATTTTTAGAAAAAGGCACGCCTTTAATTTTGTTGCAGGAAGTTCATCATTCTATCTTTCAAAGTAAGTATGAAGTTGTTGAGCATGAAAATATTGATTATGAATTGCTTGAAAAATTTGATTATAACGAGCATTTGCAAGATATAAATAAAACTAATTACAGGGCAATGCAACGCAACGGTTTAAAAGAAAAGCCTTAGGCCATAAAAATCTTGTTTTTTTTGTTTTAGAATAATTGTATGTTTCTTGAAGTAAAAAGGACCCAATTCGGCGATGAGGCCACTAATGGTGAGCTTTGGATTGACGGAGTTTGGGAATGCTACACGCTTGAGGATGAAGTCCGGGACGGGCCTAAAGTTTACGGTGAGACAGCTATTCCTGTTGGCGAGTATGAAATCATATTAAGAACCGTTGGCGGTTTTCATAATAAAACTGAGAAGTATTACGACGATAAGGAGGGCTTTGGTGTTGGCTGGCATCAAGGTATGCTTTGGCTGCAATCGGTGCCTGGGTTCCAATTTATATTAATTCATCCCGGGAATGACCAATTTGACACCCTGGGGTGTCTGCTCGTCGGCCAAACTCAGGCGGACCTTGAAAAAAACGAGGACGGTTTTATCGGCAGGTCCAGGGCTGCTTATGAGGCTTTGTATCCAAAAGTTCGGGACGCTTTGCTTGATGGCGAAAAAGTCACAATCAAGTACACCAATCTAGGCCAGGTGATCCCTGAAGTTCCAAGTGATAAAATTAAAAAAAAGGAGCATCTTTTGTCTAAAGGTGATAATGGTTTAAATGTTTTGTTTTTGCAGGAGTTACTGCTTAAATGGGACGCTGGTTGCCTTCCTAAGTTTGGAGCTGATTCTGACTTTGGTGGCGAAACCGAGGAAGCTATAAAGGCTTTTCAAAGCGACAACAAATTAAACCCGTCTGGCTCAATCGACTTTATGACAGCTGTTGCTCTATCAAAACACGCTTAGGAGTAAAAATGGATTTTAAAGATTGGGCCATAAAAGTCGGCATAAGAACACTGAGGACTTTTATCCAGGCTTTTCTAGGTATTCTAACCGCATCAGGCACCGGGATGGTTGAGATGGATGTCTTAACTAACGCACTTGTTGCTGGAGCTGTCGCTGCTGTGACCGCGTTACAGAATGGCCTTGAAGAGTGGACACCTAAAAATAAAGGCTAATTTTAAATTAACTTTTTAAAAAAATTTAATACTTTTGTTCGTATTGGTCTTGTGGTTTTTCTTATAGTTCCTATCCCGGTATTTGCAGACCATGTACCAACTCAGCCGCCTTATGACCAATCTTTGGCTTTGGATACTTCAACTGGCGATTTAACTGTTGGCATTTATTCGTCAGATGGTTTTGAGGACTCGCCGCCTGAAAAATATACTATATTTTTTACGATCTCTGATTCTGCGATTGACACTTCCACTTCCTTTTGCATTTCTACTTCTTTTGGTCATGGGACCAATTTGTCTTGGCAGTATCATGTTTTTTCACTTGAGGATTTGCAGGCTTACTTTGAAATTCCTAATGGCACATTTAGAACTAAAATTCGAGCCGATAACGACACGGATAATTCTTTTAGCACTCTAACTGATGAGATGACTATTGTAATTCCTGACCAGCTACCTTTTGTAAATTTAGCCAATTGGTCCGCACCGTCTAGTTCTTGTGTTGACACTTCAACGACTACCACTTCATCGTCAACAACTTTAGACCCGCTTGAAACTGAAAGAAATACTAATTTTAGCGAGACTGGTATCTTGGAAACTAACCAGGAGCGTTCCGACCGTGAGGCCGAGGAGGCTGAAGCTGAACGTAAAGCTCAAGAAAAAGCCGATCGTGAAGCTCAAGAAGAGGCCGAACGTATAGCTGCTGAAAAAGCTGAAGCGGAGCGTATTGAAGCTGAAATAAATAATAATTTTAATGAGACTGGTTTTTATGAAACCGATAATGAACGTGCAAGTCGTGAGGAAGCTGAATATCTTGCTGAACTTGACGCAAACTTTGAGGAGACTGGTTTTTATGAAACCGATGATGAACGTGCGGAACGTGAGGAGATCGAGTATCAAATTTATTTAGAAGAGCTTGAGGCTGCTGAGGAGGCTGAAATTTTAGCCGAACTTGAGGATTCGATTGATTTAGAGGACCTTGGCCTTGTTGTTGTTGAATGTCCTGAGGATGATGAGGAGTGCGAAAATTTAAGCGATGATGAAATTGCTAAGGCTGAGGCTGACTTAAAACAATTTATTGATGCAATCCAAAAAATTGAGGAAGAGACCGACTTTGACGACTTTGATGTTGAGGAGGAAGTCCTGGAGCTTAGTGATTTAGAAATTCCTGATGACCTTGTTGTAATTATTTTTGAGCCTGAGGAAGAGGAGGAAACTGAAAAAGTTTTAATAATTGAGGACTTCGCTGATGAAGTAATTGAAGTTGTTGAGGTTGACCTTAATAATGAAGTCTTTGATGATGTATCTGATGAGGTTGCTGAAACTGTAATTGAAATAATTGATTCAATTGAAATTGTTGAGGATCAAATTCCAGAAATTCCGGAGGAAATAATCGAGGACCTCACTGCGGAGGAGGTTGAGGAGGTTGTTGAGGTTTATGTTGAAACTTTGACGGAAACTGAAAAGGTTGAAATAATCGAGGATGTTGTTGATGCTGGTGTTGAGGAACTTTCCGAGGAGCAGGTTGTTGTTGTTCAAGAGGTTGTTGAGTCTGCTATTGATGATGTTAAGGAATTGACCGAGGAGCAAGTCGAGACGGTTGCTGAGGTTTTGGGTCTTGAGGAGTCTGATGATGTTGCTGTAATTGCTGAAGCTGTAAAAACTGACGATGCTGTTGCGGAGGCCGTTGACACTTTTGTTGAGCGTGCTGTTGAAAATAAAGAGGTTGAGGATTACAACTTGTCTGATGTTGTTGTCGAGGTACAAATTGAGGAGTTTCTTGAAAATCCAGGAGTAATTTTCCAGGTGGATTTTGAAGAGATTAGCTTTGCTGGTTTAGGCGATGACCTTACTAATCAACAAAAAGAAAAGGCACAGGAGGTTGTCGTTCCAGTGATTAGTGCTTGTCAGATTATATCGGCTAGTGTTGTGCCTTATAGGAGGATAAAATGAAAAAAATAATAGGGCTGTTTAAAAAAATTAAAATCAAAAAAATTAGTTTTCCTAAGATTAATTTTAAAATATTTGGTTTTTCTAAAATTTATAAATGGATCAAAAGCATTTTACAAGAGACGCTCGCTCAAACTTTTACTTTGCTTGGTTTTTTCATCGCTTGGTTAACTTTGACCGGAACCGCAAAGGATATAGTTGGTATTGCTATACTTATATCACTTGGTCTTTGGTTGTTAACCATCGGCTTTAGAAAATAAACCTAGGAGGTTTTTGGTAGCTGTATTGTTTGCTTGCACTTTGATTATGCCAGCAACTGCTCAAGATGTAGCTGAATATCAGCATTGTCTTGCTCATAGTGAAGTTTGGAGTCTTGGAGCTCAATGGTCTGACCTTGTTGAGGACCACTTCTTGCCGGAGGACCATTTAACTGCGTATAAAATTATTGGCTGTGAAAGCTCAGGGATCCCGTCTGCTAAAAATCCCACTTCATCTGCGTCCGGCTTGTGGCAGTTCATAGATAAAACCTGGACCTGGGTTTCATCAAAATTAAAAATTAGCGGCTCTGCTATGGATCCGCACACTTCTACGCACTTTGCTGCGTTCTTAAAATATAAAACACCGCAAGGTTGGGACCATTGGTCTGAGTCTGCTGCGTGTTGGAAAGGTAATTATGAAAAAAATAACTTACAAAGAATTTATTAATCTAAAACTTGACCTTTATTGGGAGCTTTGGTGGTGGCTTGACCATAAAACTACAGTAATTTATAAATGGTTGATTGAAAAAGAAAAAGACCGACCGTCCTTAAAATAATTATGGTAACATCCCCAAGTTAGCAACAAGGAGGATATTATGACTAAACCTAGGCGGGTTCAACCACCTGTGGTTATTAAGCTACCTAACAATCCGGAGGTCAACTGGACCACTGGTGAGTTGGTAATTACGGACCGTCAACTCAATAACTTTTATGATGAAGTAAAGAGGCATTGGGACCGTAAGCAAATGAGAAAGTCTAAGAGTCGTGTCACTCGTCTTAATGAGGCGGTGGACCAGGTTCTTGAGGCCAAGCAGGATATTGAGGACATCAAGTTCGAGATTGAGGAATGGAAAGAAAACCTAGAAGGCACTAACTTCGAGGGGACTCTTAAATATGAAATGCTTGAGGAATGCCTGAACGGTCTTGAGGAGGTCTTTGACCAACTTGATGAAGTGTCTTATTCTGATGGTGATATCGTTTTTCCTGGTATGTTTGACTAGCTACCCGGCCTGTCTTACAGGGGATATCAAATTAAAGCCAGGCCTGCGGGCCTGGTTTTGTTTTTATACCCTTAATTCATTGATTTTATAAAATAAGGCTTTATTCGTTGTCACGTTGCCTTTTAAGGGGTAGTTGTTAAGAGTGGAACCGTTGGGCCTGTTCATTATACAAATCGCTTAAAAGGGCCACAAATGGCCACTACAGAGCTTTTTTTACTTTGTTTTTAACTAGGCCACTAGATGAGCTGGGCATGTTCTCTTTAGTATTCTTATCTTAGTAATAATAAGAAAAAGGACATTTTATGGCTACTTTTGTACTTACTGATGCGTCAGTAACTATTAACTCAGTTAATTTAAGCGACCATGTTCGTTCCGTGACTTTGGATATCTCAGCTGAAGAGCAAGATGATACGGCCATGGGTTCGACCTTTAGGTCATTAAAAGGTGGATTAAAGTCAGGATCGTTAAGTCTTGAATTTAACAGTGACTTTGCTGCTGCTGAAATTGATGCAACGATATTTCCTATCCTAGGGACTTCTGTTGCTTTTGATATAAGAGCTACTAGCGGTTCTGTATCGTCAACTAATCCAAAATATACAGGCAGCTGCTTAGTGACTCAGCATGTTCCTCTTGGGAATGCTGTTGGAGACCTTGCCACGACTTCCGTGACTTGGCCAACTACAGGCACTATCACAAGAGCAACGAGTTAGTTATGGCTGATTCATCAGGGTTACACCAGCTCACTTTGGTGTTAACAGACGGAACTAAGCAAGAGCTTGATTTAAGGCCTATAGACTTTGTTGCTGTTGAGCGTAAATTTGGAACTCGACCGGCTGCTGAACTTCAAAATTTAGCATTTGAGGAGTTAATGTATTTATGCTGGCATGCGTCAAAGCGTTTAGGAACTACCGACGGTTTTGATAAATGGTTGGAAGGGGTTGCTAAAATTGACGGCCTTGATGGGGATGATTCCCCGGGGTAGTTGACGGTCACTTCGTCAGTTTAATTTGCGATGTCGCTTTGGCTGCGGGTTTATCCCCACTCGAGGTGGCCAACTTACCTATAGAGTATTTTATTGGTTTGCAGGAGTCTTTAGCTAGGCGAAGCGAACAGGAAAGGCAAGCGAGCAGGTAATGGCGAAAGGCATAACCAAAAAAACGGCCGGATCAGGCATAGCGGTTGACGGTCTAAATGACGTTATTTTTGGCTTGCGTGGCATGGAACGTGCGACGGAAGTTAGAAAAGAACTAAGGGTTTTTCATAAAGATTTAGCTAAAGAGGTAGAGTCTAAAACACGTGCTGAGGCTTTACGTCAAAGGGAGGACGGTTCTGCTGTTCCTAAAAGGACGCTAGGTTCTCGTGGTTTTGTTGGTGGTGGCACCGATAGAACTGCATTTTTAGATATTCGTAAAACTAATAAATTTGCTAGAAACCTTGAATTTGGGCGTAAATACCAATTTATACCTAATCTTATTGTTGGTCGTGCAAAGGATTCAAAGGCCAGCCAATTGTCAAGAACACAGAGAGGTGCTGTTGCTCGTGCTGCTCAGCCTGGTGTTGCTTTAAATAATAGAGGGATCAAAGGTTCTTATTATCCTGCGTCAAAAATGAAGCGAAGAGTTTACAAGGAGTGGGTTGGTGACTTTTGGACTCGTCAGGGTGGTTTTCCTGAAGGGACCAAGGTTGGCGGTTATGTTGCTGAAAAAACAATAGCAAAGGTGACTCCTGGACTTGCTGCTGACTATGCGGATGAAATGCTTGGGATTGTAAAAAAGGCCATAAAAGGTAAATAATGGAAAAGAAAACACTAAGGTTTGAGTTTCTTGCCGACACTAAAAAATTTCTAGGCAAGGTTGGAGCTGTTGGAAAAAAGTTTGACGCTTTAGGTCAAGACATGAACCGAGTCGGTGGTCAAATAAATAAAGTTTTTGCTGGTCTTGGTGTTGCTGCCGGTGCTGGTGCCGCTAAAGCAATCAGCGAGTTTCGTGCTTTTGAGGATGGAATGCTTGAGGTCTTTACTCTCATGCCTGGAATATCTAAAGAGGCAATGGACATTATGGAGCGTGATGTTTTAGCTACTTCAAAAGCTATAGGTGTTTTGCCGGAGGAAGTAATTCCGTCACTTTATAATTCTCTATCTGCTGGTGTACCGCCTGATAATGTTTTTGCTTTTATTCAAACTGCTAATAAGTTAGCTGTTGGTGGAGCAACTGAGCTTGGTGTTGCTGTTGATGGTTTGACTTCTGTTGTCAATGCTTTTGGTCCTGAAGCTGTAAGTTTTGAAAAAGCCAGCGATCTCATTTTTACTGCGGTCAAAGGTGGTAAGACCACGGTCGATGAATTGTCAGGGTCTTTATTCCAGGTTGCACCTGTTGCTGCTGCTCTTGGTGTTGAGTTTGGCGACGTTACTGCCGCTCTTGCAACTTTGACGGCTGCTGGTACTCCGACTTCTGTTGCTGCCACTCAGCTGCGTGCTGTTTTTGCTGAATTGTCTAAACCTACAACTGTTGTATCCAAAAAATTTAAAGAGTTAACTGGTAAGGATTTCGCTGCTTTTATTGCTGAGGGTGGGAATGTTGCGGATGCTTTGAACCTTATTTCAGATGATGCTAAAGCCAGCGGTGTTGCTTTGTCTGCTTACTTTGGTTCTGTTGAGGCGGCTGGTGCTGCTCAAGTTCTTACTGGTAAAGGTGCCGAGAAGTTTGCACAGGAAATTAAAGCGGCTGGTGATGCTGTTGGTGCTACTGATGCTGCTTTTCAAACTGGTGCATCGGGTATCGGGCTTGTCCTAGATAAAATACGGGCAGGGATCAATGTTTTTGTTATTGAAATTGGCCAAAAATTAGCACCTGTTCTCTTAGATTTTATTGATAAAGCTCGTGGTGTTTTTGAACGGCTGCAGCCTAGAGTCAAAGCCTTTAGTGATGCTGTTCGTGAGTTTATTGGTTCTGAGCAGTTCCTTGGTTTAATTAATAATATTCGGCTTGCTTTTGAAAAACTTGAGGAGCGTCTGACTCCTGTTTTTGAGCGTATTCGTGAGTTTTTCAAAACTAACCCGAAAGCTGCCTTTACTGGTCTTGCTGTAATTATTGGAGGTGTTCTTTTAGCATCTGTTGTATCTCTTGCTAGTGCGTTTTTAGCTTTGTTTAGTCCGTTTACTGTTGTCCTAGGTTTAATTGCTGCTTTAGCTGCTGGTTTTCGTTTTGCTTTAGATAATGTATCCGGTTTTCGTGAGTTTGTTGATCGATCGATTTCGTTTTTAAAAGGTTTGTTTACGAGTTTTATAGCGTTTTTTCGTGGTGATGGTTTTCAAAATGGTGTAAAAAAGGCACTTGATTTTGTTACTGTACAATTTGAAAATATTAAAAAGTTTATAACTGGTGTTGTTGAGGTTATAAAAGGTTTGTTCAGCGGTGATGTTGAGCAAGCTGTTGCTGGTTTTAAGTTAGCCTTTTCAGGGATACTTGATTTTTTCAAAAATAATTTTAATTTATTTAAGGTTCTATCAACTGTTTTTGTTGACGCTCTTGACCGAGTTAAAGATTTTTTAAAACCAAAACTTCAAGCATTTGGTTCTAGTTTCCTGGAAACTTTAGGAACTGTTTTCAAAACTTCATCAGCTGTTTTGCTTGAAGGTATAAAGTTTGTGTTTAATAAAGTAATTGATAAAATTAACGATTTTATTAATAAAGTGAATGATGGACTGGGTTTCAGTTTCTTTGGCATTGACATTGACCCGCCAAACATTCCAAACTTACCGAGATTGGCTAGGGGTGGGATTGTGACTCAACCTACGACCGCTTTAATTGGCGAGCGTGGTCCTGAGGCTGTTATTCCGTTGTCGAGAGCTGGCGGCAACCTTGGCCAAACTAATATTACATTGACCGTAAATGCTGGCATGGGGACCGATGGTGCCAGCGTTGGTCGTCAAATTGTTGAGGAACTTAGAAAGTTCCAAAGGTCAAATGGTCCACTTCCACTTAACATATCGGCTTTGGATGTCATCTAATGGCTGCACCAACTCTAAGGGTGCGGTTTGGCTTTGTGCCTAATGTTTTCACTCTTGATGATGCGATTCGTGGAACTCTAAGCACTTCTAATGTTTTGGGTGGTAGCATTACTCTTACTGATGTAACTTCTTTTGTACAATCTGTTTCAATTAATCGTGGTCGTTCCAGGGATCTCAACTCTTTTAGTTCAGGTTCATGCGTTATAAATTTAGAAAACTCAGCCGATGGAAGGTTTAACCCTGCTAATGCGTCCGGTCCATATTTTCCAGGTATTGAGCCATTGATTGAGGTTGTCGTTGATTGTTTAGTTGCTGGTGAGTCAACTTACACTAATTTGTTTACTGGCTTTGTTACTGATTGGCTTACTCAATATCCAAATAAAACAACTTCTAAGGTTCAAGTTTCTTGTTCTGATGCTTTTGTTAAATTAGCTAACATTGAGGTTTCTAGTTTATCTGCTAGCTCTAGTCCGTCCGGGACAATGATTTCAAGCATATTGTCTAATGCTCAGGTTCAGTTTTCTGGTACTAGTTCCATTGACACCGGCATCTCAACAATGCAATCAATCAATAAATCAGGAAATGTTTTAGCTTTGTTGCAAGAAATTGAAAAAAGCGAAAACGGAGCTTTCTTTGTTGGTGCTGATGGAACTCTTAACTTTAGGGATCGTCATAGTTCTTTTGCAACAACTTCAACGGTTATTTTTTCTGATGATGGTTCAAACATTCCTTACTTGGAAGTAAATCAACCCGTTGATGATGACCTTATTTTTAATGTTATAAATTTAAAACGTGACGGTGGTTCTGTTCAGTCTGCTATCGATTTGGCTAGTCAATCAAAATATTTAAAAAGAGTATTTGAGCGGTCAAACCTTTTAAATTCTACTGACTCAGATGTTTTGGCTGCTGCTGAGTATCTTTTGGCTAAATATAAAGATGCTTTGCCTAGGTTTTCGTCAATGGTATTAAATATTGACACTTTGTCTGCTGCAAACCAATTATCGGTGCTTGGTCTTGAAATGAATGATGGTATTAAAATTGAAATTACGCCGCCTGGCGAGGGATCTCAAATTGCGAGAGAGTCTGTTGTTGATGGTGTTTCTTTTGCTATCAGTCCTGATGACTTTGTTATTCGCTTTAATGTGTCCGATGCTCAAAATGTTGCATTTTTCAGGCTTGATTCTGCTGTTTATGGTCAACTTGATGATGACAGGCTTAGTTATTAGCTGTATTTGATATCTCTAGGCCGTTTTAAGCCGTTTTAAGGGGTATCTGTTTTGTTTGTGGGGTTGTTATGCCTGGGTCTAATCCTTGTTTAATTGGCGTTTATTTGCTTGTTTTTTGAAACCGAGCCAAAACCGGGCCAAATGGTTTAATCTGACCCGGGTTATATCCATGTAAGCCTTGTTTTATTGGCTTATCTGTAAATGGTGCGGCGGTGTCCTACTCTCCCCGTGTTTTCCGGACGGTACGGACGGGACGGAAATAACGGAA
>Ga0181417_1000294_pt1 | contig 16700 bp, 9 predicted proteins | sample 40SPOviralmetaG_FD_130142 | JGI IMG/M metagenome (GOLD analysis project Ga0181417, IMG submission 130142) | Marine viral communities from the oligotrophic San Pedro Time Series (SPOT) site, San Pedro Channel, CA, USA - 40 SPOT_SRF_2013-02-13 | ecosystem: Environmental > Aquatic > Marine > Strait...
GAAACGGTATCTCAGAACTATGGGTATAAATTTGGACAGGAAGAAGAGACATATAATATTGTCGCTGCTCACGGATACTTTGGACGATTGATCTTTCAATATGCTTCATTTAATAACTCGCGTAGCCTCCACTTTTTCTTGGCTGCATGGCCTGTGCTTGGCATTTGGTTTACAAGCCTGGGTGTTAGCACTATGGCTTTCAATCTTAACGGATTCAACTTTAATCAATCCATTGTCGATAACGGGAACCACGTTGTCCCTACTTGGGCTGATATTCTTAACCGTGCGGGACTGGGAATGGAAGTAATGCATGAGCGTAATGCCCACAACTTTCCACTTGATCTGGCAGCTGCTTCTACCACTGAGGTAGCACTGACTGCACCATCTATTGGTTAATTAAAACGTCCGTTCATCCCGCAAGGGACGCATGACATGAGGTGACATGGAACGGGGTTCCCTCAGTTCTCTATTGGAGGATACTATGCCAAACGTTGAAGTTCGTCAGCGTGTGCGTGAGCAAGCTAAAGCTATCAAAGAGCAGAAGCTTGTCTATCGCGGTGTGGCTTACCTTAAAAGCCGCTAAGTAGTTCTGTCATTGGGAGGTGCAAATCCTCCCTTAGCAATTGGCATTGGCCCGTACGCGGACACCCTTTGTCGAACCGGTTCGGTAAAAGACCTTAGAAATTTTACCACAAAAATTTTTTATCAATCGATTGGTAGTGTTTTATATTAATTATTAATTATTACAATGGCTTTTCAATCTTCTGTAAACCCTACTCAGCTTACACAGCTGGGTCAGGCTAATTTAGCGGGTGATACTCGCGCTCTTTACCTGAAGCTATTTTCAGGTGAGATGTTTAAAGGATTCCAGCATAACACAATTGCTCGGGATTTGATCATGAAGCGTACCCTGAAGAACGGCAAATCTTTGCAGTTCATCTACACGGGTCGTACAAAGTCTGAATTCCATACTCCTGGAAACAGCATCCTTGGTGATAGCAACAATGCACCTCCGGTGGCTGAGAAGACGATCACAATTGATGACCTGTTGATCAGCTCTGCATTCGTGTATGAATTGGACGAAGTTCTGGCTCACTACGATCTGCGTTCAGAGATCAGCCGTAAGATCGGCTATGCTCTGGCAGAAAAGTATGACCGTCTTGCATTCCGTGCTGTTGCACGTGGTGCACGTCAGGCTTCTCCTGTGTCTGCTACTAACTATGTTGAGCCAGGTGGTACACAGATTCGTGTCGGTGCTACTACTAATGACTCTGACGCTTACGTTGCTGCTAACCTGGTGTCTGCATTCTATGATGCAGCTGCTGCTCTTGACGAGAAAGGTGTATCCAGCGATGGCCGTGTTGCCGTGCTGAACCCACGTCAATACTATGAATTGATCCAAGCAGTTGGTTCTAATGGTCTTGTAAACCGTGACGCTCAGGGTACTGCTCTGCAGTCCGGTCAGGGCATCATCGAGATTGCTGGTATCAAGATCTACAAGTCCATGAACATCCCGTTCCTGGGTAAGTATGGTACTGCTTATGGTGGTACCACTGGTCAAACCAGCCCTGGTAACACAGGTTCTTTCGTTGGTGAATCCCTGGAAGATGCCTCTGGCGCTTCTACCGGTATCAACAATGATTATGGTACTGCTGCTGAAGTTGGTTCTAAGTCCTGTGGCTTGATCTTCCAAAAGGAAGCAGCCGGTATGGTCGAAGCAATTGGCCCACAGGTGCAAGTCACCAGTGGAGACGTATCCGTGGTCTACCAAGGCGACGTGATGCTGGGTCGTCTCGCCTGCGGCGCTGACTACCTGAACCCTGCTGCAGCCGTTGAGCTGTATGTAGGTGCTACTGCTCCTTCTGCATTCTGATATTTATTTTGGGAGTCCTTTCGGGGACTCCTTTTTTTTAACTCCTTATTGAGAATAAGAATCAATGACATTTCCTACCACTAATGCAACACAGGAGCTTCCTGCAGTAAATCAAATTTTGCAGTCATGTGGTCAAGCGCCTGTTACTACCCTAGATCAAACCAACACGGACGTTGCGATTGCCTATCAGACTTTACTCGAAGTCTCTAGGGAAGTACAGGCTGAGGGGTGGTCATTTAATAAGGAGTTTCATTATGATATGACTCCTGATACTAATAACGAAATCCTTATCCCTAATAATATTTTACAGATTGACCTGACGGATAACTCTGCTAACATGGATAAAGATGTAATCAGACGTAGTGGTAAGCTTTATGACAAAGCTAATCATACCTATACGTTTACTGAGAAGGTAGAGTGTGATATCACCTGGTTGTTTGACTGGGTTGATCTCCCTGTACCTGTTGCTGACTTTATTACAGCACGTGCCGCTACCATTGTTTCTAGTCGTATTGTTGGAGACGGTAATCAATACCAAATCCTACAACAAAAAGAAGCTTTTGCTAGAGCTATGGCAATGGAGTATGAGTGTAATCAGGGTGACTATACATACTTTGGTCATTCAGGTAACACAAATAGATATACAAGTTACAAACCGTACAACGTACTTTATCGATAAATGGTTGCAGTTACTCAACGGATCGGAAGCTACCTTGGTGGCGTATCAAAACAATCAGATGACAAAATGTTGCCGGGTCAAGTCCGTGAGTGCTACAACGGATTTCCTGATGCAACATATGGTCTAACTAAACGACCAGGTTTTAAACATATCGTTAACCTAGGCACTGGTACCACCTATGATGATGGTAAGTGGTTCTATATTAAACGTGATGACGACGAAGAATACGTAGGTGTTATCAAAGGAAACACAATTAGCCTTTGGAATGCAGTTAGCGGTAACCCTTGTACTGTTACGTACGGCACTGGTGCTCAGTCTTATCTAAATGGTACTAAGACAAACTACAAAATTATTACCGTACAGGATACCTCTATTGTTATTAACAGTAATTTCACTGTAACTGCACAAGCAGCTCCTACGTTTAATCCCCACCGTGTAGGAAGTGTTGAAGTTCAATACGTAACCTCTTCAACTACCTATGAAATTGAAATTACAATCAACAGTGTAACTAAAACTGCTACTTATACAACTCCTAGCTCTGCTGATGTTGATACGATTCTAACTGATTTGGAATCCGACATTAACGCTATGACTGGTGACCATGCTCAACTTACTGTTACTAGGCTTGCTAACTCTTTGGAGATCGTTAGTACCATTAACATGGATATCCATGCTAAAGGTGGTATTGATAACAAAGGTTTGACTGTTGTTGAGGATGAAGTAGCTAGCGTTTCTGAATTACCTTTCAAATCAGTACAAAATCGTATAGTTAAGATTGTCAACACTAACTCTAGTGCTGATACTTACTGGGCTAAATTTGTAGCACATGACGGTATATCTGGCGAAGGTTATTGGGAAGAAACTAGAGACCCTGGTGTTTCAGCTGGTCTTAACAACGCTACACTTCCCCATGAACTTGTCAACACTGCAGTAGATACGTTTACTTTCAAACAACTTACGTATGAAGATCGTTTGGTTGGTGATGATGAGACAAACTCACATCCTAGCTTTATAAACGAAAAGATTACTGCAGGATTCTTTCATAACAATAGGCTTGGTTTCTTATCTAAGGATAACGTAATCATGAGTCAGTCTGGTGACTTTTTTAATTTTTATTTTAAATCAGCTCAGACTACTATTGAATCTGATCCTATTGATATTAGCTGTTCATCTATCAAACCTACTGCCCTACACGCTGCACTACCTACGGCTCAGGGTGTTGTACTATTCTCTGAAAACCAACAGTTTGTGATGTTTGCTGACGCTGGTGTGCTTACACCTGCACTAGCTACTATCCGGACACTCTCTAATTATGAGATGGATCGGAAAATTGACCCTGTTGATGCGGGTACTAACCTTAACTTTATCACTAAAACACCAGGTTACTCTCGTATATTTAGTATGGTCACTAGGGGTCAACAAGACAACCCTCAAGTGCTGGACTTGTCTAGAGTTGTTAAGGAATGGATTTCACCTGATATTGATCAGCTGATTTCTAGCCCTCAAAACTCAATGATTGCGATGGCTGGTCAGTCATTAAATGAGGTTTTCCTCTTCCGTTATTATAACGATGGTAAAGAAAACCTGATGGAAGCCTGGACTAGCTGGTTAATGCCTGGTACCGTACAGTTTATCGAGACTAACTCTGATGATATGTACGCTGTTACTAAACAAGGTGACCAGTTTGTGTTGTCTAAAGCTGCACTAAGTCAAAGCCCTGAACAAGCTATTATTGTCAACAACCAAGGTCAAAAGGTTAACCCTAGTGTAGACTTATATGCAACTGCATCTAGTGTTGTCTACGATCCAACTACTGAAATTTCTAAGTGCTACCTACCTTACAATGATGTAGTTACCTTGACACCTATTATTGTTATTAAAGGTAATACAAGTTCTGGTTCATTTGTTGAATCAGGTTTTACTGTTACACCAGAACGTGGTAGTGACGGTACTGGTCCTTTCTTTAGTGTAGCTAAGAAAGACTTAAGTAGTGTTGCATCTGATGTTATTGTAGGTTTTAAATACAACTTAGATGTTGAACTACCTAGAACTTACTATAGACCTGATCCTAATGTAACAGATTTTACTGCTAACCTTACTATTGCACGTATGAAGTTTGCTGTTGGTTTGTCTGGTATGATGAGCTTTAAACTACAGCAGACTGGTAGATTACCTTTTGAACTTGAGTTTACTGGTGATGGTTCTACTACTACCTATACGTTTAATAAGCGTGACCTGAATTATGTAGATAGGTCTGATGTTTTAGTAACTGTTAATGGTGTTAATCAAACTGGATTTAGTTTTACTAACGACACAACGGTTGTCTTTAGCTCAGCACCTGCTAATAATGCAAAGATCAAGTTCTTTATTAAAGACTGGTTCAGTGTACAGCCTACAATTGAGGCTAACACATATCTAGCTAATGATGTACCGCTTGATAATGAAAACGTGTTTACTATCCCTATCCATCAACGTACAGAAAACTTTAGATTAAAAATGTTTAATAACTCACCGTTTCCGGTAGCAATAAATGCTATGATGTGGGAAGGTAAATACACACCACGTTTCTATAGGAGGTCTTAATTATGCCACTAACTTGGCTGGCAGGGGGTGCAATTCTCGGTGGTGTCCGTAGCTTTTTTGGTGCACAGAGTAGCAACCGTCAAAACAAAGAAGCAGCGAAACGCCAAAATGAATATCAAAACAAAGTTTATGAGTTTAAATATGGAGAGATAGGTACCGACGAAATTGGTGGAGAAACTCTACGGCAATATGATTTTGCGGTAGAAGGTCTTGAAATCACAAAACAGAATAACGAGATCAACCTTCAGTTTCAAGAGTACCAGTCGGTTCAGCGTTATAACTATGACATGGGTATTCGTGCTTACGAATTTGCCCAAGCTAATCGTTTATATGATCAGTCAGTCTCTACTGCATTGCAGCGGCAAAGTTTTACCGAACTTGCAACACAGGCTGCTAATACAGATCAAGACAGGCTACATCATGAGCAGTTGATATCACTGTCATTAGATGAAACCCAAACACTTCTAAACTATGGTGCAGCAGCAGCTGGCGTTGGTCTAAAGAAACGAGCATCTAAGGCAGCAGCAATCGGAGCAGCACAGCAACAGAGAATATCAGCTTTAAAAACTGTTGGTGCCTCACAAGCTCGTGGTGTATCCGGACGTACTGCTGCTAGAAATATCCAAGGTCTTTTAGCAGAAAGTCGTGCACGTCAAGATGCTATTGTTGATAAACTTATGTTTGATTTTGAAGCATCTGACCAAGAACTTTTTAAAATGAACCAACAACTGGTTATGGATCAGGTTGGTTTTGAGTTTAGTCGAGACAGTGCTAAGATGAGTGACACAGCAGCACGTAGTAAGATCAAGGCTCAATCACTGCAAGCTGCTATTAATGCTGCAGCAAGTATTGCACTTAAGCCTCAAATTCAACCTGCTATGCCTAAACCGATTGCACTACCACGTCCTGAATATCAAGACGTGTATAAACCAGTCAAACCACCTGAACCAATGGAGAATGTTGCTATGACACAGAACCCCTTCTTGGCTGGTCTTATCGGTGCTATTGGTGGAGCACAGACTGGATTGAGTATTGGTTCTGGTATAAAAAATTTTAATTTGCCCCTAAGCTCGGGGGGCCAACAATCACGAGCTGTTCAAGCAGGCTGGCTTGGTAATCGAAACTACTAAACTCACTTATGTCAAAATTTAAAAGCTTTGCACAGCAGGGTAGCTTTAGGGATTATCAGATCCAAGCCCCTGACGAAACCGGTAAAATTAAAGAAGAAACAGCCCGCACCATTCGTGGTAAACAGCAGGCTCAGGCGTCTCTAGAAAGACAAAATAATCTATACCTACAAGCACAAAAGCTTGCTCAAGGTGTAGAAGAAAATCAACGTGAACAAAACTTTAAACTTGAAACTGAAAATCGTAACGCATATCTAGATTCTCTTCGTCGTGATAACCAAATTCAGACTAGAAATGATAAGATTGCAGCAGCACAAAGTGCAGAAACTTTCAAGCAACTCAGTGCTTTTTCTAAATCTGCTTTTGAGTTGTACGGTCAATACCAGGAAGTAGATCTTAAGCGTAACCAGCAGGAAAATGCTAAATTAGCTTATGCTGCTGGTGCTGACTACAAAACAGTTATAGCTATACAAGCTTTGGGAGACAACCTCACTAGATCTGAGTTTGCTCAAACAGAGTTTATGCGTCAAAAGCTTGCAGAGGGTGGTAATGTAGATGCCCTCTTTTCATTGTACGAAAGGCGTGCAAGTAAGGCTTTTATTAATAACATTGCTGTCGCTCAGAATACTGCTTATGGTTATGGTATTGCAGCACAGCAGGAGCAGATTGACTTTAAAAATAGGTTTGCTGAAGAGAATGGAAGGCAGCCTACAATTGAAGAGCAGAGGATAAATAATAAGGCTTTTGAAAGTGAATATTTTGTAAATATTACAGGTGCTGATGGTAGAGGTCTGAATTCAAACTTAATGTCTACGTATGTTGCACCAATCATGCATCGTGTTCAGACAGGTTTTGACAGTGACTTTAGTAAACAGCAGAAAAAAGAACAAGATTCTATTGTCAAGCAGAATTTTACGGTAGCGATGAATACTGCCTGGAATACAGGTGGAGTTGCAGCAGTTATAAAAGAAGTGAAAACAAATCCTTCTGCAGAGAAGTTTTCAATGACTGCCGACTACATTGTAAATAAGTCTCTTGATTTTGGTCCAACTGGTTTAAGTTCTGAAGATATAGACAACTTCCTTACTTATCAATTTGAAGGAGCTAACTTTAAGCAGACCGGTAAACAAACTTCTCTTAGACTATCTCGCGGTGGTCTGGAGGATGTTGCTAAAATGGAGCAAGCCCGTAATGTAAGAGCTAGAGCAGAGAAACAATTACATAAAGATGCTGAAACAGAATTAAAACGTAAGGCTCAATCTAGAGGTATTGAGTTATATAATGAGGTAGCTGTTGACGGTAATATCAGTCGAGCGGAATTAGAGCGCTCACAGGAACAAGATAGGGAATCTGGCATTCCTGGTTTTGTATCTAAAGGTACTGAGCAAATGGCTAAAGAGCTTGATAGTGTAAGGTTTGAAGCTGCTTATATAAAAATATTTGACAATCAGTTGGACAGAGGTACTCTTACTCTACAGGATCTTGATCAAAAGGGTGTTAGTTTTAAGCTTAAGCAAAAGTACGCACCACTGGTTGAAAAGCAAAACCTGCTGATGAATGACCAAACCTACAAGGATGGTGTAACTGCTATTGGCAATGCTATTACAGAACACCCTATGGTTGCTAAAGGTCGTATTGGTAACAAAGATCATTACTCTACAATCCTGTTTAAGGCAGAACAAATCCAACAATTTAAAAAGGATGTTCTGAATGGAGTACCTATTTCAGAAGCTGTCTCAGGTAGGCTAGGTATTATTTCCGGTCTCCAAGCTACTACTGGTGCTATCACTCCAACTGGTCACTACACTAAGACTGTTCAAAGTCAAGCTGAAGGTGCTGTAAATTATAAGGAAGCTCTGCAAGAGGATAAGGCTTTTATTAAAAGTTCTATGACACCTAACTTTAGAAAAGACCCTTATACTGCTGTAAATGCTTATGGTCAAAATAATTTTTATGAAGATTACTATCCTATGCAAAGAGGTGAAGTGACATCACAACTTAAAAGACGTGCAGCTGTTATGGGTGTATCGCCTTTAGTTGCTATTAATTTTCTTGCATCAGGTCTTAGTCAACCTGCTGTTGCTATGGATGCACAGGTTCAAGCTATTGCTGATAAGATCACACCTATTGCTGGTAAATTAATTAATACTTACCGTGACTCTGGTAGCCACCTGAGCCGTATGAATAGGGCTGATAACATCATGGATAATACTATAGCTGTCGCTCCAGTTAGAGGTGAAACTCCTAACCCAACCCCACGACAAGCGTATGATTATATGCGTGCATTAGGTGTCCCTGACATCCACGCTAAAGGTATATTGGCTAACATCGAAGGTGAGTCAAGGTTCCAAACTAATGAAGATCGAGGCGACGGCGGTATGTCTGTTGGTTTATTCCAAATGTATGACAATCGTAAAAGGGCACTGATACAAGCAGTTCCTGACTGGAAGACAAACTGGCGTGGACAGATTCAATTTGCTTTGCAAGATGATTCAGCGCCTGACTACCTCCAAATGGAGTTTAACAGCCCTGAAGAGGCAGCTGATTGGTTCTTAGAGAACTATGAAAGACCAGCTATGGAACATAGAGCTGAACGTAGAGAACTTAATAGAAGTTTTATTCCTAACCTTGGTTTTTAATAAATGAATGATTATGAAGACCAACTTCTAGGGGGTACGCTCCCGGAGCTAACTCCAGAACAAAAGGCTGAGCTTGCCCAAGAGCAGGAAAAAACTCAAGCCGATCTGGAGATGCTTTCACCAGAAGTTGAACAACCTGAGATGCCCCAGGCTGCAGCTACGGCTGCTCCTGTAGAGGCACCTCCACAACAAACAGAAGGACCAGATAACTATGGTTTTCTTCCCAAAGAAGTAGCAGAACTAACTACAGCACCAGGTGCGAGTCTTTTAGACACTGCAATTGATGCGCTTAATCTCATCCCTAATGTAGATATTCCTAAAGCTCCTAAATTTGAAAACGATATTGCACAAAGTGTCCGAGAGATCTCTTCAATTGTTATCCCAACTGTACTTCTTGGTGGTGCCGGTTCTGCCGCCCTTGCAGCCCGTGCTGGTCAAGTCAGTAAGGCTACTAAGCTTGGTAAATTTCTTAACGATCCTCTTACCAGGCACCTAGGCAACATGGCATTCCAGGCTGGTGCTGGTGCTGCTGTGGACTACACCGTAGAGATTAACCAGGAAGACGATAACCTGGCTGGTACACTTCGTAAGACGTGGCCTAGGTGGTGGGGCTGGGTACCTGAAGACCTTGCTACACTTGATAGTGATAGCCCTGAAACTAAACGTGCTAAGAACGTAATGGAAGGTACCTATCTTGGTATCGGTGTTGATATGGCACTGGGTCTTAACAAGCTATTCCGTAATGTACGTGGTTTGCAACAGGGTGCACCAGTTCCTAAAACTGAAAAGGCAGCTGCTGCTTTGAAACGTATGCGTATAGCAGAAGGTGATGTAGAAGATGTTATCGAAACGTCTGCTGCAAAACGTTCTGACTCTTTAGATGAACTCGGTAGCTACAATGTAACTAAGGCTGATGATCCTAACAATCCTATCTTTGGTTACCATGATCTTTATGGTTATCAGGAGACCGGTACACGTTCTGTAGATGATCTTGGTATTGTCGGTGCTTCTATTGACACTGCACGTATTGCTGGTGACATTGATACTGTGTATGGTCGTATTGGTAACTCAGTATCTGAGGGTGCTCTTAAGTTTAGCCTTGAGGGTATTGAAAACCAACAGGCAGTACAGAAGGGTCTTGCTGATGTTTTAACTGAAGCTGATGAATATGGCTACCGTACTGCAACAGGTAAAGAAGTTAGTAGTGAACAGATTAAAGATGCTGGTGAACGTTTAGCTGCACAGTTCTACGAACAAAACGTAGATCAACTACGTACAAGTCTTACTGGATACCAGCGACTCAATCAGACTACTAATGTCTCTGTGCTATCTGAGACAGCTTACAAGGGTGTTGTAGGTGCTTTAAATAAGTACATGGATGATTTTGTTAACATGAATTACATGCGTGCACAAGCGTACGTAGGTACTTCTTTTGCTGGACAGATCTCAGACATGGCACAAGGTTTACGTCTTACTGAAGGTACACCTGCTATTGAACGTGCACAGGAACAGATTCTTGATCGTATGGAGTTCTTAATGGTACAAAAGAACATGACTGCTTATTCCGACAAACGGTTTAAGAGCATGTTTGGTTTGTTCAATAAGCTGTCTAAGTCTGATGCAGATTCTATTACTATTGCAGAAGCAAACCGTATCCAAGCTTCTATTAAAGGTGCAGAGGATGAAACTGCAGCAGCTCTAACTAAGATCAAAGATGAAGCTAAATTTACTGTTGATAACTTGCGTGAAATCGGCGCTGAACAACCTGAAATGCTTCGTCCGTTGATGCTTGCTTATGAATTGACAGACGGTAATGTAGATACTATTACTAAGATGAACCGGTATCTGCAAGAATCAACCGGTATTCTTAAAAAAGCATTCATTGACCTTAACCCTGAGATCCCTTCTGTTGTACTAAAAGGGTTTTACTCAAATATGTACAACAGTACACTAAGTGCTTTCGGTACACCAATCAAAGCAGGTTTGTCTGCTGGTGCTCAAATTATTGAGCGACCATTGCGTGGTATGGTAGGTGGTATGCTTAACGGCGATATGGCTACTGTACGTAGAGGTTGGTATCAATACAGTGCATTTGGTGATGCATTACAAGGTTCGTTTAGTTACATGAAGCAAGTGTTCAAGCGATCTGGTTTTGATCCTGAAGTAGTTGCACTACGTGAAGACTACGGTATGTCTTCCAGGCAGCTAGAACTTATCAATTCGTTTGCTGACGCTAAGGCTGCTCAAGGTGATTATGGTCCACAAGTGTTTGCTGAAATGGTAAACAACATGCAAGACCTTGCTGATCATCCTTGGCTCCGGTTTGGGCAACGTTCTATGCAAGCTTTGGATGGATTTACACAATCAATGGTCGGCTTTGCTGAAGCCCGTGGACGTGCATATGACGACATTACCAAAGGTGGTTTACTGGAGTTTGATGCAGAAAAGGCTGGTGAGTTGTCACAAAAAGTTTACAACAAAATGTTTGACAACACCGGTCTAATTACAGACGAAGCTGTTAACAAATCTGCTGGTGAAATTGCACTTAACCTTGACAATAAAGCTACAGATACTGTATCTCAACTTATTAGGCGTGCCCCTGTTCTTCGACCATTTTTGTTGTTTACTAAAACACCTCTAAATGAATTGGCAATGTCAGGTTCTTACAACCCGATGGGTTTGTTTGTTAAGGACATGAATACCTTTAAGTTGCCGTTTGAAGAAATGCCTTATCAAGACGTTGAACAATTGTTAGCAGCTAAAGGTATTGAAGTAACCCCTAACACTGTACGTGCTAAGTACAGTGAGATCCGTGCTGATCTTAAGGGTCGTAAAGCTTTTGGTGCTTTGATGGTTAGCGGTGCAGTCTATGCTGCGCTTAACGATAACATTACTGGTAACGGTCTTTATGACAAGCAGAAGCAAGCTGCACGTAGGAATCAAGATTGGAAACCTCGTTCTATTAGACTACCTGGTGGTCAATGGGTAAGTTACGATAACCTTGGTCCTATTACAACTTGGTTGTCTTTGACAGTTGATGTTATTGATAATTTCGATAGCCTTGCATCTAATGAGATTGGTGAACAATTCCGTAAGTTAGGTTTTGTCCTTAGCTCTGCTATTACTGACAAAACAGCTTTGTCTGGTCTTGAACCACTTATGGATATTATTAGTGGTAACCCCGGTGCTCTTACTAAATGGAGTTCTAGTTTCCTTACCAGTGCTGCCGTGCCAGGTTCTAGTCAACTTGCAGAAATCTCACGTCTGATGGACCCAGGTCTTAAGGAAGTTGAGACGGAGCTGTTTGATATGATGCGTAACCGCAATCCACTTACTAAAGGACAACTTCCTGCTAAGTATGATTATATTGATGGTGGTGAGGTTGGTGTCCCTGACAACATTATGTCTAGGGTTTGGAATACGTACATGCCTTGGAAGGTCAACGGTAAGATTAGTCCACGTAAGCAGTTCTTGATTGATATTGAATACGATGCACGTCCTACCTTGAACACTTACAGGAAGGTCAAACTAACCAATGATGAGCGTTCTGATATCCTTCAGATTATGGGACGTGATAAGTTGTTTGCAGAAGGTATTGATCGTGTTATGAAGCGTGTGCCAGGTGGTCCTGAGGGTTTCCGTAAACGTTATATGGAAGCTGTTAATGCTGGTTTAAAACCTGATCTAAGCACGTTTGAAGGTATTCATACTGCAATTGACCAGGAGCTTAGGTATGCAATGAATCTAGCAATTGCTGCTTCACCTACTCACTCTGACATGACTCGTAGGCGTTATATCCAGGAAGTTAGTACAGATCTACTTAGTAACGGGAAACAAGACGAAGCTCAACGTTTCCTTGACTACATGGAACAATTTTCTAAGTAATTTTTTAACAAAGCGTTATGGCTGTAACATCGAATACTTTTACAGGAAATGGTTCAACAACCAATTATTCCTTTACATTTGAATATATTAAGCAAGCAGATGTTAAGGTAACTCTTGACTCTGCTGCTACAACTGCATTTACATTTGCTAACGCTACAACGCTGTCATTTACTACAGCACCAGCTAGTGGAGTTGCTATTCGTATTTTCCGAGATACGGATATTGCAACCCTTAATGCTACATTCTTCCCTGGTTCAGCTATTAAGGCTGAAGACCTAAACAATAACTTCACTCAGAATCACTTTGCTACGCAAGAGACTGATAACGAAGTTGTCACAGCAAACACTACCGCTAATACGGCTAAAACAACTGCAGAAGGGGCTGTTACTACAGCAAACAATGCAGTTACTACATCCAATAATGCAGTTACTACGGCTAATAGTGCAGTTACGACTGCCAATACAGCATCTACCAACGCATCTGCTGCTGTAACTACTGCCAATACAGCCTCTACAAATGCCAGTGCTGCTGTAACCACAGCTAATACTGCCTCTACAAATGCGTCTAACGCAGTAACTACTGCTAACTCTGCGGCTACTGATGCTGCTACAGCAATTAGTACCGCTAATTCAGCAACTACGACAGCTAATGCCGCTACTACTGCGGCAAACGCTGCTCAAGCTGATGCAAATACTGCAACTGCAACTGCTAATGCCGCCACAACAACGGCAAACTCTGCAACCACAACTGCTAACGCCGCATCTACAACCGCCAATACTGCTAGTACGAATGCAAGTGCAGCAGTAACGACAGCAAACTCTGCGAGCGCAACGGCTAACGCAGCATCACAGGCTGTTTCTGCTGCAGCTTTCTTCCAACCTATTGGTGCATTAGCAAACCTTCCTAGTAGTCCTTCTAACGAAGATCGTGTTGAGGTTGTCAATTCCACTGGTGTTGAAAGCAATAGTGCTGTTTCTGGCGTTCCGTCTGGTTTTGTAGGCTCAACTGACCTGACCGTTCGCCTTCAATACAACTCTTCAACATCCAAATGGGTTTGGTCGCAGTATTTTGCATCCGACCCAGAAAACAGGTATGCCACTAACTATTTGCCTGTAATTAAAGGTGATGGCTCTTCTAGTGGACAAGTTGGGAAAATTACACTGAATTGTTCTAATAACAATCATGGTGTTTCAATTCAATCTCCTCCACACTCAGCTAATGCTACTTATGCATTAACACTGCCAACCGCGCTACCATCTAGCACTGGTCAAGCTTTGACTAGTGATACAAACGGCAACCTTAGTTATTTTGACCCTGTAAATAATACTGGCGTTACTGCTGGTAATTACTCTGCTGCTGATCTAACCATTAATGCACAAGGTCGGATTACTGCAGCTTCTAACGGGCAGATCGCTACCAGTGAAATTGCTAGTAATGCAATTACTTCAGGTAAGCTTGCTACAGGTGCTGTAACTACAGCCAAGATTGCAGATAACGCTGTAACTGGTGACAAGCTGGCCGATGACATTGTAATTGCTGGCAACCTTACGGTCAACGGAACTACTACAACAGTCAACAGCACAACACTAACTGTTGACGATAAAAATATTGAACTTGGTAGTGTCTCGACTCCTTCTGACACAACGGCAGATGGTGGTGGTATTACTATTAAAGGTGCTACTGATAAGACCCTTACCTGGGAAAACTCCACAAGTTCTTGGACCTTTAACCAGCCTGTTGTAGTTTCACCTGGCGGAACAGAGCGACTCCGTGTTGGTCCTGCTGGTCAAGTAGGTATTGCTGGTGCTAACTACGGCACAACTGGTCAGGTTTTAACAAGTGGTGGTGCTTCTGCTTCTCCAACCTGGGGTGATGTTAGTGGTAGTCCTTCGTTTGAAGCTACTGCGTCTGGAACCCTTGCTAATGGTCAAACAGTTATTATCCAAAGTGATGGTACGGTTACAGGAATTGTCCGTGATCAGGCTTCAGAATCAATTGGAAATTCAATAGCAGCCACATCTGGTGCTAGCAGCAAAATTCCTACAGCTGCATTATATGTAGAAGATGGTGGCAAAGTTGTAGTATTTTACAAGAACACCGACAACGACAACTTGTATGCTGTTGCTGGCACGGTTAGTGGAACATCTATTTCTTTTGGTACAGCAGTTGAAGTTACAAGTGATAATGTAGAGATGGACACTGGCAATTTTGACGTTGCGTATGACACTAATGCCAACCGCATTATGTGTGTCTATAAAAATAAAACAGTAAGCGACAGAGGAATGGCTCGCGTCCTGAGCCTAAGCGGTACAACTTTGACTGTTGGTAGCGAAATTACTTTTAACACCGTAAGAACAACCTGGCCCTGTGTAGTATTTGATTCAAGTCAAAATAAAGTTGTAGTTTTCTTTAGCGATGGCTCTCAAGATAGGCATTCATATGTAGTTGGTACAATTAGCACAAGTGGAAATACTGCAACTTTTCAATCAGTACAGTTAATTAGCGGTAACTATACTGCTTCATACAGTAAAGCAATATTTAGTGGCAATAATCAAATCCTGCTTGCTTATTACAATAACGATGCAGGCAGAGGTTACGCCCGTATTTGTACCTTAAGTGGAAATACTTTAACCCTTGGCAGTCAAGAAACTATTACAGCTACTCAGATTAGCAATATTAGAGTTGCATATCACTCATCAAATAATGAATTTTATGTAGCTTATACACGAAACTCTAATGACTTCGGAAGAGTAATTGCAGCTTCGTTTACTGGAACTGGTACTGGCTTGCAATTTGGCAGTCCGACTAGCTTTGAAAGTAATAATGCTTATAAATTTGATATTGCTTATCACCCAAAAACAAACAAAATTCATCTTATTTGGCGAACCTCTGGCGGCACTTTAAAATACACAACAGTTACATCTAACAATGCAGTTTCTCCTACTATAATTGTTGCAGGTGAAAGCGATATGACACCTGCAAACGGTACTAATCATCCATACCTTGTGTATGACGCATCAGCCTCAAAACTGGTATTTTTCTATCAAAATACTAGCCAAAACCCTGCCGGTACTTACGCAACAGTTTATCAACCAGCTTACGATTCATCTAATCTTAGTGATAATAACTTTATTGGAATTTCTGACGCTGCCTACACCAACGGTCAAACAGCAACAATTCAAGTTGTTGGGTCCGTAGATGATGCTCAGTCAGGACTAACTCCTGGCGTACAATATTTTGTTCAAAAAAACGGTTCTTTAGCTCTTACTGCTGATAGTCCTTCCGTTAGTGCAGGTGTCGCCGTTGGAGCCACCAAACTACTTATCAAATAACTATTATGATTACCCTTATCCGTCCAATCCTGTTTACTTTTATCCAATCTCCAAAGGTCAAACGATTGATTGTTGACCTGCTGCGGAAGTTGGCTACTACAACAGAAAACACCGTAGATGATAAAGCAGTTGACTTTATCGAACGGGGCTTATTTAGTGCTGAGTAATGGAGTGGGTAGAGCCACCTAAACTACCCTCTTTATTCCTCCCTAACGCGCCTAATTTACCCATACCTATACTAGAGGTGCCAACAGCAGATGTGCCGTCTTACAGGCCGCTTGTGGTACCTCCTAACACGCTTAGGCCGCCTCCAGGGATAGAGGGTATTAACTCTGATCCTGCTCCTGAAGCAGATAAAGAGACTTCCAAAGCACAACAAGTAACCCCTTCGGTTACTCCACCTGAAGCTCAGATCATACAAGTCCCATTTACGGACATTGAAGTCCCGATGCCGACTACTACGATCATGACTACAGCAGCAACTACAGCATTTATTTCTGTAGCTGCCACCCTTGCTGCTACATCACTATTTAAATACTTAGTGATGCTTATGAAACCCATATTTAAGCAAGCATGGAACAA
>Ga0181417_1000296_pt1 | contig 16665 bp, 19 predicted proteins | sample 40SPOviralmetaG_FD_130142 | JGI IMG/M metagenome (GOLD analysis project Ga0181417, IMG submission 130142) | Marine viral communities from the oligotrophic San Pedro Time Series (SPOT) site, San Pedro Channel, CA, USA - 40 SPOT_SRF_2013-02-13 | ecosystem: Environmental > Aquatic > Marine > Strait...
AAACCATTTTCTAATACAGCAACTCTTGCGATTTCAATGTATGTTCTCTGAGTATATTTGTTAGTTCCAGCAAGAGCAGGTAGAGCATCGCACTGTGTAGTGAGCTCAAGACCACGAGCATTGACACGTCCCGAAGGTAGTTTGTACGCTTGGAAAAAGAAGTTTCCAAGAACACCAGTAGAAGCATTCTGAGCATTACCTTCAAATGTATTTGCGGTAAGGATATTACCTTCAGCAGCATACTCTTCACGCGTAACAAACGGTAGTGAAAACTGAGCACGACTTAGTTTGTCAAACAAGACAGCAGTGTTGCTAAGATCGATCGGGAATACAAAGAAATCATTGTATCTAATATTCGTAGTCATTGTTCCATTTGACTTGACCCCCGAAGCATAATCACGATCAGGGGCAACAGCAGAATATTTATTACAGATAAATCTTTCATCGCGGTTGTCATCATTGATAAAAGTAATTACCTTTGATACAACACGACCAGCACCACCTAAATTACGAACAGAATTCTTAGCATCATCAACCGACAAAGTCGTTTTGGTTAGGCGATAATCATTGTACGCGAAATTAGTTGCTCGTGAGTTAATGGCTTCAAGTTGCTGTGACATAACTTCACCATCATAGAAAATGTGATCGGCAACAAGTTTAGTTTCCGTTAAATCCATTTCAACAGATGAACCTATATCGGCATTATTAGCGTTTACAGAAATACGACCACCTACTGAGTCTTCCCATACAAGATCGATAGTGACCGCCTGTTTCATAGCGAACAGCGGAAGGTTAAGACCCTTCATGAAAGGGAATAGTTCCGCAAGCGTTACAGAGAATACTGGAGCATTGTTGACGTCCTGTTGAAGAGGACATTGTAAATCAGTACCATTGTAATCATTGATGTTAGCAAGACCATAGGTATTAGCAGCACTGTTAGATTGAGCACCAGCAGTATCATTGTATCTAAACTGGTGTGCTATCGCACGTCCAGACATAAATGATTCACGTTCTCTGTTGATTTCATTGGAAAGGAAAATACTTGAGAATGCAGTGAGATGGTTGTAATCATCAGTTTCAGATATGGTATTACCACCAACTCTTAGAGTTGCTCTTTTGATTAAAGAATGTACACCAACACCAAGTGGGAAGAAAGCACCTTCAGCAGTAGAACTATTGCCTTTACAGCATATGGTAATACGGGAACCATCGTGAAGGTATCCCTTGTTAGTTAAAACGAAACGACAGTTAGTTTGGTTATTTACGATCGGATCAAGTACATCACTTGAAACATCCATAGACATATTGGTCTGAATAGCACCAACACGGATAAGATCAGGAACATTAGATGAGTCCATTTTAGGAGCAGATACAGCAACGGTTTCTTCAATATCAGACATGTTTTGATATTTGAAAATATAAAAATAATTTAAAAAAAAAAATTTTTCATTAGGACTAATCAATGAATGTGGAGTAGCCACCAATCAGTATTAATAAAAAATACTTTAATTATTTATTGGATTACCTGTAAACCTGAGGGACCAAATACAAGAGTCTGGCGTGAATGGACAAAGAGGAAAAGGGCATTCGGTGAATCAGTAGTTAAACCGACTTCCATTTGAATACCAAACGGAGCAGTAGAAAAGTCTTCACCTACACCAGTACCAACCGTGTCAAACGGAACTCCAATACATTCCATGGGACCTCCATCAGCCGTAAGTGGCGGAGTATCCGCAACACCACCATATTCTCTGTTAGTATTGACAGGGGAAATCTCTGATCTTAGATTGACACCCGAAGTAATAGCACTTCTTGCGAATGTTACTACCTGCGGATCAACCGTTGCGATCGAAGCATTTTCTTTAACATTTGTATCAATATTGAAAGCGATAGGCATTCTCATTCCTGCTTTGGTAAAAATGATTTGTTTGATTGGTGCTTGGGTTAAGTCTTTGTTCAGTGGGGTCGTAGTAGCAAAGGAATTAAATTTCATGTTGTTTAGGAATCTGGAAGGACACATATTCATAAATACACCTAATGTTCTTGAAGTTCCAAGGTTGAAGTTAACAACAGCATTTGTGGAATTGATTACGTTGAAATAACTTGTAATAGCATTGTACGTCAACTGACCTTCACTTGGGAGCATACTTCTTGGATCAGCAGGGGCAACAAGTTCACAATGGAGTCTAAGGTTAGATAGTTCATAGAAAGCATCAGTGAGTCCAGTAGTATCCCCAGTTTGTGAATATAAAGCCTGAGCGTCTGGAGAAAGGTTCAAGGAAATTTCTATACCGCCAAGGGATTCATTTGAAAGCGGAACCATGTTCCCTGATGAAAGGAAACCAGTAGGGATCGCAATAGAGAAACTACTACCTTTATTGGTAGATGGGAAATTTACTAATTCTCTTTTCTGTGCTTCATAATTAGGAATAGTTAATGCCATCTCATTCATGTGAGAAAATTTATCAGACTTAGAATTGACGTACGGAAGGTAACTTGAAAGGAAACGTCCATAGTGATTTACCGTTTCTATGACCTGACGTGAACGCTGGGAAGTTACAGTTACTTTTTCAAAGATAGAATAAATCGCTAATTTTTCATCAATTGACAGGGCGTCGGCAGTAGTTGCTGACGCACCAGCCGAATCCTTAAAGAATTGAATATTACCACTGACACGAATACTTCCCGCATCTAATAGGTGAGGTTGTGCTCCAATTAAAAACGATACAATAGGATTCCCCTTTTTGTAGGAAACCTTTTGAGTGCTATTGACATTGCTTGGTTGTACTTCCGAATATATGATACTCATTTTTTATATGAATAAATATATTTATTTAAATGATAATTTTTCAAAAAAAGGATAATTATACTTCAACTTGGATTGAATCAGCACGAATATTAATACGGCGAATGTGGTAAACAAAATTACACCATAATTTATCAAAGTCAGGTTCTTTACCAGCACCAGAGTTCTGGTACAAGACATTTAGTCTACAATCTTTACCACGCATATCATAAACACCGTTGTTTAGTGACAAGGCACGACCAATACAGAAGTTTTCGTTAAATCTTGACATTTGAAGAGCAGGCATAGAAGCTTGATTTAATGCTTTATCTAATTCCAGTAAATGAATAGCATCAATTGAAACCTTACTTGAAATCTTTGTAGTATTGACATTCAATGAGGGCTGGTTACGCCCATCATAGAAAAAGTAGTATTCTGTGAGTTCATCTGCTATTCCTGCGACACCAGATTGACTTGAAAGTAGTTTGGTGTCTGGTTCAGCGTGAATCTCATATGTATCCTTACAAGTGATAGAGTCCGATACAGACCGTACAGTAGCATCAGTAGGAACACAAATTATAGATTTTGCCCTTTGATGATTTGCTGGGATTGAAATGTTCGCAACACGATCACCCTTTAATTGTGAATGGTTGTATACTTGGGTTGTAAGGAAATCGTATACCATCATTTTACCTTCACGCATATCCCTTTGTGCTTCTGCTCTAGCCTGATCACCCATGTCAATTTTGTTTAATACTAGTTCAGCATTACTGATTTCATATGATGGGGCATACGCAGCATTAGAAGATACGGCAGTAGAATACATAACATATCCATCGGCGTTTTCTATTTCAGTTGCTGGATTACAAGAAGCAGTCAAAGTGACTTCAATACGTTTATTTACTCCCGCACCAACTTCGGCAAGTCCAGCAATCTTCGCTACAGGAGTAAATGCGTTATCAGTAGTAAGGTCATCTGCTTCTACCATCTTAAATGTTTCACCAACAACAAAAGGGAAGTTAGCAACTTCAAATTGATTGTTCTTACCAGCATCAATGTAAAACTTGTTGGTTGAAGCACCAGACGACGTTGTCCATTTTCCAGGAGTTCCCGTGTTGTTGTCAATGGAATGGAAAAACGGATTTAGTGGAGCACGACGGTTGAAACTTACAGAATCTAACTGGCGGAAAACGCGTTTGTTTTCAGAAGTAAGAATAGTTACAAATAAACCATTCATTAATCCAACTGGTACAACACGATCGTTTTGGAAAAGACCAGTGTGGAGCGGAAGTTTCAATTTACATTTACCATAGGCATTGCTGTTCGTAAAAGCGGTAGTAGTAGCACCAGTAACAGATTCATAATATGGACTAAACTTATGATTTGCTAGTTCGGATTTGGTTGTTCCCTCAGTTCCACGACAATCAGGTGTATAAATACCAGCACCTTCATTGATAGCACGGAGATTTTTAAGGGAAGGATTAGAATGGTAAGCATACTTAGTAGCTACATGAACTGGATAGTGTCTTATTTCCTCCAAAAGTTCAGTTTTGTCCCCAGAGTGAATTCTCACGGTATCCAGTAAAATTTGTCCGCCGATGAGTTCATCAAGCTGAAGACGAGTACTTAGACCACCGCTTTCATCTTGCGATAATTCAAGATCGAACTGGAGGTAAGAGTTCTTAGGTTTAAAGGCATCAATATTAGGAGGAATATAAAATTCAATTAATTTTTGGGCGGAGTATGACAATCCATTCTGTGAAGGGATCGCAACATAACTTTCCTTAAGCGGTATTTTGTTATCAGCAACAAAGAATCCAGACATTTTATTAATGTATTGATATAAAAAAATTATTAAAAAATTAATTATTAAAAATTATCATTAATTAGTTAATTAGTTAATTAGTTCTTACATTTGCGAAACTTCCCGCCATTGATGCCTGAGCAACCTGAGGATTTAAGGTTGGAGGGGTGACCTGTTTATCTTTATCTATCTGATCTACTGTATGTACAGCCTCTGATCCAGCAGCAAGAACACCTGACGCAGCGGTCAATCCAGCACCAATAACTCCAGCCAATTGAAGTCCCGGAACAAATCCTAACATGTCTAATGCCGCCCCACCAATAGATCCTATATTCGCAATCTTTTCTCCAATATTATCACCTGCGATAAGGCTTCCACCTTCTTTTGCGGACTTGATATCAGCAGCAATATCTAATCCACCAGCAGCAAGACCACCAAATGTTCCTGCGGCACGACCTATACCCCCTGCGATTCTTGAACCAGTACCAACTTCTTCTTCTATTCCACCAGCAACCGCCTTACCCTTACTTAAAACGTCCTCACCTTCTTTTAATGTACCTTCACTTGTAGTGATCGCCGCAGCAGGTTTAGCGGTGGGTTCTGCTCCCAAGATATCCCATTCCTCATCTTCATATCCAGCTGGTGTTTTGGTGAGGTCTGGATCCGATGATGGAAGAGCAGGCTTACCACCTTCACCTGTTTTTGCGATTGCTTTTTGATAGGCATCTACCTTTCCCTGTACGGCAGCAAGAGCACCACCTTCACCAACAGCATCTTTAATTCCAGCAAGTATACCTAATTCCTTATCTTGACCGACTGCTTCTTTAGCAGCATCTTTTGCGTTTTGAATTTTAGTAGCATTGTTAGCACGTATCTGTTCGTTTAATTCATCTATTTGTGCTGTGCGAGCATTACCTTGTGATATAGCATCACTCATGTTATACATGTCAAATCCCATTTTAATGATAATTATATAATTATTTTTATTCTTCTTTTTCTATTATTTCTTCTTCGTTTGTTTTAGATTTACCACCTGTAGCAATCACTTTTTCAAAGTTCTTATACATCAAAGGAGGATTAGACATTTTCATATATGCGAAGTCATATTTATTAGGAGTAGCACGATTATATAAACTTAACCAATTTTTGGGACCACTAAATAAATCCCCGTACTCTTCTGCTATGGCATTAAGTTCACGTTGATTTGGGAATGGACTTCCAACAATGACGTCAGTAGCATTACTACGAATGATCGGATCGACCGCCCCTCTGAACTTTTGTACTGATACAATCAATAATTTAATGTTGTAATGACGTGACCTTGTAACTAAATTAGCAACGTGTTTATCTAATAGACCAACACAATCATCTAACACAACTGCGATATCAGGTCTATCTTCATCTTCATAGGACATTTGTTTTTCAGTGATACCTTGGATAATACTTGGAGAATATGTATCATAGCAAGTGAAACGCTGTTTCATGAATCTTGATGTACTATCCATATTGATTGTAGGACTAATTACAATTACGTCATCAAAAAACTCTTGACCGTAAAGATTATCATTTAAAAAAAGATTAGAGATAATCGTTGATTTACCTGTTTGTCTCGGACTAATCATCAAAAGCATCTTACCAGCACCTTTAACTCCAACTCCTACTTCTGGAAGATTTGGGTGGTGTGTTTTAGCAACACCATCATTCTCTTGTTTGATTGGTATAATTTCAGGGAAATCCATTTGTTATATTATACATTATAAAAAAATATTAATATTATTGAAAATTATAAATATGTTTTGATGCGAACCCTTGATCGCCCATATACAACTTCGGAGGGTACACAGCTTTTCTAATTTCTTCCTGTGCCTTTGCTTTAGCGATATCTTCTTCTTGTTTTGCTTTTTTTGCTGCTTTCCTTTTTTGTCTGAGCATTTCTTGTTTTGTTAAAGCATCTTCAATTGCTTTTTCAATTATAGAAGGATCTATATCCGCTTTAGGTTTTTCTTCAGGTACATCATTTACAATATTTTCTAATTCCTTTAATTTCTTTTGTTGTTGTTTATCATTTGCTATACTTTCTAATTCTTTCATCTTTTTCTTTTCTGCTGCTTTGGCTCGTCGTGATTCTACAGCTTTCTGCCGAGCAATGAATAATTTTTGCTTGTGTTCCTCACTCATAGGTTTCCTACGTTTATCAGACTTAATCTTTTTTACTACAGGTTCCGTAGCGTTCTTGAGTCCTTTTTTTACAAACACTTCATCAGTATTAACTTCCTTGACTTCCATTTCAACTTTCATCTCATCGGCTGGAGCGAGCAGATCTTCTTCATCGGACTCAACAATTAAATCAGGATCTGAAATAATATCAGGCAATACATCACTCATTTTTATACATTTATATATATTTTATTTATTCTTGACTAAAAAATTAATTTATCGATCGAAGGAAGTATCTGGTAAATGTTTTTTCTTTCTAATATGAAACATCGCGATTGTATTTCCGGTTATACCTTCAATTGGTACTTCATCGCGATCAACAATATCCACTGAGAATGAATTAACTTTGATATCTTGGATATTCTCTAAATCAAGATAAGTTTTTTCGTTTGGTTCAAAGAAGAGTTGTCCTCTATCTGAACCTGATGTATCAAATCTGGGACAATGATATACTATCTTACTTTCATTACCTGTTAGACCATTTAGTGATCTTTGCGTTGTACTTGTGAGCCTTACAAACATACTAGTTCCATCTATACTTGTAGGTGTGATAACACTTGAAAAGGTTTTAAATCCTGATCCTTGGGTAGGATCGAGTACTGATTCACCAGGGAAACCAAGAAGAGCAGCACAATTTGCTTCACTACTATCAGTATATAATACATTATCAGGGGAAACAATAAGGTGTATATCAGGTAGTGAAACAGAGAACTTTTGGAATGTATACGGTGTTCCAAGGTGTGTGTCAAAATCGTTGTATTCACCAAGTAGATCATTATTCGCACATAAATCAATATATTTAGGGTTTCCTCCATCAGGTTTAACAGCAGCAGCATACAGATCCATTAGATTTGAAGAACCATCTGCCTTTACTCCATCATAAATAAAATCTGCTAAATCTACACCTTCGTGATCTACAATAGTAAATTGGGAGGAATCACTTACAAGTTCAAACTTAGGATATAGATAGGCACACGCCGTATTGATTGGTTTAAAGGTATTATCCTTGAGTGGCGTACCTAAATCAGGACTACAGAATAAATCCCTTGCCCCGGTACCTGAGTTTCTTAAAAGCACATTTATTTGGTTTCCATCTACAAAGAATTCTATTTCATCATAGCCTGAACTGTTAGTATTTAAATCATATGGCGTCGCTACAAGGGCACCAGTATATCCATAGTATATTACTTCCCTTGGTTCTAACTTTCTGTCTGTGTCTGATACTACGGCATGATATATTTTTAGTTCGCCGTTGATCTCAGCAACACCAAAGTCAAACCAATCCTTTTCTACAGGTTGACCCCACGTAGGGACAGGGTTTTCTTCGGTTGCATATCTTGAAAGACCATATGCCCATGAGTCACCTGCCTTTGAAAAGTCTACGACATGTTTTGCTTTACGCTGTGACATCGGTAGTTCAGTCGCAATACCATATGCTCTTGTAGTAGTTGTTGTACCCTTGACTATCTCTCCCTTTGTATTATTGTATGTAAAATCATTACTGTTAACATCAGCAGGTACGAATTCATCAGGTAATTGACTTACTGGTGGTGTATCACCTTCACTGAATTTAATATTAAATCCAGCGAAACTTCCATCAGCATTTTGTTTTACTGAACCATTAATACGATCTTGGTAATCAGGATAAAATACTGCTTTTCTTATACTTGGTAAAAGTACATTATCAACAAAATCTTGATCACTATATAAACCTTCAGGTTCTAATGTGAATGGTGCTACTATGCGCGGGTCATCCTCTTCTCTAATAGTATTACTACGACCTTCACCTATGTATAAATAACCTTCATTGTTATTTTTACTGACTATGGGACCTAGTGTCCTATTTACCTTTAAACTTTGAAGTGCGACTTCTGAGTCCGCACCAATGACTAATGGGTGTTGTGTTGTATTTGTCCATTGATTTGCCTGTGCAATCCCAACAGATTCGCCGCCAGTTAAATCAGTATCGTTGGATAGTAATAGTAATGACATTTTAAAAGTATTCAATATAAAAAAAAATATATTAAAAATATTATAAATATGAAAAAGAAAAAATGCTCCTACGATAACCAGGAATGTTTTAATTTAATGAAAGTTCAGGAAGAGGCAAAAAAGATAAAAGCAAAAGATATCTTTGAAGGGTACAAAGATAAAAGTAAACCCAATAAAAAGAAGAAGACTGCCCCTAAATCAAAGAAGAAGAGTAAATATTAAATCTGCGTATCAGCTAAACACCCCAATGTATCAGTTCGTTTCAAAATTTAAAAGGCAAAGTTGAGTTTTTAAAAGGCGCGTATATAGCACGTATAAGTAAACAAAGGCATTTAGATTTTTATGTTTAATTTTATAAAAAGTTTTGTATAGGAAAAAATAATTAATTAAATATTAATTATATTATATAATATTTCATTCTACTTTACTAAAAAAAAAGAGCAAAATAACCATTTACCTTTATTTACCTTTACACGAGTGATACACGCCTTTATAAAATCGATTTTTTACCTTTCATTATCCCAAAATAGCTGATACATTATACCCATATTTTTTGATACAAAATGTAACAAGATATTTAAGGATAATTATATTGTATAATCATGGAAACTCCAACTGATACTGATGAACCTGAAAAGACATTTACAATCCCATTGAAACTATTAGACAATAATGAATTTACACCACAGTCACTATTATTTGATAGATTATCTGAATTAGTTTTAGAATTTTTTGAAGAGGGTAAGTACTCTTATTATGAATATAGAAGTAGTGGTAAACAAGTACCTCAAGGACATAGACAAGCTAAGACTAGAGTCAAAAAGTTTCTTACTAAGAATTTTGGTGATGATGGTGGATTCCCTCAAAAGATATTTTGTAGTATGTTCCATTACATGATAGATATGGATGAATCCTACGCACTGAGGCTAAAGTTAAAAAATCGTAAATTGATTAAAAGGGATAAAGAATTAACTTCACAAGTTGAATTGCTTACTAAAGAAAGAGATGAATTACAAAATACAATGGATATGAAAGTTAGTTACATGTTAGAAAATGAAGTTCAAAGTTTATTGGAAGATACAATGCAAGAAGAACGTGAATCACACAAAAGGAAAATGAAAGAAAGGTACAATATTATATGTAAAAACGATCATACAATCGCGACCCTCAAACAAATGATCGAACAAGGTAATGAAACATTAGTTGGTGAAAAAGCAGATCTTGTAGAACAAAACCATAATCTACGTGAAGAAAATTTGAAGTTAAAAAAAGAATTAGAAAAGAGAGGTGCTGGTCGTCCTTCATTGTCTAAAAAGGAAAAGCGAAAAAGGGAAAAGGAAAAGTTAAAAAAGAAACTTGCTGCTCTTACTGCTAGTAGTAGTAGTAGTAGTGATAGTGATGATAGTGATACAGATTAACTATTATTATTATTATTTGTATTGTGGGGTTTAGTGTACTGGTCCCATTTATCTAAACTAATTAAAGATGTATGTTGTTCCTCATAAACATAGGATAATTTTGTTTGATTTATTTTATATTTATTTTGAAACTGTATACAGAATTTAGAAAATGCTCTGTCAACATGTATATACTTTTTATAATTCAAAAAATTATCATATAAATCTTTTAAGACTTCTTTTTTAATATATAATGCCTGAGTACCACATATAGCTTTTTTCTTTTGTTCTAATCTACCTCTTCTATATCCAAACCATATAATATCATAATCATCGAATTGTAATGTATGGATAGGTTTTATAAGACGTACATCATCTTCAAACACTATAATATCTTCTTTAGATTCAATTGCTTTCGGTAAAATGTGATCTACCCAATTACTCATACATACTTGAGTTCTTTTATTTACTTCATCTATACTATTACCTACTATGATCTCTGGATCTAATTCAAAATTTTTATTCATGATAAGTTTTGTTTTCTGCGCGAAATCTAAATTATTTTCATATGTAATTATAAAATATTTCATATATTTACATTAATCATTTTTTAATCAAATGTGATTTATCTATTTTTTTTGCCTTGCCTCCCATGACAGCTGAGTACACCCTTGCAATCCCCCATTGAGTCGCTGATTTTACTTGTGGTCTTACAGACTGTGGATTGGTTCTAAAAGCACCTTCACCTTTTTTTTTAATTGTTCTTAAACCGCTGAGTTTATATCCTGTTAATCGGGATATTTCAGCTAATGAATGCGAAGCGTCTTTCGGGAATTTATATTTTTTGTTGAATTTCTGTTTGTACGTCAAGACCATTTGTAAATAATTTAGATAAAAAAAAATCTAAACTAATCTTAAAATGCCTCTTACCAAAGACGGGAAACCTATTTTAAATAAACCTTTCAAAGGTAGATCAACTCCTAAATCAAAAAAGTTTTCAGTATATGTAAAAGCAAATAATAAAAAAGGATATAAGACAGTTCACTTTGGTGCCGCGGGAATGGATGATTGGCGCTCAGGTAAGGCAACCAAAGAACAACGTAAATCATTTAGAGCACGTATGATGGGTATAAAAAAGAAAGATGGAACATTTGCTTACAAGGATAAAACAAGTCCTGCGTATTGGTCATTAAATTATCTTTGGTGATTAATCGAATACAACTAATACTTTTCCTTTTTTAACATGTAATGAAGTATGTACTTTTTTATTAGTCATTTTTTTTATATCAAGATCCATTTGAACCTTTTTTGAAATGATAGGGTACACCCTTTCATTACAGTATGGATTCTTATTTAATAAATCGCACATACGTCTAACTGAAGGGATATCTCCGAACTGTGCTATCCTACGTGCTTCGGTATATAACTGTTCATTACTATCAAAGTAACTGATCTGTATAACATAACCACCTTTACAAAATGCGATGATTAACTTTGCGGTAGTCATTATTTCCGCCTTATCTTTGATTGACAACATTTTCTTTTGATTGGGTTTGATAAGATGTTCTTTTAATTCGTTTAAATTAGATATGTTATAAAAAAAATCATCGGCAATTATATTATCAATATTATTTACAGCATCTATGACAAGATCACCTAATTCTTTTTTTTTGTGGTCTTCAGGGTCTTCGATTGGGAGTTTAAATAATTTAACAATCTCCAATAGATCACGTCTACTATGGGATTTATGGATACAGGTAATTGTCATTTATATCATATAATAGATAATATTATGATGTTCTAAACCAAAATTCAAAAAATAACAGGATAATTTTTATATATATAATCAGTAAAAATGTACGGCTCAAGTAAACCTATGAAAAAACCACCAGCAAAGAAACCACCTATGAAGAAAGCAAAACAATTAACACCGGCACAACTAAAAAGATTAGAAAAACATTCAGTTCATCATACTAAGAAACATATGAATATGATGAAAAAAGATATGATGATGGGTATGAGTTTCAAAGCAGCACATGAAAAAGCACAATCAAAAGTCGGTAAATAAAAATTAATAATAATATTGGTTTGAGTGTAATTTGTATGAACTATAATTAAATCCTTTTTTTGCTTCATCTTCTACAAGGGTAACAATGGCAGGATAAATAAATTGCTTTATGTACCCTTGCTTTTGAATTTCCATATACTCTTTATCAATGGCTCTACATTTATCGTATACAGGGATACTACCTAAAATTAAAAGAGCAACTGTTCGATTAGGAATATAATATCCACATGCGTGGGCTAGTCTCCAATTTTCTATATCAATAATATTGATACCTTTATTTAATGATTTTCTTATATCTTCTTTTAATTCCTTTCTAAATGTATTTGATTTATTTAATGTAAGAGATGTAATATCACCACCGATATAAGTGAATTGGTTTATACCTTTTAACTCATCTAATCTATCAAAATCTAATACAGCATCATCTTCGATGATAATCGTATCTTTTAAATCTTCATCAATTATCTTTTGTAATACAGCCTTGTGTGATTCGGCACAAGCAATAACTTTTTTTCTGTATAATGGTTTTGCGTTATAACGGAAGTAATAATTATCATATACTTCTTCTGTAATATCTTGAGGTGTATAAGCTTCAAAGATTTCATATCTATCATCATATTTAGTACGTCGTTCAGGGTAGGCACTAATTACAATAACGTTCATTTAATATAAATAACACAGATAAAAATAATAAATAAATCAAAATTTGAAAGTTATATTTAAGAACTATCAAACTAAAAATAAATATACAACAATGCCCATGACACAAGGGTTTATTGATGACATCACCTCAGAATTCAAGGATCTAATGGAACAAAACAACAAACTCAAAGAAGAAAACAAGAAACTCAGTGAACAGGTAGATGTACTTATACACTCCCGTAATCAGGCTCAGGTAATCATTAATAAACTTACAGAAGAAAATTATGAACTTAAGGAAAATGTTAACGGGGATGGTTGGATGAAACAAGGATACAAAACTGAACTGATAAACAAAGATAAACAAATGAATCGCATGGTTAGGGAGATTGTAAAACTCAAAGAAGAAATCGAAGGTCTTCATCAAGAACTTAGAGATGTACGGAAACTTGAACTCAATCACTTGGATACAATCAAGAAACTCAAGGAACAAAAGTAATTATTCTTCATCAATAACATTTTCAGAGATAGGGTCATATTCTCTACTAGGTAGTTCTTCAATACCATAATCATCAATATTTTTTTTAGGGAAAAACTTAGTGAGTCCTTCTACATCATCTTTTGTGAATGCATGTATCATCATTGGAAATCTATTCATGTGTACAAATCCTGTAACGATAAATACAAGGTGTTCCCAACTTTTTTTATGTACACCATCTACCCGAGGTTTATTATACAAATCACCTTCCTGTTGGTAGTCATCGATAAAATAATTAGGATTACTTTTAGGTGTCTTAGTAATTCTAAGACTACCATTATCAAGTATTTCAGTTTCAGGTAATATTTCTGTATACTTACAATCAAATCCTATTAGTTGTAAATCATTAAATCCAAGAATTACTGCGAACATTACAGCAACTGATCCTGAACACCATTCAATAAGATATTGTAAAGGATTCCCACGCATAACTTGCATATCTTCAAGGAAGATTACTTTATCATTTTTTTCTAAATCAGGTTCAACTTTCAAGATTTCTTTTGACAATAAATAACCTTTTTCACATCTTTCTTCATCTATCATTTTTCTGATTAACTTGTGATGATGTTTCAATACTACAGGATCTACATTTACATAGAACGTAGGGAACCAATCAATATCATACCAGTGTCTGATAGCCATCGTAAGACCAATGGTTTCTTCTTTAATCTTTTTAAAATCAAATCCTTTAAGAGTAGCACCATTCCCAATAACCGTACATTTTCTAACAATACCTTCTTGTTTTTGATTTTCTTGTTCTGACATTTATAATATTAACAAGGAAAAAAAATAAAATATTTGAACTAAATAAAATGGATTTAAAAACGCCAAGGGATATGCCTGAAAATATAGAATTTTGGTCAGAAGAAATAGAATACCTATTATCTGAGTGGGGCGAAGTGGCATTATGTTATCAGTATTTACATTCCTTTTCCCAACGTAAATATAAAAAGAAATATCATAATTTTCAGATTCCAATTATTGTTCTATCAACCTTAACAGGTGTCGGTAACTTTGCTGTCGATTCATATATTCCAACTGACTTCCAACATGGATTTACTGCTGTTGTCGGAGGTTTTAATATCTTTTGTGGAATATTAGGAACATTATTAGCATTTTTAAAATATGCTGAACTATATGAATCGCATAGAATATCTGCGTTGGCGTGGAGTAAACTTAGTAGAAATATTGAAATAGAATTATCCTTAAAAAGAGAAAAAAGAAAATCTTGTAGAGACTTCTTGAAAGTTATGCGAAGTGAGTATGATAATCTAATGGAGTCATCACCTACAATAGATCAGGATGTAATAAGAATGTTTAATAAAAAATTTGAGGGTAAATACAAGGACGTACGTAAACCAATTATTGTAAATGGTCTACGTGAAATAAAACCTTTTAAATCACCATGCCCTGAGGTAGATGATAAAGAAGATCCTGAAACAGGTGAAAAAAACCCAAATATGGAATATACTGAATCAGAAGAAGAAGAAGAAGTTATACCTCAGACTCCGACACCTGCTCCGAGTCCTGTGCCTCAGCAGGATTCGGCTTAGTGTAGATATGTGATGCTGTAGCAACACTATGCCCCATTACGTGGGCATCAGCCTGTTGTTCAGACTTAATAGAAGAATATTTTTCTGACAAGTACAACTTCCTTAATAAAGTAGTACTGACAGATTTACCAATTCTTTTTTTAAATTGTTTGGTTAGGATTTGAGTTACATTATTAGTACCAGCAGGCTCACCGTTATATTTACAAATCAAATATTCATCACCAGGAAAGAATCTTAAATAAAACCTAATAGTCTTTTTTAAATGGGCGGGAACATCGATCACACGTTCCTCGTAAACCTTTTTTGTTTTGTAATCATTAAAATAAAATGTCATTTTACTTTTTTCAACAACAAGATAATTATTCTTCCTACGAGTATCGGTTAGTACCTTATTAAATTCACGCTTCCTAATAACGCGACAGTTACCCAATTCATTGCGAATAGGTAGTGTTTTATGAATATTCAAAAGTAAATAAGATTGTAAAAGAGCTTTTTGATTCGCATTAGCGGTCAATGTTTTCTTTAGATTTTGTTGTTTGATTTCAGTTCCAATCTGGGTGAGTACGGTATTAAATTCTTCTCTTGATAACATATTTTTTTCTTGGTTCTCAGACCATTTGCCAGAAGCATTCATTTCTTCATATTGCTGAGCGTATACATCACGTTGTTTTTCAATCTTCTCCAAGATAGGTGTTAATGATTTATCTTCATTGTATGCGAATAAATACATAATAATCGCATTAAGATAATTTTTCCTTGTCATGAAATTTGATTTGTTTTCTGTCAAAGTTTTATTGAACTTATCTGTATCTTTTAGCCAATCAAATCCACCTACAACTTTACCGTCATTCATCATCTTACTCATTGCTGTAATGTTATTTAGATATACAGTTAGTGTCGCATCTGATACTTCCTTTCCATGTACGGCACGTTCATCGATAATTTTTTGTTTAACTTCATCGTAATTAAATTCCATTTTATATAATATAGTTGGTTTTTTTTTTAAATATTAAACTTATTTTCTTCTTATATTACAAATATTACAAAGGACATTTCTAAAATTAGGTCTATCTGTAATACTATGGTCGTGGTCTAAACATTTGGTTGTATAACTCATTACTGTACCTGTAGTTAATTCGCATTTACAGAAATCACAATAAGCTGTATTGATAAAGTGTTCATAAATAGCATCCCAATCGTCGCAAATAACTCCTTGATATTTCCAATCCTTAATTCTGCGAGCTTTGACTCTATCAGGAGTTTTATTATATTCTGATATTTTATCCTTGTGTTTCTGATAATAATCTTTACTGTGTTGTAATATTTTATCCTTATTTTTCATTCGATATTCTTTTTGTTGTTGTGATCTTTTCTGCTTAGTTTTTTCCTGATATTCTTTTTGTTGTTGTAATATTTTATCCTTATTTTTATAATAATTTTTCCTAACATTTTCTCTGTGTACAATCTTATTGACAATACATTTCATACATTGAGTTACTTCAGGTTCAATCTCCATTTTTATTTATTTGATATTTCCATTAAATCAAATTTCAATTTTTGTAAAAATAATTGCTTCAATAACATCTTTAATGGGACCCCCTAATTTTACATTTTCATTTGTTTTATCGCTGAATCGATCTTTGGATATTGTATTATCCTTATGACAAACACA